>Ga0233439_10005838_pt1 | contig 11220 bp, 10 predicted proteins | sample SI_123_September_6_FD_182713 | JGI IMG/M metagenome (GOLD analysis project Ga0233439, IMG submission 182713) | Seawater microbial communities from Saanich Inlet, British Columbia, Canada - SI_123_September2016_100_MG | ecosystem: Environmental > Aquatic > Marine > Inlet | place: Canada: British... | reverse complement strand
TGTCACTGCCAACCATGCTGCGGCGCGGCTATGACCCCGGTCTTGCCGCTGGATCAATTTGTGCGGCGGGAACCCTTGGACAAATTATTCCGCCTTCAATTGTGCTGATCTTGTTGGGCGAAGTTTTGTCATCTTCGTATCAACAGGCACAATTACAGCGCGGCATCTTTGCGCCAGATACCGTTTCAGTGGGGGACCTGTTTGCAGGTGCAGTCTTGCCCGGTGTGTTGCTGGTTGTTCTTTATATTGCCTATCAAGGCTGCGTTGCGTGGTTGCGGCCCAATTCATCACCCGCTATCCCAGATGATGGTGATGACGACATTGCAGGCAGCATGGCCGCTCGGGTGTTGCGGGTTTTGGTGCCGCCACTGGCTTTGATCGTTTCTGTTTTAGGTTCCATTCTGGGCGGCATTGCAACGCCCACGGAAGCCGCTGCTGTGGGTGCCGTTGGGGCAACGTTGTTGGCTGCATTCAAGATTGATAAAGCCGCGCGGGTTTTTGTGACAGCGACCCTTCTTGCTGTTTTTGGGTTGCTTGTGCTGACGCTTATTTTTGATCTCCGCTTTGGGCGCGATGAAATTTCTGGTTATGAACGTGTGGCCATTGGCGTGGCGTTGGTTCTGTCTGTGATGATGGGCGGCGGCATCTTTATGGCATTTCGCCGGGTTTCCGGCGCGGGCATTCTGGCCGGTGTCATGGAATCAACCTTGCGCATTACCGCCATGGTGTTTGTCATCTTTATTGGCGCTGCCCTTTTTTCGTTGGTCTTTCGGGGGCTGGGTGGGGACGCGCTGGTTCACAATTTTTTATCGAACCTTCCCGGCGGCAGTGTCGGTGCCATGGTGTTTGTCATGGTGTTGATGTTTGTTTTGGGGTTCTTTCTGGATTTCATTGAAATCATTTATGTGGTGGTGCCGATGGTTTTGGGGCTTGATCCCATTTGGCTTGGCATCATGATTGCTGTGAATTTGCAGGCCAGTTTTTTAACCCCGCCCTTTGGCTTTGCTTTATTTTACCTGCGCGGCGTTGCCCCAAAAGAAGTGACAACCCTCCAGATTTATCGGGGCGTTGCACCTTTCGTTGTGATCCAGTTATTTGCGCTGGCCATCATGGCGGCATTTCCCATGATTGTTTTGTGGCTGCCTAAATTAATTTATGGCTAAAGGTTTGGGTTGCGGATGGCCGTCTCAATAATGGTGCCCTTGCCATAAACCGCGCGGTAGACCTGCAGGTTTTCAATGACCCTTTGAACGTAATTCCGGGTTTGTTTAAAGGGAATCATTTCAATCCAGTCCACGGCATCAATTTCGCCTTTGCGAAAATCACCGTGTCGTCTAAGCCAGCGTTTGGGCCTGCCCGGACCTGCGTTATAGGCCGCAAGGGCAAGAATGTAAGAGCCATCAAATTGTGAAAAAACACTGGCGAAATAGGCAGTGCCGATTTTCATATTGTATTCCGGATCGGCCAAAAGGCGTTTTCTTGAAAACGGCAAGCCCAATCGTTTAGCAACCTTGCGCGCCGTTGCGGGCATGACCTGCATCAACCCTCTGGCACCAGCCCAACTGACGGCTTGGGGATCAAACGCGCTTTCTTGTCGCATGAGGGCCAGCAAGATACCTTCTTCCAGCCCGTTACGGTTTTTCGGAAGCTTTGTTCTTGGCCAGCCCGCCTTGATTAAATAGACGCCCTTGCGCAGGGATTTTTTGGCGCTGTCCAGCGCGATGTCCGGGCGGCCATGTTCAAGGGCAAGGGTTGCAATGACCGCGTGTTCGCCAGATGTTTTGGCATTTTTGATCAAGTGGCGGGTAAAGGCCTTCATGTGATTGCGTTCATGACTGGCGGAGATCAGCCGTGCAGCCCGGACCACGGACTTGTTCGAATAATTCTGATCGAGATGGGTTTTGGGCATGTCGGGCAGGGCGCCGGATAGGGAACTGGACAGGTTTGCGCTATTGGCCAATTTGCCCAAAGAAAGCTGGCCGTAGAAGGTTGTGAAATGTCGTGCGGCTTGAGCGTCCCATGTGTTGGCGGTGGTCTGTTTGTTCATGGCTTCGTGGGTTCTGGCAATCCAATAGGCACCCCGTGCAAGGCTGATGGGATATGCCACCTTTCTGAACATGCGGGTGAAATGCCCAAGCGCCAGTTTTGGGTCTTTCAGGAAACGAAGGGCAATCCAGCCCGCCAGCCATTCTGCATCGGCCAGTTCCGCGCCTTTGGTTTGTCGATGATCTTTGGCCAAATCATAGGCAATGGTTATGTTGCCTTTGCGCAAGGCACGCCTGGCAAGAGCGCCGCGTTCACGCCACCATAAATGGGCATAGGGCACAGATTTAGGAAGGTTGTTTAACAATTCAATGGCTTCTTTGTCGCGACCCTTGCGCTGTCGCCAGCGCAGGCGTTCGTAGAGAAAACCGGGGTCATTTTGCAGGTGCTCCGGAATTCGGCGGATGGCCCAATCGACCCCGCCGCGATACCGGCGCAAACGCAGGCGCGCGATGCCAAGATAAAGCTGGCTGCCTTTGACCCTGCGAAACATGCGCCGGGCCTCCCAGCTGCGCCCGACCCATAGCAATCGGTCCAGACGCTTCAGGTGATCGCTCAGGGTTAATTGACGACGGTAGCGGCGGTAAAATCTGCGTTCAAGGGCGCTTGAAAAATTCATGTTGATCCAGGTCTTGCGGATCAGGGCACGGGCACGGTCTTTTTGGCCTCGTGCGCGCAGGGCATCGGCCAGCATGGATGCGCCTTTGGTACTGACAGGGGGGTGGCGGGTCAGCCATTCAATGATGCGGGTTCTGGGTAGGGTGTTGTTCATGGCCTCGACAGCATTGGCGTGGAGCGTTCGCATTGAGGGCCAATCGGGGTTTTCCTCAATAAAGGTGGCAATTTCTTCGAAACCCGCTTTTTCACCGGAACTGGTGAACCTGATCCATGAAATGACCTTTGGCAAAATGGCATCGTTGCTTTTGGATGCCAATCCATAGGCCTTATCCCACTGTCCCAATTCAACGGCGCTAAAAACGGCCCCTAAAACCCGGTGTGCGGGCGGTTTGGGGGGGCGAAGGGTTGGCAGTGCGGCCCTTGCTGCCGGGACAATGCTGCTTTTGGTGGGGGGTTGCGCAATCGCTTCACCCATACCAAACCCGGCACAAACAAGTGCCAAAAGCAAAGCATGCAAAAATTTTTGTGTAAAAGAAATGCTGCAGGTCCCCGCGTTAAATCTATTCGTGCCCATTGCCGTTTGTCTAACCAGACCCGGTCTTTAATTTACGGGCATTCTAGGCATCATTATGGTTAATTCAACGTTAGCCCCATAGTGAAATCAGGATGCATCTTTTATAGTGCGGCTCTAATGATGCGCCATTTTCCTGATGGGTTGGGGGGATGGCCACAAGAACCTATGGAATTTAAGGGGTTTCACGGCTATAAGCCGTGGATCATGAAGGAGAAAGCAATGTTCAGTGGATCTTTTACCGCTTTGATAACGCCGTTTAAAAACGGCGCGGTGGATGAACAATCATATCAGGATTTGGTTCAGGCACAGATAGATGCCGGGACCCATGGGCTTGTGCCTTGCGGGACGACGGGGGAATCACCCACCTTGTCTCATGAGGAACACATGCGGGTGACGGAGCTGTGTCTGGAGGTCAATGCGGGCAAGCTCAAGATCATCGCTGGCACCGGGTCCAATGCCACAGAAGAAGCCATCATGCTGCAACGCCACGCACGTGATGCGGGTGCCGATGCAGGGTTGGTGGTCACGCCGTATTACAACAAGCCGACCCAGGCCGGATTGATTGCCCATTATAGGGCCATTGCGGATTCCGTTGATCTGCCCATCATCATTTATAATATCCCCGCACGTTCGGTGGTTGATATGACCGTCGAAACCATGGCGACATTGGCGAAACATTCAAATGTTGTGGGTGTCAAAGATGCCACGGCCGATCTTGTCAGGCCCTTGGCGACGCGGCTTGCTTGTGGCCCTGATTTTTGCCAACTGTCAGGTGAGGATGCCACCGCCGTGCCATTTCTATCCCAAGGCGGGCATGGCTGCATTTCGGTTACATCAAACATTGCGCCGAAACTTTGTGCAGACCTGCACAATGCCTGGAATGAGGGCGATAGGGTCAAGGTTCAGGAAATCAATGATCTGTTGCTGCCACTTCATGATGCCATGTTCTGCGAATCCAGTCCCGGCCCAGTGAAATATGCGGCCCAGTTGATGGGCATGGCGTCAGCCGAATTGCGGCTGCCATTGGTGGAAATTTCTGATGCTTCGAAAAAGAAGGTTGAGGCTGCCCTTAAGGGTGCGGGCCTTTTGGGATAATGCATCATGGCAAGGGCCTCTAAGAAAACTTCGCGTGCCGTCGCTGAGAAGTTTGCCGCACAAAACCGCAAGGCCCGGCGCGATTACGTTATCGAGGAATCTGTCGAAGCGGGATTGATGCTGACAGGTTCTGAGGTCAAGGGTCTGCGCGGCGGTGGGGCGAGCTTGAATGATTCATATGCCCGCGAAATCGCTGGCGAATTATGGCTGATGAACGCCCATATCCCTGAATACAAATTCGCCAATGTCGATTCCCATGAAACCAAGCAGCGGCGCAAACTGCTTTTGCACCGGCGCGAAGTAAGCCGCCTGATCGGTGGCATTCAAAGAGATGGCATGACCCTGGTGCCGCTTTCGATCTATTTCAACAATCGTGGTTTTGCAAAAGTGGAACTGGGTCTGGCCCGGGGACGGCGCAAATTTGAAAAGCGCGAGCTGGAAAAGAAACGCGACTGGGATCGTGAAAAAGGTCGCTTGCTGCGCGACAAGGGTTAATCCCTGATTTAGTGCTCGAGATAGTCCCTGGCAGCTTTGAAAATTGCTTCAAACATTTCAACACTGAGCCGGCGCGTATTTGTATTGTATCGCGAACAGTGATAGCTGGAAATCAGGCGCACGGCGCCATCTTGTGCGTCATATACGGCCCCATGGCCAAAGGGTGCCAGGCTTTTTTTGATGCCAAGGGCACCAAGGGTTGCCCCATGGGAAACGGTGCCAAGGGTAACGATGCATTGCAGGTTTTCCATGGCGGCGATTTCACGTTCAAGAAAGGACCGGCAGGCTTTTGTCTCTGGCCCCAAGGGCCGGTTGGCCGGGGGCACGCAGCGGACAGCGTTGGTGATGCGGGCATCTTGTAAAATAACCCCGTCTTCGGCGATCCCTTTGTAATTTCCCGCAGCAAAGCCAAATTTCAACAGGGTTGGGTAAAGCAATTCCCCTGCCCAATCTCCGGTGAAGGGCCTGCCCGTGGCATTGGCCCCGCGCAATCCAGGGGCCAATCCGACAATTAAAAGGCGGGAAGCAAGATCGCCAAAGGCAGGGACCGGCCCATTGTGCCATTCGGGGTGGGCGGCCGCGTTATCGGCCCGAAATTGTGCCAGACGCGGACATAAATCACAGTTGGGATCAGGATTAAGGGTCATGTCATTGATCATGGACAAATTATTCAGGCAGCAACACCAGAATCGGAGTTTTCTGAATTTCCTTCGCGTGGGCGGGCAATCTCAGCCTCCAGATCTTTTAGCTCGATAAAGTCATCGGCCTGGCGGCGCAGTTCATCGGCCATCATGGGCGGGTTTGACCGGGTGGTGGAAACAACGGTGACGCGTACGCCCTTGCGCTGAACAACTTCGACCAGCCTGCGAAAATCACCATCCCCGGAAAAAAGGACAATGTGATCGAGGTGTTCTGCCATTTCCAGAACATCAATGGCCAATTCGATATCCATGTTGCCTTTGATGCGGCGTCGTCCTTCGGCATCGGTAAATTCCTTGGCCGATTTGGTGACCATGGTATAGCCATTGTAATCAAGCCAATCGACAAGGGGACGGATGGGGGAATATTCCAGATCATCGATCAGTGCGGTATAATAAAAGGCGCGAACCAGCCGTCCTTTGGTTTCAAACAGCGTGCGTAATTTCCTGTAATCGATGTCAAAACCGAGGTTGCGGGCGGCAGCATGGATGTTGGAGCCATCGATAAACAAGGCGGTGCGTTCTTCGGGATAAAAAGTCATTAAATTCTTTCTGATGAATATAGTTTCCCCGCACGTGTAAAAGGGGACTTATACAAAGGGTCTCATTCAATGCGAGTGGCGCAATGAATGAGCGCAAATATGAAGATTAAAAAATGAAGATTCTGCAATGATGGATTTTTTAAGCATCCCGGCCAGCCTTGGCAAGGGGAATGATCGGGGGCCACGATGATCTTGATCGGGCTAGGGGCCAATTTGGTTTCAAAACAATTCGGAGCCCCAAGCGACACCCTGGAAGCCGCACTTTTGGCATTGGAAAAAAATGGCGTCACCATTGTCGCCCGGTCGCGTTGGTACAAATCTGCCCCGGTTCCAGTGTCTGACCAGCCCTGGTTCGTCAATGGTGTGATTGCTGTGGCAACGCAACACTCCCCTGAGCCATTGTTGGACGTTTTGTTGGAAATTGAGCATGAATTTGGCCGGGAGCGGGGGGTGGCCAATGCCGCCCGGGTGCTGGATCTTGATCTTTTGGCCTATGGGTCTCAAACCAGTGTTCCCGGCGGGCGATTGGATCTGCCCCATCCCAGACTTGAAAACCGGGCCTTTGTCTTGCTGCCCTTGGCTGAAATTGCCCCAAATTGGTGCCATCCGGTCACAAAACAGGGGATTGGCAGCCTGATTTCTGCTCTGGATTTGGATAAAGATGGGGCCCAGATGGCCGAACCCTGCGATTGATTTACGAAAAGCGGGTTTGAAGTCCCGAAGTTCCTTGATTTTGAAACCTTTGGGCCATATACAGTCAGATTCAAGATCAAGCAGCATCAGGATTTGGAGGGACCGTAATGGCCCGCATCACCGTTGAGGATTGCATCCTTAAAATACCCAACCGTTTTGACCTGGTTATGGTCGCCGCCCAACGTGCCCGTGATATCTCTGCGGGCGTTGAAATTACGCTGGATCGGGATAATGATAAAAATCCCGTGGTTGCTTTGCGCGAAATCGCCGAAGAAACCGTTGATCCGGAAACGTTGCGCCAGCTTCTTATTCAGAACCTGCAACGCCATATCGAACAGGATGAGCCTGAAGACGAAGATCCTGATCTTATGACCATCGGTGCCGGCCTGGGCGTTGTGCCCGGTGAAGGCGATGTGCCTGATGCGTCTGCCCTTGAACAGGAAATTTCCGGTGATGTTCTGACCGTTGGTGAAACGGCGGTTGAAGCCGGCGCCCAGGTTGTTGATGAACAAGAAGCAGCATTTAGTGAAGCCGCAGCGGCAGCCGAAATGGAAATAGGCACGCCCGTAGAGAGCGAAGCTGAAGTCCCAGGTGAAGCAAAGGCTGAGGACGCGAGCTAACCTGATCCAAGCCCTGTATCGGCTTTCCTCTTTTCCCGGTGGTAGCCGGCGCAGGTGTACGACAGGGACTTTGGATGATTCGCCAATTCGAACTCATTGAAATGATCAAAGCCTACGACCCAAAGGTCGATGAGGAGCTGATCAATCGCGCCTATGTTTATGCGATGAAAGCCCATGGTTCCCAAACCCGTGCTTCGGGTGATCCCTATTTTTCGCATCCCCTAGAGGTCGCGGGCATCCTGACGTCGATGAAACTGGATCAAAATTCCATCGTGACTGCGTTGTTGCACGATACCATCGAAGATACGGTCGCAACGCCAGAAAAAATTGAAGAATTGTTTGGTGAAGAAATTGCCCGTCTGGTTGATGGTGTTACCAAGCTGTCGCAAATTGAGCTGCAATCTGATCACACGCAAGAAGCCGAAAACTTTCGCAAGTTGCTGTTGGCCATGTCTGAAGACATTCGGGTGTTGCTGGTTAAATTGGCGGATCGTTTGCACAATATGCGGACGTTGAAATACATTAAAAATCCTGACAAACGTCGCCGCATTGCTAAAGAGACCGCAGATATTTATGCGCCACTGGCAGAGCGCATCGGGCTGCATAACGTCAAGGATGAACTCGAAGATCTGGCCTTTTCAGAGATCAATGCCGAAGCGCGTGATTCTGTGCTTGCCCGTCTTGAATTCCTGCGTGAACAAGGTGGCAATCTGGCCGAAGAAATCATCACAGAATTGATGGAAACCTTGAAAAAGGGCGGGGTCGATGCCTTGGTTACGGGCCGGGAGAAAAGCCCTTTTTCGATTTGGTCCAAAATGCAGCGCAAACATATTCCGTTTGAACAGCTTGCTGATATCATCGCGTTCAGGGTGGTCGTTGATGATGTTGATAGCTGCTACAAGGCGCTGGGTATATTCCATGGTGCTTATCCTGTGGTGCCGGGGCGCTTCAAAGATTATATATCGACCCCAAAACGCAACGGATATTCATCCATTCATACATGCGTGTTGGGGCCAGCGCGTAACCGGATTGAAATTCAGATCAGAACCCATGAAATGCATGAAATTGCAGAACGGGGTGTGGCTGCACATTGGCAGTATAAACAGGGTGATCAGGCAGCCCGTGAAGGCAGCAAGTTTGGCTGGCTTCAGGAACTGCTGCATATTCTGGATCAAGCGGCTGGCCCTGAAGAATTTCTTGAACATACAAAGTTGGAAATGTACGCCGATCAGGTGTTCTGCTTTACCCCGCTGGGTGAATTGATCAGCCTGCCCCGGGGCGGCACACCGGTTGATTTTGCCTATGCCGTCCATTCAAACATCGGCAACACCTGTGTCGGTGCGAAGATCAATGGCAGGCTCATGCCGCTGGATACGCAACTTGAAAATGGTGACCAGGTAGAAATTGTTGTTTCCAAGGCGCAGAGCCCATCGCCGACCTGGGAAAGTTTTGTGGTGACCGGCAAGGCGCGCGTTGCAATTCGCCGTTTCGTGCGGTCGCGTCAGGTTGACGAATATGCCTATCTAGGACGGGCCATTTTAGAAAAGATTTTTGATGAATTCGGCTATGAGTATTCTGATAAAGCGCTGAACGGGGTGTTGAAGATTTTCCGTCAAGACAGCGCCCTGGATTTGATCGCTGCTGTGGGTTCGGGGGTGGTTACCGCGCGGGAAGTTCTGGGGGCAGTGTTCCCGGGCCTGAAAGAAGAAATAGAAGCCGGAACCATGGGCAAGGTTGTTCCCTTGTCAGCGGAACGCAAAAAGCGGAAGAAAAAAGAAAAAGGCTACGGCGTTCCCATTCGCGGCCTGACCCCGGGCATGGCCCTGCATTATGCCCATTGTTGTCATCCACTCCCCGGTGATCGGATCGTGGGTATTTTGACAACCGGTAAGGGCGTGACCATTCACACCATTGATTGCGATACACTGGAAAGCTTTTCAGAAATGCCTGAACGCTGGCTTGATGTGTCCTGGGATTTGAAGCAGGCCCAGAACCAGGTCGGGCGGATCAATGTGACCGTCATCAATGAACCGGGCGCACTTTCGTCCCTATCTACGGTCATTGCAAAAAATTCAGGGAATATTCTCAATCTGAAGATCACCAATCGATCCACAGACTTTTTTGAAATGGCCATTGATGTTGAGGTCGAAAGTCTGAAGCATCTCAGCAATATTATTGCAGCGCTCAGGGCGACACCTGCCATTAACTCGGTTGAACGGGCGCGGGGCTGACGGATAAATCGTGTTGTTCTCTCGCCGCCATAAACCACACATTTTTCACCGTGTGCGTAATTTTATCTGGCCCCAGGCAGGCTTTCGTCGTGTGACGAAATACTACACCCATCGGGTGCGGCGTATTCCGGGAACGCCCTATGCGATTGCGGCGGGCTTTGCATGTGGTGCGGCCATTTCCATGACCCCTTTTCCCGGGCTTCATTTTATTCTGTCAGGCATTTTTGCGTGGGCAATTGGGGGCTCCATTCTGGCATCCGCCATTGGGACTGCTGTTGGCAATCCCTGGACCTTTCCTTTCATATGGCTCTGGATTTTTAATTTTGGTAACTGGATGTTGGGGACGGGTGAAAGCTTGGGCATGGAACATCTAACCTGGCGCTATTTGTTGGAAAACCCGATGAAGGTTTTGCTGCCGATGCTGGTTGGCTCACTTCCCACGGCCGTGGTGATCTGGGGTGTGTTTTTCTGGCCCATCCGCAGAATGGTGGCCGGCTATCAGCATCATCGCAGGGCTCGGCTAAAGATGGGAAATGGCCATGACTGATGCCATTATGCCTCTTCGTTTGGGGGTCAATATTGATCACGTAGCGACCATTCGCAACGCCCGGGGTGGGGGGCACCCTGAACCATTGCGCGCGGCCCAGATGGCAGCAAAGGCCGGGGCAGATGGTATTACGGCACATCTTCGCGAAGACAGACGCCACATTTCAGATGATGATATTCGTGCCCTGAGCACAAAAATTGAACTGCCGCTTAACCTGGAAATGGCAGCAACAGATGAAATGCTCGACATTGCACTTTCCCATAAACCAAACGCGGTTTGCCTTGTCCCCGAAAAAAGACGGGAATTAACGACCGAAGGTGGATTGGACATCATCAGTGGCTTTGATCACCTGGTGGGCTATGTGGATCAGCTGAAATCCAAAGGCATTCGGGTTTCGCTATTTATTGATCCTGACCTCAGCCAGATCAAGGCGGCACACGATGTGGGTGCCCAAGTGGTTGAATTACATACCGGTGCATATTGCGATTGCGAAGGCGATGTGCGTGACAGTGAATTAAAGCGGTTGATCCGGGCTGCAAAAACCGCAACCGATCATGGGCTTGAATGTCATGCAGGCCATGGCCTTTCCTTTGAGACCGTCGCCCCGATTGCAGCCATTGGTAACATTGTCGAATTAAATATTGGCCATTTTTTGGTGGGTGAGGCAATTTTCATTGGCTTTGATGCCGCTATTTCACGCATGCGTTTGATGATGGATGAGGCCCGGGGCCCCCTCAAAGCAGGTGCCTTGAAACCTGCAAGGCAAAGCTGATGATTATTGGTATTGGCAGTGATCTGATTGATATCCGTCGTATTGAAAAAACCATTGATCGATTTGGCGACCGTTTTCTGGATCGCATTTTCACCACAACCGAACGTGAAAAATCTGAGGGCCGGAGCAACCGGATTGAAAGTTATGCAAAACGGTTTGCCGCAAAAGAAGCTTGCGCCAAGGCCCTGGGCACAGGATTCAGGCGCGGGGTGTTTTGGCGTGATATGGGGGTTGTAAATTTGCGATCGGGTAAGCCGACCATAGCCCTTACTGGTGGGGCCAAACAACGCCT
>Ga0233439_10005830_pt1 | contig 11234 bp, 8 predicted proteins | sample SI_123_September_6_FD_182713 | JGI IMG/M metagenome (GOLD analysis project Ga0233439, IMG submission 182713) | Seawater microbial communities from Saanich Inlet, British Columbia, Canada - SI_123_September2016_100_MG | ecosystem: Environmental > Aquatic > Marine > Inlet | place: Canada: British... | reverse complement strand
AGATCGTCTTTCATATCTCCTGTAAGATCAAGATCACCTGGAATTGCAATGATTCCGTCTACATGCCCAACAGTAAGAGTCCCTGAGCTATTCAAAGTATCAAAGATTGTAAGGTTACCAGCTGCACCATCAAGATCGGTAACAGCTGTTAATTCCATAGCTTCGCCACCGATAGCAGCAGCTATAGATGCTGCAGTAATACTAGCACCAAGTGACACTGATTGACCTGCAATGGTCATAGCGCTTTGAACTAATTCAGCATTTGCAATACCGCCATCTTTGATAGCTACAGCACCATTTGAAACAGCGAAGTTGTCAGTTGAAAAAGAAGCTACACCCAAAGTAGAAGCAGTAGCAGTATCGACTGCAATTATTAAAGCTCCAGCTTCAGCTTCATTGTCAGTATAACTAAGACCAATTGCTTGGCCGTCGCTTAGTAACGCACTAACTCTATCGTCGACTCTTTCGTTAGTGAAATAAAGATTAGATCCTTCAGTAAGGTCGCCGGTATCATGATTCGATATGTCAGTTACTACACCAGAAAAAGTAGTTGCAGTGACAGTACTAAAAGTAACATCATCAGTAGTCGCAACTGCTTGACCGATACTAAACGTACCATTAAGATGGGTAACGCCAGTTCCACCGCTTAGTTTTGAAATAACATAAGTGGGGATGCGAGATGCTGACATAGATTTTTCTATACCGTTGCCACCATCATCAATAATGAGCAGGTCGGCATCAGCGATAGCATCGCCCATTTCATCCGCACCATCAATATCTAAAGCACCAAGTGAAACTTTATCAGCAGTATTAATCGTAGCAAGATTAGCATTAGTAACTTGACCTGCATCAAAAGTAATAGTGCCAGCTGAAACATCAAGCGTCTTACCTGCGCCAACAGTAACGTCGGAACCAGAAATACTACCACTAGTAATATTTACATTAGTCATATCTTGATTATTGAAATTTACAGCCCCATCAGCAGCAAATGCATTGATAGTAGTTGCTGTAATCTGATCTGAATAAATATGAGCCATTCTTGTGGCGTCTGCACCCAGGTTGTATTGACCATCAGCTTTTAAAGCAATGTTAGAAGCAAGGCTACCTGTTACAGTAATATCGTCTGCAGCATCATCACCTAGTGTAACTGCACCTTGCAAAGTTGTTGCACCGCTAACAGTAGCACTACTTGCGTTTAAAGTAGTCGCAGTAACAGCAGCTGCAGTTGTACTACCAATAGTTGTGCCATCAACAGAACCACCAGTAATAACAACTTCTGCAAAAGAAGGAGCACCACTGCTAGAAGAGATAGCGCTACCATTAATACTAATGTTACCTGCAGACAATGTTTGAGCTGTCAAAGTAGCAATACCTGATACGTTTTTGCTAAGATCAACAACTAGCGCTTTGCTTGCTTCTGCGACACCATCAACTTCAGTTCTGTGGAGTGCATTGATTTCATCTGCTGTAGCTGTTACAGCAATAGTGGCAATCTTAAGACCAGAAGCTGGAACGTTTACTTTTGCTTGAAGCGTACCGTCAACATTTCCAGTACCAGAAAAATTAACAGTTGTGTCGGAGGGAGCTTCTGTATTGCTTTCGAATAATTTCCAGATGTAATCGGTAGCGTCACGTACCAAACCATGATACAAGGGAGTTCCAGCGGTATCCTCAACACCGTAAACGCCAATATCAGCATTGGTGCCAGTATTTACTTTAGCAACCTTAATCATTGATTCTTCAATGCTAAGCTTGTCTACAGTAACTTCTGTAGTGTTGCCAGTAACGGTCAGATCGCCTTCAATCGTTACGTTTCCGGAAAAGTTAGCGTCTTTTGTAAAGACCTTTTCCCAAGGTACTGTTGAAGTGCCTAAAGTTGATTCGTCTGTTGTTGCTTTTTGTCTTAAAGATGAGGGCATAATGATCTCCTGTAAAGTTTTTTAACCTTGATAGCCTGTAAAAATTGCATCACCATTTGTGGTATCTACTTGAAAGTGTGAATCTTCGTGAGTTTTAGTTTTGCAGCCATAAAATATGATATCGCCTGCACCATTGCTAGTTACAATATTTGCCATGTCAATTTCAAAAGGTCCAAGATGAGAACTGATTTTTATTGTTAAAGGCATGATAACAGAGTAAACGCTGGATCCATGATCTTGTTGTTCGAGAAGACCGCCGCCTCTAATTTCTAAAAGATCAATATTGTCTGCATTGGTTTTAATTTCACTTTGTGGGTAGCTTACTGCCCAGTCATCAATATCATAAATAGTAGTACAATCATGAGAGTTGTTGTGTACTGTGAGATGACGAGCATGGCTAGGAAGCTCTGTTTCGGATGAATTAATGTACATCAGTCTTGATGCTGATGTTGAGCCGTTACCGCAGTTTTCAAATACATTGTTAAAGATGTTCAGTAAATATTTTGTATTTGCCGACGGATCTATTGCTGATGTAGCGTATGCATACACCTGGGCAAGATGTTCGCTTCCCGCACCATACCCATTATAGTCTTTACTATTATTATTATAAAAGTAGTTATCAACTAAATCTACATTAACGGCGTGTGCACCATTGTAAGCAGTCGCCCAGCTATGCTTAATAACGTTATTTTTAAAAGTATTGTTACGACCGCCTACTGCGAGCAGACCATGGTGACCTGCGTATTCGACAGTATTGTTAACAACAGAAAGCTCTTCACAGCCAGAAGTTGTGGCCCCAGAGTAGCTCCCAGCTGCGAGATAAATACCGTTATCTAGGATTTTATATACACGATTGTTCTCTACTTTACCACGATGACAATCTTGAATCCTGAATCCTCTAAAACAATACTCAATTGTATTGTTTCGAATATCGATATCGTTACAATTACGGACTCGCATCGCACCACCATCAGAGGTGTTGGTTGCAAGAGAATCTCCCGAGTTCCACTTGTATTTAGCTTGTTCTGCAGCTGACCCACTACCATCATGCATAGTGGTGTCGCCAGAGCTACCACAATGTTTAAAGATGCAATTTTTGATACTTGTAGTCGTGCAATCTCTCGGGTAGAAGCCGTAAGCTCCATTCATTATGGTTAGATTTTGGATAGATACATTCTTAAAATTACGGAAATATAGGACGTTTCCCGTAGAAGTACTCCAACTCGCAGAGCCCTTAATTTTAACGGATTCTTTATTTTCACCAATGATAAAGACTTCTTGGTTGTCTGAATAGTCAATAGGAGTTGTAGACTTTTGCCTGTTTATCGTACCTACATAATCACCAGAAGCTAAATAGAACACGACAGTGTCTGTGTCGGTATCCTCGCATTTAGCGCCAATTGCAGCTGTAAGCGTCTTGTATGGATAAGCGGAGGTTCCATCTTCTGTATAGGGGTCAAGCCTGTTAGCATCACAGTAAATAATAGTCGTAGTAGTGTTTAGGCTTGGTAGGTCGATATTTGAAGATCCGCTAAAAGATACACCAGCAATGGCGCCCGGCAAGCTAGTCGTATCTGCTTTTAAACTAAGCTGGGTACTAATTTTGCTTGATGACCAAAGCTTATTATTGTTAGGATCGTCGGTATCAGCTATTGCATTCGTACCTGGTGTACCTTGAGCGCCTTGATTACCTTGTGCTCCAGTGCTTCCGGTCGTCCCAGTGTCACCTTTAACATTTGCTTGAAAGGTAGTGTCTGCCGCTAAGTCATCCCCAACGCTTGCTATAAAGCCGCTGTGGGTGGAAAGAGTGGTCGCGATAGTTGCATTGTTTGCATCGGCGCCAGCCGCTCCTGTAGCACCGGCTGGCCCTGCGACACCAGTGTCGCCTTGCGGTCCTGTTTCCCCAGTAGATCCTGTTGAGCCCGTGTCTCCAGTGGGACCCTGGACACCTTGAGTGCCTGCAGGACCAGCAGAACCCGCGTCCCCTTGAGGACCGGCATCACCAGCAGCCCCAGCAGACCCTGTAGCTCCTTGAGCCCCTGTGGAGCCTTGAGCTCCGTCGATTCCGTTAGTTCCTGTGGCTCCTTGCGGGCCCGTAGCTCCGGTAGGACCTGTTGCACCAGTGTCGCCTTGAGGCCCTGTTGCTCCGTCGGCTCCGTTAGCGCCAGGGGTCCCCTGTGGGCCAGTAGCTCCAGTGGAACCTGGATTACCTTGAGCTCCATCGTTTCCAGCGGTACCTTGAATTCCTTGAGATCCAGTTGCTCCTGCAGGACCAGCAGAACCCACGTCACCTTGAGGGCCTGTGCTCCCTGTCGCTCCAGTGGCACCGACAACTCCCTGAGCTCCCTGGAGACCTTGAGTACCTGTATTGCCAGTATCACCTTTTGTACCTGTAAACTGACCGAAATCAGACCAAGCAATCCCATCATAGACAACAAGATGTCCAGACATATCGCTAGCTAAAGGACTCGGCGCACTACCATTAGACCTACTGTCAGTAGTGATAACAAAGAAGTATGGATTTTGTGCAGTGATTGAAGCGTCATCTTGAACAGTAGCAATAGCACTCTCGTTTAAGACTCCTGTTTGGTCTATAGCGAATGCGTCGCCTCTGGGGCCAGTTGACCCAGTATCACCCGTTGGGCCTTGCACTCCAGTTGCTCCGTCGATTCCGTCAGCACCTGGTGGGCCAGCAACGCCTTGAGCACCATCGTTGCCAGCTACCCCTTGGGGTCCTGTTGCTCCGGTAGCCCCATTTGCTCCATCGGCACCAACGGGTCCTTGAGTCCCTTGTGGACCGTCAACGCCTTGAGCCCCTGTGAGGCCTGTTGCTCCGTCGATTCCGTTAGAACCGTTAGCTCCTGTGTCACCTTGTGAACCCGTAGCGCCAGTATCTCCGGTCGCACCAGTAGCCCCTGTGGGGCCCTGAGCGCCAAGTGACCCAGTAGCTCCAGTGGAACCTGGATTACCTTGAGCTCCATCGTTTCCAGTGGCACCTTGAGGTCCTGTATCACCTTGAACGCCCTGAGCGCCTGTAGCACCGTCGTTGCCTGTTATTCCCTGAATACCTTGAACGCCCTGAGCGCCTGTAGCACCGTCGTCTCCAGTGGCACCTTGAGGCCCTGCGGGGCCTTGGATTCCTTGTGCACCGACATCACCAGCAGCCCCTACGGGGCCCACACTGCCAGTTGCCCCATCGTCACCTGTCGCTCCGGTTGCTCCGGTTGCTCCGGTAGGACCTGCAGGACCTACAGGTCCTACGCCAATTTCAGCAGATACTAACTCAATTAGACTACCTGTCCCACTGTCTGCAAGTAAGCTAGTTTGAATTTCTGCCTTAAGTGTTGCGGTCGAAAGCGTAGCAAGTACAGTATTTGTAGTAGAGTCAATAACTACTAGGTTGTCTTCTTCTACACTTAGCTTCTTGTTCCCGATATAAACTGTTTGGGCGTCAAAACTAGCAGTTTCAACATGAAGTTCCGATAACTTATTATTTGCGTTTCCCAAAGATAAAGTTTTTCCATCTTGGGGAATTAATTCATATCCTGTAGTCTCGCTTTGAGCATTTACTAGCGTTATGACTTCTATAGCTTTAGATACAAGATTAAGATTAATGAGATTAGCGTTATTGGTATTTTGACTATTGTTAATAACTTGGAAAATTGTAGTTAAAAAAGTACTCACGGCATCGCTTATGTTGCCTTGAGGTATTTTAAGCTTACCATTTTCATCTATCATGCTAGTGGGATCAGCTACAATAGAAGCCAAGTCTATTGCGCCTTTCCTTAAATCAGTTCTTCTAGTAGTAGCCATGTTATCTCCTTGCGTATCTTGCTAACAGAACAGGAGTGTCTCCTGCATTCTGTTTTCTTAATCCAGAATCAAATAGAAACTCAATAGTAGTATCGTCTAAAAAGCGATAATCAGCTGTGTCTTGACTACCTTCAGGCAAGGCAAATTTAGGAGACAAGATCATGCCGTCTAAACTAAGGATAAATGATTCTTTGATTGGCGCATGATCCAAAGGTAATGTATCTAAGTACATTGGGCTCCCTGCATCAGCATGGTCTTGGGGATAAAATTCGTCATGGCTCGGTATCAAATGACTAAAATCATAGGTTTTTATATTGCCTTGTGCAGTATAGTGGTTAATATCACCGAGAGTGATATTAGCTCCACTTTGAGCTTCTATATTTATTAGCCCACTATAATATTTTGGTAAGTCTGGCATTTTTTCTTCTCCAAGTTAAGACGGTGTGTACACAACAAAAATGTCTAAAAGATCCATATCGGCATACAAGGCAGAAGAGACGGTAATCGTATCTAAGCCTTGATTTATTGTATACTGTTGCGCCGTATGGTCTATAGACGATGTTCTTTCTATCAGGGTGTTGTCAACATACAAGGATAGATGATTGATGAAAGCCGAATCAACTGGACTCGCCAATATATAAGTAAAATCATGCTCGTCTATATCTTCATAATCGATGGCGAATCTTTGTGGAATGTACTTGCTGAACGTTTCTTTTGGAAGCTCTTTATTTACATTCAAAGTTTCAACAGATATTGACGCTCCATCAGACATAGTTATCCTTGTTGACGGAGGTGAGTTTGCAACATGAGTAGTCATTGTTTGGCCTCGTTTCTTTTTAAAGATTATGTTGATTGCTGTGAAAAAAAATCAAGTCTTTTTGTTTTTTAACATAAAAAAATCAAGACTCTTCTCATAAAGAACGTTTATTGGTAAAAAAACATTGGTTTCTTTGGATAAAAATTTATGATCAAGAGTACAAGCTACATGAGTTCCGTCATCAAAAGTAAACTTATACACTGACTTGACACCTCTTGAATGCCATTGAGAAATTCTTTGGTTCGTAAAGTCTTCAGTTTGGTTGAAGCTTTTAACCGTTCCAGGATATTGCTGAGTGACTATGTTTTTTATAGAGTTATCATAAGAGGTAGCGTCTTTATTTAAAAGGCGAATCCTTGTGTTTCCTGCTAAGCAGTAATCTGCAAAACCTAAGATGTCTTCCCAAAGCGAAGAGGCATATTCTGCTAAAAGTCCTCCCGTTGTTTGGGCGCCAACAATAAATTTTTCTTTATACTTCTCTAATACCTCAACCTTTTTCTTCCCCATAGCTCTTCTAACGTCATCTGCTTCTTGAGAAGTGAATCCAGCAAGATCTGTGAAGATCTTCATTATTTGCTCTTGGTATATTAGCGTCCAATAGGACGCCTTCAAAATCTCTGCTACACTTTCTGGTAGATTTTTTGGTGGAGAATTATTAAGCTTGTTTACAATGTAAGTCTTATCAAGGCCTGCCTGGAGAGGTCCGGGCCTGTTTATCGCGCTAATAGCACTAAGGTCTTCGATGCAGTTAGGCTTTATATTCATTATTAATTTCTTTGCTACGCCTGAAGTTTCCATCTGAAAAATGCCTGTAAGGCATCCTTGATTTAAATACTTATAAGCCAATACGTCTCCGTCTGGGATTGCATACGGCTCTAAATCTAGATCATGGTTTTCTTTTATGAGCTTTTTGCATTCCTTAATTATAGACAAGGTGTCTATGCCTAAGAAATCAAACTTAAGCAGCCCTAATTCTTCACATTCATCTTTATCGTATTGAGTAATACGATCAGCCTTAGCATTTTTCCAAATAGGAATTGTGTTGTTTATCTCGTTGTCGGAAATAATAATGCCTGCTGCATGTATTCCAAAATTCGCTACCATATTTTCTATTCGGTCTGCAAATTCCAGAAACGCTGCATAGCGTTGCTCCTCTGTAAGGTCGGGGTTTGCTTCTAATATTTCTTTTAAGGTAGCCTCTTTTCCGTATTTGGGAAGAGGTATCTTAGATAAGAGTTCACTTAGGTCCTCATTGTTCCCCTCAGTAATTCTGTAAAAGGATCTTGCTAAAGACTTTGGTTTGAAGGTGCCGTGCGTAATGATATTTGCGACTCTTTCCCGCCCCCAATAATCCACACACCACTGAATAGCCTTCTCTCTATCTAAAGCGTCGTGATCTATATCTACGTCTGGAGGCGCGCCATCAATCATGTTGGATCTTGATTTTTGAAAATCAAAAACGTTTGTTAATCCTGTAATGTATAAGAGTAAGCTATTGTGTGGGTTTTCAAGATATAATGGCAAAGTCACCTTGCTATCATTGAAAGTTTCAATTGCATGCAAACAGTCTGAAATTCTAGTTAAGTCTTCAGCTGAAGACATTTTAATTTCAAATTCAAGATAATCTTGGTCGACTTGAAGGAACCTGTCTTCTATAATATGCTTATCTATGTTTTGTAATGTTTCTTTTCTATTTCTTTCCATGAGGTTCCTATGTTCAAGCGTTGGATGTTACCTACTGTTCGCAGGTGTAAGGGCGGGTGCTAGCTATTCTCGTATGGGATTTCTTTTTCATTAGCATAGAAGGCTGCTAGGTTTACATGACGGCTGGTTGTTGCAGAAATAAAATTGCCGGTAGCTTTTGTGTAGTCATAAAGGACTTTAGTTCCATCAGGAAGCGTCTCTCCTATTTTAAGTTGATAAGAGTAGAGTTCAGATCCGTTGGTCCAGTAGTTTTCTGTAAAGGCTTTTGCAGGCGTATCGTTGCGCCAAAACTTAGGTATTTGATCTATTTTCATCTTACGGGAGTCCAACCAGAACCTAGTGTGAATTTCCCTTTGACGATCTTTACATTACGACGATTGTAAATGATTCTAGCTTCTCGAACGTCTTTTCTTGTAAGGTGAACTTTTCTGTTATTCACGCTCACCATCTTACCCTCATTGTCTACGAGGGCATATAAAGTTAGTTCAGCAGCCGGTTGGCTGGAAGAGAGCGTTTCTTCTTGTGTATTGTTGATGGGGTTTATAAACATTTTTCTTTCCTTAGAACGGGATTGCGTAGTTATCGGCTTTCAAAGCCATCTCTTTGTTAAAAATTAGCGGTGTTGCAGCACGACCTATGTTTAGAAATCTTTCAAAAACAAGATCGTATTTGATTGGGTCGACTTCGGTTATTCGAAGTGCGTATGCGATTAAAGATCCGGCGGCAGAGCCACGTCCTGGTCCGTGCAAGACACCATAGTCTCTTGCTCCATTCATAAACTGAGCTACGATTAGCATGTAGTCTGCAAAGCCCATTTTTTTTATTACAGAAAGTTCATGAGATAGACGGTCTTGATATTCTTGTGGAGGAATACTGTTGAACCTTTCAAAAAGCCCATGCTGGGATTCGATGACTAAATGGTCTATACTAGACATTCCTTCTGGTAACTCTTGGAACTTGGGGTACTTGTTCATTCGATCCATAAAATATGAGTCAGAATCAATCATGCCAGCTAAATCAATAGTATTGGAGATGACATCATACGGCATTCCTTGAGCTTTGGCATGTTTCCACATCCAGTCATGTGAAGCAAAGTGTACGTCGATTTCGCCGAACGAAAATCTTTTTTCATTGCTAAGAGTAGTTTTTGTCTGCATACAGAGGGCAGCTTCATGATGCTCCTTGTCGTGCTCATGGGTATAGTGGCAATCATTAGTCACTATCATTGGAAAGTTGTTTTTAAGTGCAATTTCCTGTAGAACTTGGTTCACTTGCTGCTGCTCTTCGTCAACATGAAGTTGCAGTTCGATAATAAAACGATCTTTAAAAATATTTCGATGATGATGAATTAGCTTTTCAGCAGCTTTTTTCTCTCCTTTTAGGATAAGCTGGCTAGCGCGACTTCCAAGACAAGTAGTAGTAGCAATAATACCATCAGAATACTCGGCGAGTAAAGCGTCATCAATACGAGGCTTGCGATACATACCTTCAGTATATGCATAAGAGCTCAGCTTTATAAGATTGTGTAGCCCCGTATTGTTTTGAGCTAGCAAAATTAAGTGGTAGTAGGACTTTCCCAACTCATCGGGCTCCTTAACATGTCTGTCAGCGACAGTATAGTACGCTTCCATACCTATTATGGGCTGGATGTTTGCTTTTCTACATTCTTTATAAAAACGATAAGACCCGCTTATGTTTCCATGGTCTGTCATGGCAACAGCAGGCTGATTCATACTTTTGGCATGGTTAGGGATTCTGTTCAGCTTGTTAATGCCGTCCAGAAGGGAGTACTCTGTGTGTACATGCATATGTACGTACGGGGCCTGTGTTTCGTTTATAATTTCATCAGCGTTATGTTGCGGTTTCGTTTGGCACATTTGGCTTATCCTTGATGTCGACTAAATAAGTAGACTCTTTGTTTGTGCATAAGGCTTTCAAATGATTAAAAAGATCAGCACTTTCTAGAAGTGCTTGCTTTAATCCGTTTTTACCGCCGGTGCATAAAGTTTCTGTTTCTTGAGATTCGGGATCTGTCCACTTAACAGCAGAGCCTGCAAAACGTATTACTCCTAAATCTTTTGAACAGCCGATGAGATCCAAGTAAGGGTCGGTACCTATGGCGCACTTAAATTGAAATTCGGCAGTTCTGTTTAAGGCGGGCGCAACTTTATTTTTTACCACCTTAACCTTCATTGCTAAGGTGTCTGGCGCATCTGGAGATGCCTTACTGCTAACCCTTAATCTAACAGAGCTATAGAACGGTATCGCGTTACCACCACTAGTTGTCTCTGGATTCCCATACATAACGCCTATGTTGATTCTAGTCTGATTTATAAACAAATACATGCAATCGTGATCTACAGATATTTTAGATATAGACCTTAGCGCTTTGCTGAGTAGGCGTGGTAAATCGCCTACTCCTGTTTCGTTCATAAGTCGCTTCGTGTCTCGTTCAGATTGAGCAGCATCGATACTATCGAAAACTATAACTCCTACCTTGCCTGTCTTGCCTAAGTCTTGGCATAACTGTAGTGCTTCTTCAGCTGTATCAGGGTAGCAAAAAACCATTTTATCAGGGTCTATTCCCATAGAAGATATAAGGTCTAAGCCAGTAGTGCGTTCCAAATCTACGAAAACGGGGACTCTGTCGTAACCGTAAGTGTCCACGTAGGACTTTACGATTTGTAAACATAAAGAAGTTTTTCCTGCAGATGGTGGTCCATAGATTTCTATAACCCTGTCGGAAGGAAGACCCCCAACACCTAAGGCGGAGTCTAAGGTTATCGAGCCTGTAGAAATAGCTTTTACTGTCTCGTATTTAGGACCCAGCGACATCATGTTCTCTTTCCCGAACTTCTTGCCAAGGGCGCTTGCAATCATATCTATTTCCGGAATGCCGGTTATCTTTTTAATTCCCATTAGTTACTCCTCCTTTTTATAGGTTTTTTTAGTATGACTCTCTATGCATTTGAAGCAACCTC
>Ga0233439_10005829_pt1 | contig 11238 bp, 8 predicted proteins | sample SI_123_September_6_FD_182713 | JGI IMG/M metagenome (GOLD analysis project Ga0233439, IMG submission 182713) | Seawater microbial communities from Saanich Inlet, British Columbia, Canada - SI_123_September2016_100_MG | ecosystem: Environmental > Aquatic > Marine > Inlet | place: Canada: British... | reverse complement strand
GAAAGGCCAACCCGCAGAACTTTGGAGGGCCACACTAGACCCTGCGAGGAGTGTTTTGCAGTCGATTGGAATCTAGATGAGAAAAGAGGTGAAATCGTCTGTAATTCCTGTGGACTTGTAGTTGAAGAGAATGTCATTGATCCAGGCGCTGAATGGATTAATGGAGATAGCGGACAAGATAAATCGCGAGTTGGCGCACCCCTAACCTATACTCTTGCCGACAGAGGATTAAACACAACCATTGACATCAAAGATTTGAATTCCGGTTCAGCTGGAAGATTAGGTATGTCCAATCAAGCGAGAAGAGATTGGAGAAGAAGAAGAGTTGTTGATGAAAGAAGCAAAACCAGAAAGAGCCGAGAAAGAAATTTGGTTAGAGCAAATCAATTCATACGTGATAAATCCGGTTTACCAAGGCCACTGCAAGAAGAAGTAGCAAGGATTTACAGGAAATTGTCATCTGAAGGTTTCGTGACTGGTAGATCGATACTAGGCGTAACTGCAGCATGTACATATCTAGTTGCAAGACAAGAAAACCTTCCAAGACAGATAACTCATCTTGCTGAATCCTTTGATGTAACAGAAAAAGAACTGTCAAGATTGATTAGACAAGTTTCACGTAAATTGAATATGCATAAAATTACATCTCCAGACCAATTCTTTGACAAGTTTATCTCAGATTTGCAATTGCCTGCTAACATTCATATTCAGGTAAACACACTTTGGGAAATAATCAAACCGCATGATGACATTTGGCAAGGCAAAAAGCCAATGGGAGTTGCAGCAGCACTAATTTACAAAGCATCTAATGAATCAAGTAACCCTCGAACTCAGTCAGAAGTGTGTGCAATTGCAAATATTTCAGAAGTCACATTGCGTGGATTATTGCGTTTATTTAATGGGCTGTTACAACAACTTGGCCATGAATCTCTACAATGATTGATTGTTTTCAGCAACAACCTTGATGAATCTTAGACTCGGAGACATTACACATGGGATTCAAAGCCAATGCACGAAAGCATCAGAAAAAATCTGGTTCCGATACAAGTAAAAAACAATCTGCAGCAAAGGAAGGAGTTATTTCATGCGGCATCAAATCCTGTGAGGGATTTGCTGACAAAAACATGGGAGGGCGTTCCCTATCCATTGATAATGCAGTAGAAACATGGGGAGATAGCGGCTATACCGAAAGAAAAGGGCGCGTTCGTGTCTGCAAGTCTTGCTACAAGGTATGGAAGAAGGATAACAAGTCTGATAAGGACACTTATTGACCTTCATTTCACTTTTACTTTCACCCCAAGGGTGTGGAAAACAAAGTAGTACCTACGGCTTTCATTTCTGTTGTATGAATAATAGAATTGTACTTAGAAGCCTCGTCACATCCGATGGATGTTTGACTGCAATGGATGATGGAATGATCATCTGGAAACCAATGCATGGCAAGCGTCATCAAACTAAATTGGAATCTTTAGCAACAGTATTATTGGCATTCAAAAATCCAAATAATCATCTTGAAAGTATTGTAGTAGGAGATAATCGTGGTGGAATAATTCACTTGTCCATTCCTTGTCTTGAAGTGATTAATAGATTCAAAATAGAAAATGAATCAATACGTTCAATCTGTTCAGCGAGTGAAAGTACGCATCGCTTACTTGTCGCTTGTCAAAGTGGTTCGATTTGGATGGTAGGAAATCTAGTTCCTAGCAGAAAGGTGCACATATTCGACAATGATGGCCCAGTTACAAGCATAAGAGTGAGCAATCAGGAAATCCATATGCAAAGTGGCTGGCAACGCCGCACCATAGATTTTACAGGTCGTCAGTTATCATTTCATGATGCTTCAGACAAATTCAAGAAAAAAGATGAAATTCGAGCAATCAGAAGAGCACGTCTCCTTGAAGCACAGAAAAATAATCCAAGTTACCCTGCCACAATGGCTCTTGATCCAATTACCGCTTAAGCTGATTCCTTTTCCTCTAAAGGCCAGGGATTTCTTGGAGAAAGCCATAATGTAGAACGGGCGGGTCTTGGCCATGAAGAAGGAGGAGTTCCATCTTCATCAATGCAACTCTGATAGAAATCAAGGTGGCGATTTAGAACTTCGGCGACATGTTTCTTTCCTTTAATTGCCGGACCTTGCATTGGAACGATTGCAGAAAGTTTCATTGCGATGATTTTCTTAATATTGTCCCTTATTAATACGAGATTAGCACCCGGCATATCCCATCTGCAAGGTCTATCTGCCCTGATAATTATGCCGCCAGCAACTAGTAAGTTCTCTTTAGAAATATAATATGACATCCCGTCCGTACTTATTCCATTCATCTGAATCGCTTCTACTTCACAATCTCCAAGTGCATATATTTCACCATCCTCGACTAAGGAGGTATCTACTGGTGGCATATCTGATTCGTAGCGGTTAGCCCAAGTTGTGAAAAAATCTCCTGTTTGTAATGCTGCTTGACCCTCCTGATGAATATGGACTGGAACATTGTCAAATGATTGCGAGAGATATTTTGCACCTCCTGCAAATGGATAAAGGCGTGAAGTTAGTAATATTCGGTCCAATTTTTCCTCACCTAAGACTCCAATAATTCTCTCAACTTGCAGCATTTGGTACCATGAAGTTCCAGCATCAATTAGTATGTTACTCGTACTACCTTTGACGACCACAATGTTGCAGTCGTGGTGGATGGCTGGCAAACGGGTGATTCGCATTATACAATGCTTGAGCCGCGAGTGCTTCAATTATGCGCCTTGAAAGTTACATCCCCCTGATGAAAACGAGCAACTCCGTATCGTTTGAGAGAGAATAATGCGGGTTTTGATTAAATAGAGGAAGTTGGTCGCCGACAACATGGCACGATTCCCTGAGGCTGAAGCACGCTTACTTCACCGTAAGATATGCATGAAGTGCAACGCACGAAATGCAATGCGCGCAGCACGTTGCAGAAAATGTAGTTACAAAGGTCTTCGTTTGAAGAACGTTGAGCGCAAGGGTATTTGATTACCTTACTGTAATCCATTATTTCAATCAGCAAATAGCGTTAGCCTTATCAATATTTTTTGGACTATCAAAGTCCAAGCATCGGTAATAAAAATGACATTGGGTCGCCAATTAAGACAAGAGGAATTATCGCGGGGAATAAAAATACCAGCAATGGTAATTTGTAACTGACCCAAACAGATTCTATTCCAATTTCTTGTAATGCTGCAACCTTCGCAATTAATTGCTCATTGGTTGGAGTTTTCGATGGCGCTCTTGTTCTGTGATGTACTGAAGTAGTTCCATCTGGCATCTCAATAACTGACGATAGTAGCCATACATGTGATCCTACCACATCTTTCAAGGGCATCATTGAGGCATGCCAAGCCAACCTCATATCAGATAATTTCGTGACATTACCATTTGAGAAATTCTTACCCAACATAATAAATGGAATCATTAGGAAAATGAAACCACCCCACATCAATAATGAAATCGCTGGCGGTAATGAAACGATAGAATCCATGGTTGCTGATGAACATGTTAGCGGAACGCTTGACCAATTAGGAATCAACAGTGCAACCCACATTAGGCACTTGGCATCTGCTCCACCGTGAATCATTCTTACTCTCCATGCCAAATCTATAATCAAGATTGATGCTCCTACGGCCAAAGTACTCCACCAAAGAGCACCTAACGATGTATCATTCCCAACTAGGACATCAAATGGTGTAGAATTTTGATACAAAATAGCACCACAAATAACACCGGTTATGCTGACAACATACCATGTACTAACTATGATATCAAGTTTTGAACCACTCAAAATATCCTTCAAAGTAGGCCTTCCAATAACCGACATACTCGCGTAGGCGATAACTGCAGATGCAGTTAGCATTATTGTCCAATCTGCTCCTTGTAGCATTAAATCTAGAGTCCAAATAAATATTGCTGGCTTGGCCCAAACAAGCCAGTGCTCATTATTGACCCTTCTTTCTTTATGATCCATCCAAGCAGCCCATCCCATTCCAAGGAGCAAAACTAGCACTCTGGTCCAGCCAAGAATCGCATTATCATCAAGGGACATAATACGCGGGTGGCGGCAATCACCTTAAAGACGGCCTTCTTGGAGCAACCAATACCCCCAATGGAGGACCTCTCATGGATATCGAAACTAGACTAACTCAAGTGGCTTCGGTCATTAAGCAAATTGATGACCCAAAGGTTCCTCGAAACATTAGACGCCAAGCCAAGGAAACTTGTGATTTATGGCTCCTCAATAAAACAAAGAAACTTGATGTGAGAATTGCAATGTCTCAATCAAAGTTGGAAGAACTATACGAGGACCCAAATATTCCTCCAGAATTTGGAACACTTATTCTAATGATTAACACTGAATTAGAAAAAATACTAATTGAAGTATTGTGAAATCATTCTTCTTCTGCCAATTCAACTAACTGCTCTAGCATTTCTCGTGATTTAGGGTTGATTATTCCATCTGCCAACAATTTTTCTAATTCCTTGTATTGTGATTTCTCCATGAGTTCTTTCGCACCTTGAGTTATCAATCCCCTTTGGTCATTTGTTAGTTTCCCATATTGCAATACATGCTCAGCTGAAAATCGTGAAGACTTCAAGAGTACCTCCTTGTCAGTCAAACCTAGAGTTGCTTGTAATTCTCTAAGTGTCTTTGTCTCGTATAATGAGATATTACCATCCTTTAGGGCATTTTTCCATGCTTCATCAATTGTAGGGGCTCTCTCTGAAAGAAGTATTGCGATTGGACGGGTTGCTTCGATATTCTCTAAGACAATTTTTATTATTACAGCGAATGGTACTGCTAAAATCATTCCCAATATCCCCCATAGCCAGAATGAAAAGGCAGTTACTAACAACAGAATTACCGGTGATAAATCCAAGGCTCTTCCAGCCCAACGAGTTTCTATTACATTACCCCATAGTTGTTGATTGGTAAGTAATAGGACTACCAACAATAAGAGCGCACCTGGATTAAGTAATATTAAACCAAGAATAATAGGAGGGATTGTTGCAAATAATGAACCGATATATGGTACATAATTTAGTAAGAATGTTAGCAATGCCCAGGTGAACCACAAATCAATCCCGAAAATGGCCATGATAATTCCTGCAATAACTGCCGTACCAACTCCTACACCCGTTTTTACAACAATATATGTGTTAACGCTGGATTCAATTTGATCTCTAATCATTTGCACTTTTTCATTTGCTCCACCGGGCCACGCTCGTTCTATTCTGCCCGGCAATAAACTGGCTTCAAAAATAATGAATATCAAAAAGAATGTTACTGTCAGACTAGTCGTCAGTGCGCTCCCAGTACTCGACATCATTCCGACCAACACATCCGATAATTGCTGATTATCCGATAGTAATCCCAATTGAGACAAATCACTACCTAAATTAGAATCTGAACCACCCACAGCGTCAATAATTACAGGGCCTACTATTGGCATCTGTTTGATTTTCGACCACTTTTTGTCTAAGCGATGGTTATACTGTTGCATTGTATCCTCATCACTCACTAAATCATCTGCCTGTTGATATGCGAAAAAAGCCGCACTACTAACAAGCATTAAGCTAAACATTAGCATTGTGAAGTATGAAAGAATTATCGGAAATCCACTTATTGATAATTTATCAGCACCTGGTTTTAGTACAAAATATATTCCTAATGCAATGAAAAATGGCTGCAATACTCCTTCTAAATAGATCATTGCTACAGTAAGAAGAGTAATTATTACCAGAACATTAGCTGCTGTTGATAAACGTCTGTCAAATAATCCGACATCCAAGGAATCCGCACTTTGCTCCATGTACATCCATCCTCTTATCATTCTTCAATATGCCACCCGAAAGGATGCACTTTTACTCTTCTTGGCTTGAATTTGTGTTGTTCGCATCTATTAGTTCAGCATCTGATAACTTTAATGAAAGCAATGCAGAACATAGCATCAGTAATCCACACAAATGGAATGCGGTGTGATAATCCCACGGATATGTGCCGCTCGAAGTCATTACCCACACGATTCCCCCTGAAATTGGACCAAGTATTCTTGCAAATGCTCCAAGAGATTCATTTGCACCCATTACCACACCCAACTCATAACCTTCCGCCTTAGCAAATTGTGCTAATAATGTCGAAGAAGAAGGCTGGAATAACCCACTGCCAATAGATAACAAACCTGTTACTGATAGGATGTGAATCCATGCGTATTCTGGCTGTGAATATGGAATTAATACCAATCCCGCGCCCGTTAACAATGCAGCAAATGTTAGCAATTTACGTGAACCAAATCGTTTGGTCATTGGCCCTATTAGAAAACCCTGCGTGATTATTCCAGTCACACCAATCATAGCAAAAATTCGACCGTTATCTGCTTCATTGAAACCAAGTCCACCATCCACAGTTGGCATTCCTGTAAAGAGAATGAAGATTGCATGCATTATTGTGAAGCCAAAGGTGAAGAGCATAGCGACCCATATAATCAGTGCAATTGAGCCCTCACCCAGCATTTTCTTAGAGTTTGCATACATATTCTTCATCTGCTTCTTCCAAGTTCTTGATGTATCGACTTTTCTCATTTCAGGAGTTAATGATTCTGGTAAATTTCTAATTGCAATCAATAAAGACACTGTAGACAACACACTTGCTAAAACACAAGGAAGTAGGTAAGGATATGTCTCAAAAATAGTGTTTTGGAAAGTTTCCCATCTCAATGCCGGAGCTGATAATTCCCCTCCCAAAAAGGGACCAATGGTGAATCCCAAACCGAATGCTGCCCCAATTAACCCCATCCTTGTTGCCAATTGCTTAGGATTACTTACATCGCCAATATATGCTCTAGCAACAGCAATATTACCATTGAAGACCCCTGCTAAAAATCTCGCTCCAAGAGCCATCGCCAAGGTATTTGAAAGACCAAATAGCGCAAAAAATACGGTATTGCCAATTAGTCCAACCATCAATACCGGCCTACGACCAATGCGGTCACTCAATGAGCCCCAAAACGGAGAGAAGAGAAATTGTGCTGCTGAATAAGAGGTCATTAGTAATCCAACCCAAAGACCGACTTCAGTCACTCCCTCGGAACCTGCCAAATCTTCTACGAGATAAGTTAGAAATGGAATTACTATTCCAAATCCGATCATATCTATCATCGTAACAAGAAACAGAACAATCAATGCGCCTTTACTGGCATCTTTGACTTTGTCTGAGTCAACCATTACTGCACCACCATCTCAAAGGGCAAGACTCACCCTTTTGTAATAGGCGGCTGATTATCAATAATGCAAACGATTTGTTGATAGTGATAGCAAATCAAGCGGTGGTAACTGAGGTATTAGAAGGTGTCAAGCGGTCTATGACTGCCTCTAAACGCTCAACTAAGCTTGCTTTGTCAGAGTGCTTAACTAACGCATGTTGCATTACTTCATCCAATGTGTCTACTGCAATAATATCAACCATCTTTTCGTACTTATCATCCAAGAGTACATCTTGCATATTAGCCCGAGGAATTACCACTGTTTTGATTCCACATTTTGCAGCAGCCTCGATTTTCGCAGTTACACCACCAATAGGCAATACTTCTCCACGTACCGATAATGAACCAGTCATGGCTAAATCTTGACGGATTGGAATGTTTTCCAATGCTGAGATGATTGCTGTTGCAATAGTGATAGACGCCGAATCTCCATCTACGCCATGAGTGTTTACGAATTGAATGTGTATATCATAATCAGAAACATCCTTTCCTGTTAACTTCTTGATAACTGCACTGACATTTGTCACTGATTCCTTTGCCAAATCAGATAGCCCTCCAGTAGCATGTATCTTTCCACCGCCACCTTGGCTAGGAGTGACCAATGCCTCAACAGGAAGCATGATTCCACTAAAATCTGATAATCCGGAATTTGCACCCAATACTGCTAATCCATTTACTCTTCCAACTCTTTCACCTGTGCTTACAATTTGTGAGTAATCAAGTCTTCTCTCAATCATTCTATCAGCAACCTGTTGCTCAAGAGGTTTTGCTATCTCTCTCGCCATTAGAACATGCTGAGCAGTTGTATGAGGGGCGTTTTCTTCCATTGCTAAATCTCCAGCAATTCTTACTAAACCACCAAGTTCACGTAGTCTCAAGGAAAGCTTACCACGGCGTCCTGCCCTTCTTTGTGCTTCTCTAAGGATAATGCTAACACCACTCTTATCGAAATGTGGAATCTCGCGAACTGTATCTATATCTCTCAATACTTCTTGCGCAATAAATCGGATTAAACGACGGCGATTACGAGCAGTGTCTGGCATTTCAGAGTTAACATATACTTCATATCCATATCCTCTAATCCTACTTCTTAGAGCAGGATGCATTCCCTGAATTGCATCCAAGTTACCAGCTGCAATGAGAATAAAGTCACATGGAACTGGTTCTGTCTTTGTTAGAGCGCCGCTAGAGCGTTCGGAACGTCCAGAGATAGAGAATGCTCTTTCTTGCATTGCTGTGAGAAGCGCTTGTTGTTCTTCCAAACGAAGTAAATTTACTTCGTCAATATAGAGAACCCCTTTGTTAGCCCTGTGAATCGCACCTGGTTCAACTCTATCATGTGCTGATGTTTCCATACCACCTGATTGGAAAGGGTCGTGACGAACGTCGCCAAGCAAAGAACCTGAAAGAGTCGCTGTCGCATCTACAAATGGAGGTGCATCACCTTGCTCATGCTTGACCAATAATTTTGGAATCCTGCTTTCATCAACTGAACCTAAACGGCTACGGATGAACATATATCCGAATGCCAATAGGAAACCTCCGAATAATAATGTCATGATATCTCCAGATTGTAATGCCGCGACAAACAATAGAAGACCAATTAATCCAAATGCCAGAAGTAGTACTTTTTGCGATTTAGCCTTTTGTTGACGTATCGCTTCTTTTTGGACCTTGATAATTCGGTCACCACGACCTGCTGGCACCGAGCGAACTCTAGGTTCATTCTCATCGTCTTCATTAGGATAAACCAAAATATCTTCAAGTGAATCTGCCGGTAAAAGGTCGGTCATTGATCTTGCAAGCATTGATTTCCCTGTACCAGGGTCACCAATCATCAGCATGTGCCTACGTTGTTCAGCGGCTTTTTTGATTACGATTGAACCTGCTTCTTGGCCAATAACTTGGTCTACTAATCTCTTAGGGATTGGTACATCTTCAGTGGAACTGAATTCAACGCCTTCAATCCATTCATCAATACTAGACTGTAGAACTTCATCAGAACCTTTCGGCTCTGGAGCCCAAACTGTAACCTCGGTTTCATCAATTTCAACAGCATCATTCTGTTCTAGAACGACGTCGGTAGGAACCTCTTTTTCAAGGTCACCTCCGCTCTCATTATCTTCTGCCACGATATCCCCTCACATTGCTCCCCTTTAGGGGTTTAGATTTCATTATTATCGACAATAGTCACTAAAAGACGCACTCAAAGCCTGTTGGCTCAAAGTTTTCCTTCTAGGTATTGCTGTCCATAATGTTGCCATTGCTCCATTGTCCATCCGACTGGTAATCCGTTTGCAGGTACAGGTGGCCCCATTACAGGAGCCTGTGGAATAACTGGTTGTTGAACTACTGGCTGTGGCATTGGTGCTACTGGCTGTTGGAACATTTGTTGTGTTCCACCATACATAGAGTTAGCAACTAAATCATTTGCTGGAAGGTCAGCGCCCCACTTGACTTCTTCAGGTGAATTGCCTCCACGCATTAGCATCAATCCTACTAATAGTGCTGTTATTATCACAAATGCAACGATTGCAATCATCATCATCATGTTGCCTGATTCATCACTTGTTTCAGAATTGCTCTGAACTTCTTCAACCGGACATTCTGCACGTGGGTCTTCACAAGCAGGTCCAAGTTCAGTTTCAAGTTCTGTCAACTGAGTTTCCAATTCAGTAGTGTCTTCGGTCGACTCTGAAATTTGTAATTTCAATTCTTCCTTACTTGCTAATAGATCTGCTAAATAGTCACTGAACATTGTATCATCCATATCTGCAATTGCAGGTATTTCCTCTGTAATATACCACTTTACATCAGTCATTGACTTGAAATCATCACCATTGCTGTCAACTCCATTGATGCTAACTTGATAATAATCCATGTTATTCGAACCAGATGGTCTGGCAAGTTCTCCTTCAGAAAAGAGAGAAGGGATGAGCAACTCTGTTGTCCAACCAATGTTTGATTTGGATACATCAAGGTCATATTCCCAAAGACCGTCACATGTTCCTGTCAAATCATTACATACATTCCAAGACACCGATAAACTGGTGAAAATTGGAGAATCATCTGTCAATGACATCATAGCTGTCGGTGTTTGTCGAATGTAAGTATCTTTGACATCAATATACATATGACCTGAGCCATCATTGTCCTTTGAAATTAATAATGGGTATGCATCAAATACATCAACAGATATTTCATAGGTATTAGTATCATATTTATCGGACGCCATTAGAGTGATTGTTTGGTCTCCAGTTTCATCAAATAGAAGTGTTAAACTGCTGTCAATCAAGTTAAATCTTGCAGCACCAGGTTCACTAGAAACAACTGTTACATATGCTTCTGCTGCATCATCATCGACATCACTGATTCTTGAACCGAGGTCGATTACCATTTGAGTTCCTCTCTTAATAGTAATAGATTCAATCCCATCCATGTCCACACGAGGTGCGTCGTTGATTTCTTGAACCTTGATGATTATTGTCTGGTCAGAAGATTGTACTCCATCACTTGCTCTTAGAGTAAGTGTTGTTTGTCCATTTACATCATCATCAACTGTCTCAAATGAGAGGATGTTACCATTAATTTGTGCTGAAATGAGTTCCGGATTGGTATTGTCCATGATTTGAATTGTTAGTGTGCTTGAATCAACAGGGTTGCCTTCATCGTCTGTATCGGACACATATGACATTAGAGACAGAATGTCGCTACTACCTTCATTGACCATTTGAGTTGGAAGTCCTGCCCAACGAGGTTGGCCATTCTCAATTACATTGAACAATAGAGTCCCATATGGAAGTTCTCCAGATTCGGAGTAATCTCCTCCATCATCCATTTTTATTTCCATTCCTTGTTGTCCGAGAGGACATCCTTGGATAGAATCCCATTCATACTTGACTTCAAGTTCTTGAGTTGTTGGATGCCAAGCGACGAAGGATGGATCGTCTG
>Ga0233439_10005828_pt1 | contig 11239 bp, 10 predicted proteins | sample SI_123_September_6_FD_182713 | JGI IMG/M metagenome (GOLD analysis project Ga0233439, IMG submission 182713) | Seawater microbial communities from Saanich Inlet, British Columbia, Canada - SI_123_September2016_100_MG | ecosystem: Environmental > Aquatic > Marine > Inlet | place: Canada: British... | reverse complement strand
ACAGGGTGTCTAATGGAGACATACTTTAGAGTATTCATAAGTACTGAGACTCCATGAGATATTGAATTATGCTCAGAGGTATCTGCACCATATGTTATAGATATTGGAACTTCAGCAAGAGATAATCCTTTGTTTGAAATTTTTAGTAAAATTTCAGTAGATACGGACATTCCTTGTTCAGTTGGATGTATCACACCAATTGATTCTTTAGAGTATGCTCGAAATCCTGATTGAGAATCAGATAGTTTAAAATCAGAACCAAAATTAGCAGCAGAGGTTATTATTTTGATTCCAGCTTTTCTATAACCAGTTGTGGAATCATCATTGAGAAATCTTGAACCAATTACCACATCAACATTATGTGAAGTTATTGCATCTACAAGTAATGGGATTTGATCTGGATTGTGTTGTCCATCAGCATCAAGTGTAATCATAATATCAGCATGATTTTTCCTAGCATAATCAAATAGTGTAGAAATAGCAGCACCATATCCTTGATTACTTTGAGTAATTACAATAGCTCCTGCAGATTTGGCAAGTTTTGCAGTTTCATCTGTAGAACCATCATCGCACACGATAACCTGATCAACATGAATAAGGGATTTTTTAATCACGTCAACAATGTATTTTTCTTCGTTATATGCTGGAATACATGCTAGTTTCAATGTAATTCTATCAACATATCACCATTATGTAAATAATTAGTTTTGATAAAGTACAATGTAGATAACATAAAGAATTATCACGGTATAGAGTAATTTTTGATTCAGGATACTGCCATGATTATCATGTTAGTATTATGATATCATCAAATGGCACAACCAATACTAGAAATTAACTGAAATATTTAGAATAATTAAATAATATAATGTCTTAAAAAAATGCATCATAAAATTATTAATACTTCAGTATACTAGAGGTATTAGTTAAAGTAAGATTTAGAGTTTTAGTTGAGAACGCTCACCAAGTAGAAACTGATGTTTCTTTGGAGTATTATTATTTATAATTTCTGAACCATGGGATATTATACTAGAATACAAATCCACTTTGGAATTAATTATACAATCAGACATGATTATAGAATTTTCAATAGTACAGTTTTGTAAAACACAGTTATCCCCAATGGAAACATATTTTCCAATTCTCACTCCAGGTCCAATGGAACAATTTTTTCCAATAATTACAGGACCAGTAGTTAAAGAGTCCTCAGAAATTGTAGTATCACTCCCAATAATTACACTGTCTTGAATTGTTACATCACTATCAATAAGAAATTGATTTTCAGTTCCAATAGAATCAAGAACTAGTTTATTTGCGTGAATTATATCCTCAGGTGTTCCAGTATCTTTCCACCAGCCAGTTACCGTATCATAGTTTACCATTCCATCAGAGAGTAACATTTGTAATGCATCAGTAATTTCTAATTCTCCTCTTAATGATGGTTTTAGATTATCAATGATATCAAAAATTTTGGGAGTAAGAAAATAAATTCCAATAACTGCTAGATTTGATGGAGGGTCTTTTGGTTTTTCAATAATGGATTTAATTTTACCAGGATTATTCTTATCTAATGTGGCAACTCCAAATCTTTGAGGATCATCAACTTCACACAATAAAATCATTGCATCAGAATCAGAGTTTACAAAGTCATTAGTGTAATCTATGAGATTTTTTCTCAATACATTATCCCCCAAATATACAATAAATTTATCACTCCCAATGAAATCTTTACACAGTCCTATTGCATGAGATATTCCCTTTGGAGCATCCTGATAGATGTATGTGATGTTAACACCAAATTTTGAGCCATCGCCATAATACTCTTTTACCTTTTCTGGGTACACATCACCAATAATTATTCCAATTTTAGTTACCCCAGCAGTCTTTAGATCCTCTAAAGCATATTGAGACATTGCTTTATTTGCAATAGGCAAAAGCTGTTTTGGTCCTGTGTGAGTAAGAGGTCGAAGTCGGGTTCCATGTCCACCATGCAAAATAATTCCCTTCATTTTTAAAAAATCTAATATATCCAGATATAAAATAATTACAAAAATCCTAGGCATAAAATTTGTAGATAGAGTTGAATTATGAGAAATTGTATTATGAATTAATGAAGATAGTATCAAATCTCAAATTCATTGGAAAAACTAGTTTGATCTATGGAGGAGTAGCATTTGGATTTTCTTTGCTAGGTTTGATTTTACCTGATGCATTTCTTGTAGGAAATCCACTTGAAGTTAGTGGAGTATCACCTGAGCACATTATAGGACATATCATGTGGGGGATTGTAGCAGGCATTGCAAGCTTTAGTTTCAGATATGCTATCATTTCAGGATTATTTCCAATAATTTTAGATTTTGATCATTTGATACAATTTTTAGGAGTTGAAATGATTCCAAGGATGGCTCATTCAGTAACATTTGGGATTATCATAATAGTAGTAACGATTATTCTATTTGGTAAAAAGGATTTAAGATTAATTGGCATATCAATTGCTGCAATTTTTTCTCACATGTCATTTGATATATTTTTAGGAGGTGTAACTGAGTTTCCAATATTTGTTCCATTTGTACAACAAAATTTTACTTTTAGTGAAATGGACTGGATAATATTTGAATTTTTATCTATTGGAATCATTTTTGTTTCATCAATTATTTATTTTAGAAAACAAAAAATTAAAGTTGTCAAATAGAATTTAATTCGTTAACAAATAATTCAATACTTTGTTCAATTTTTTGTGGTCGTTCATTGAGACTTTTAGTAGCAAGTGAAACATCTAGGGAGGAATCTTTTGGTCTTTGTGCTTTCCAATTCATATTATCAATTTTTGTAGGAATTAAGAGATTTTTGTTAAGATGAAATTTTCCTGCAATCATCTCTGCCAAAGCATATCTAGATATTCTTGTTGCACCAGAGACATGAATTATTCCATTTATTTGTCTAGTTGCAATTTCAATTAACATTTTAGATAAATTTGGGACATATGTGGGAGATGTAAATTGATCTATTAATACTGAAATTTCTTTTTTCATCTCCAAATTTTCTTTTACCCATAATGGAAAACTTTTCTTTGTAGGATGAATTCCAAATGGAGTACTTGTTCTTGCAATACACCAGCTTGATGTCAATTTTTTTAATGCAAGTTCACCTTCTAGTTTTGATTTACCATAAAATCCCAAAGGATTGGATGAATCATATTCTTTTTTCATTCCATTAATTCCATTAAAGATATAATCAGTTGAGACATAAAGAAAAAAGATATTTTGTTTTGCTGCTTGCTTTGCAAGAGTTTCAGTGGCTTTTGTGTTAATTAAAGTTGCCAGTTCTTTCTCTGTTTCACACAAATCAACACCAGTCATTGCAGCCAGATGAATTATTCTATCAGGTTTTATTTCTTGTAAAGTTTGTATGATTTGATGTTCATCTGAAAGATCAAGCAATATTGAAATCCCTTGAAGAGGTTTTGTATTATGATAACAAGAATAAACTGTATGATTTTGTTGTACCAGATCTGTTACTATTTGTGAACCTATCAGTCCAGCAGAACCAGTGACTAGAAATTTCATTTTAAGTTAATAGTCCAAGGTTGAGGATGTAATGTGTCATCATCAATTAATGGTTCCCACCAGGATTGATTTTTCAAATACCAAGTTACAATTTGTTTTAATGCATCATCAAAATTATACTGAGGTCGCCATCCGGTTTGATTTTCAATTTTTGTGCAATCAATGGAGTACCTCTTATCATGTCCAGGCCTATCCCCAACATATTCTATCATGGAATGAGGTTTTTCCAAAATATCAAGTATTTTTTCTACAATAGTTTTGTTTGTGATTTCCTCATATGCTGTAATGTTATACACTTGACCTGCTTTTCCTTTTGAAATTAGAGATTCTATGGCATTTACATGATCATTTACAAAAATCCAGCTTCGAATTTGTGTTCCATCACCATACAAGGGGACTTTGAGATTTTTGATGCTACGAATTATTGTCTTTGGGATTAGTTTTTCAGGGAATTGAAATGGACCAAAATTATTAGTGCATCTTGTAATGATGCAGTTAATTCCATAGGTTCTGTGATATGATGCTACCAAATTGTCAGCAGCAGCTTTTGTTGCAGCATATGGATTGCTTGGATTAATTTGGGATTCCTCATCAAAAGAGTCTTGTCCATATGCATCTCCATAAATCTCATCAGTGGAGACATGAATGAATTTTTTGTCATATTTTCTTACTGCCTCTAAAATTGAATATGTTCCCATGATGTTTGTTTCAAGGAAGGGTTTTGGATTTGAAATACTTCTATCAACATGTGATTCTGCTGCAAAATTTACAATTACATCTACGTCTTTAACTATTCCATCAATGATAGACTCGTTAGTAATATTCTCTTTGATAAATGAGTAATTTGGATTATTTTCTATATTTTTTAGATTTTGTAAGTTGGATCCAATTGTTAAGATATCCAAATTTGTGAGTTTTGAATCAGAGTTATTTTTTAAATGATTTCGGATAAATTCACTTCCAATAAAACCAGCACCACCACAAACTAAAACATTCATGTTTAGAATTTTTAAATTTCTTATTTATCTCTAGTGTAAATAAAATCAATATCAGTATCTTGTAATAGAGGTAATGCTGAATCTTTTTTGTGTAAAATAGGTGTATCAATTGGCCATTGTACATTAATTTGAGGATCATTCCAAATAATTCCTTGCTCATTTTCTGGAGAATATTCATTGTTAACTTTGTAAAATACATCTGCTTCTTTACTTAGTACACAAAAACCATGTGCAAATCCTTCTGGAATGTAAAGGGATTTATGATTTTCATCTGAAAGAATTTCGCCCACCCATTGTCCATATGTGGGGGAATTTTTTCTAATGTCTACTGCAACATCAAAAATCTCTCCTCTTAATGCAGTAACAAATTTTGCTTGTGCTTTTGGATTTTTCTGATAATGTAATCCTCGTAAAACACCATGCAATGAATGAGAAAAATTATCTTGTACAAATTTTGTATTTATCCCACCAGAAACAAATGAAGATGTTTTAAAATTTTCTAGAAAAAAACCTCTATGATCAGAAAAAGATTGTTTTTCTACAAGAATAACTTCAGGAATATTTAATTTTTTAAAAGTAAACGTCACAAATAATCTATTTAGAAATATGATAAATATGTTTTATTTTTAATAATACTCAAAAAGAGTCATTTTAGAGAATCAAGAATTAATTTTGTAAGCTACGCATATAATTTTTATAAGAATCTAATACTTCAGCAGGTTTACCAATAGTATCAATGAAGCCTTCTTTCAAAAACATAGCTCTATCACATAATTGTTCAATATCACCAGGACTATGACTAACTAAAACAATAGATTTTCCACGTTTTTTAAAATCCAACATTACATCAAGACATTTTTTTTGGAAATTTAGATCACCAACAGCAATTACCTCATCAAGTAATAGAACAGCTGGATCAACTTGTACTGCAGTTGCAAAAGCAAGTCTCATTTGCATTCCAGATGAAAAATTTTTTAATTTTGTATCAGCAAATTTTTCCAATTCTGCAAATTGTATTATATCATCTACTCGTTCTGCAATTTGCTTTTTACTAATTCCTAATAAAATACTGCTTTGGTAAATATTTGTAATTGCAGTTAAATCAGGATGAAATCCCAACCCCAATGCAAGAACTGGAACTACAGTGCCGATAGTTTCTACAGATCCACTATCTGGTTGATAAATGTGAGATAATATTCGTAACAAAGTAGTTTTTCCACTACCATTACGCCCAACAATACCAAATGATTCACCTTTTTTTACATTAAATGATACATCATCTAATACTTGTAATGTTTCATAGTGAGGTTTTCGATTAACACTTCCAGTTATAGATTCATAGAGAGTGGTACGCTTTTCATGATACAATCGGAATTTTTTTGAAACATTTTTTACACTAATTGAATTTTCTGACATTTACAATTCCTCAACAATTCTTGCCTGATATTTTCTAAAAATTAAATATCCGATTCCCAAAATAGCAAAAATAGAACCAACAGAATAAAGAACAGAATTCAAAGAAGGTAAAGTTCCATACAATGTAACGTGATGAACCATTTCTACAATCTGAACTACAGGACTTAGTTGTAAAATATTTTGTATTTCTTCAGGTAACATTTTAAATTGATAAAAAATAGGAGTCAAAAAGAATCCAGCATGTAATACTATTCCCCAAATAAATTCAATATCTCTAAATTTTACATTAAGAACAGATAGTCCTAAAGCAATTCCCAATACCAATACAAAAGCTAGCACATAGATGGGAATTAAGTAAAGTATTGTAAGTGATGGAGTAAATTGAAAATAAACCATAAAAGCCCCCAACACAGCTAATTCTACGATTAACATTATGGAAGCAGTAAAAGTTGAACTAATTGCAGGAATAGATCTTGGAAAATAAATTTGAGTGATTAAAGAACTACGATTAGAAAGACTAGATAATGCAATAGTTGTTCCATTTTTAAAAAAATTATAGGTAATAATTCCTGAAAGCAAGTATATTGGAAAATTTTCAATTTCAAATTTGAACATTGAAGAAAAAACAAAGAATAACACTGCTAACATAAGTAACGGTTCAAGTATACTCCACAAAACTCCAAGTACAGAATTTTTGTAACGAATTTTTAAATCAGTAATTGCAAAATTAAATAATATACCCTTAGTTTTCCACATCTCCTCACGAATACTAGTCATGTTTTCAAAGAATATGCCTAGGATATATTATGTACTGCATATTTAATGCAATTTTTCAATAGTGTAATTCCATCCAAGATTAAAATTATAAAATGGATCACCATGTTTTAGATAAGACCATTTTTTTATAAAATGTAAGTGATTTTCTATTGCAAAAAAAGATTCAGAGTTTTTTTTAATTGTAGTAGAGCCTTCATGAAGTAATCTTGCATATGGAGTATAAACAACATGAAATCCTGCTTTCAATGTTTTCAAACATAGATCAGCATCCCCATAAAATAAATCAAAATCATCATCATATCCATTGATTTTTTCAAAAATAGTATTTTTTATTAATAAGCAGGCACCAGTTACTGCAGAAAAATTTCTAATCATATTATGCATATTAAAAAATCCGGTATCTTTTTCTAAAATATTTTCAAATACATGAAATCCTGAACCTGATTTTAAAAATACGGCACCTGCATGTTGAATAGTACCATTTGAATGAAGTAATTTTGCACCTACTATACCGACATCGTTTTGCTGACAAATGCTAACCATTTCAGTTAACCAATCAGGATCAAGTGCCTTTGTATCATCATTTAAACATAAAATATAATCTCCGTGTGATTTTGTATATCCCAAATTATTCATTTTAGAAAAATTAAAAGGTTCAGCATAAGAAATAATTTTACAATCTAGAGAGTCATAATACTCCAAAGTCTCTTTGTCATCAGAATTATTATCAATTATAATAATTTCAAAATTCTCATAATTTGTATTATTTTTGAGACTGTCAATGCATCGTTTTAAAATGGATTTGTTATTTTTTGTTGGAATTAATATGCTGACTTTAGGTTCATGTTCTAATAAATAATTAACACGATATGAATTTGAATTATCATAGTATTTTATTTTTGCATTTAATCCTTGACGTGTAATATGATTTTCAAGAATTTTAGATTGATCCATTTTTTGTGTTTTAGATGTGGAAAAACTAGGAATGGAAATATGAGTAAATTTATCAGTATTTTCAGCACAATGAAGAATCAAATCATAATGAAAATTCTTTTCAGAAAGTGAAAAATCATTTAGTTTTACTAAAAGTTCTTTATTAATGACAAAACAATTTCCTATGTAATTGTAGCTTCGTAAAAGATATGCATTCCAATCAGGTTTAAAAAATGGATTAAATCTTTTTTTGTTTTTATCAAGAAAATCTTCATCAAAATAATATACATCAGTAACAGGATTATTTTGATTAATATGATGAACTATATTAAAAAGAAAATCAGATTGTAATTTAGAATCATCATTTAGAAATACAAAAAAATCATATTCTGAAATAGATGTAATATCATTAATCTTTGGATTATCCACTACTAATTTTTGAAAATTTATAAGATTATTTTGAGAAATGAATGAATCAATATAATTTTCTTGAGAAGAAATTAAAACAAATTCAAAATTTTTATAAATTTGTTCATCTAAGAATTTTTTAATAGAAGGCATATTTCGGTCTACAAATAATATTAATGAAAACGAAGGTTGTATAGAAAAATCTTGAATTTTTAAAGAATCACGTTCAATATTATTTTGAAGGGTTTTTAAAAAATCATCATATTCAACAATAAATTCATTTTTAATTTCAATTGAAGTGTTATCCGGTGAAAACAATGCAGTTTTTTGTAATAATAATTCTCTAAATGCTATTCGTAAAAAATAACTTAATCCATATTCACTAATTAATTCAGATGAAATATGAAATAATTTTTTAATTTTATCAAATCTAGAAGTATTTGGATTAATTTGACTCATTTTCATTCTCCTTATTTTTAGATATCAACCAATCTTTGAAAGGATAAAGAAAATCTTTGCATTGAGGTATCAACAAACCAGATTCAACTGCCCATGAAATAATTTTTGAATAATCAAAATTTAGCAAAGATTGGATCAAAATATCCTTTTTATCAGTTGCAAATAATTCAACTAAAGTTGTAAGAGTTCTATAAGCTGCAATTTCATAATTTTCATTAAAATTCCAATTTTGATTAGTTTTAATGGTTTTTGAATATAGAGAAAAGATTTCTGTAGCATGTCTTTCCCAGGAATATTTTTTAGATAACAAAATTGCCTTTTTTGAAAGTGAATCCAACAGATTATTTTGATTAATTTGAATCATTTTCATTGCAATATCATCAATATTGTGAGAATCCACTAACAATCCAGAATCTCCTACAACTTCAGGAGGAGCATGGTTATTCATAGTGATTGAGGGTATTCCACAAACCATTGCTTCAGCTAATGGCATTCCAAATCCCTCATGAATAGATGGTAAAACAATGGCATCTGATCCCTGCATTAAAGAAACTAATTCATCATCAGAAACAAATCCTAATGAAATGACATCCTCATATTGTTCAATTTTTTTAGAAATTGATGGTAAAACTTTTCCAACAAGAATTAATTTTTGAGGAATTTGTTTTTGTTTTGCCTTCTTGAATGCATCTAACATACGAAAGAGATTTTTTCTAGCAAAATTAATTTCACTGACATGTATAAAATATGGTTCATCTTTTAGTTCAAATTTTTCAAGAATAATTTTTCTAGTTTTAGACTTGTCTTTAGGTGGTTTAAAATCGTCATGATTTACACCATGAGGAATAACAGTCATTTTTTCTTTTGGAATTTTTAAGTATTGATTCATTTCATTTAGTTCGGAATTTGCAACAACATGTACAGCAGAAATTTTCTCAATGTGTTTAGGCCATCTAGAAATTTCTTTTTTAATTAATGGTTCATGTATTTTCCAAAGAGATTTATCAAAAAATACTTCCTCGCCATAAATTACTTCATCAATTCCTGATGGTCCTAAAATTATATTTTTACAAGAAAGCATATTTTCACTGGGAAAGGCATATCCACCCATATTTGGAATATGGACACAATCATAATGTTGATTGATATCACCAATTCCCAAAGTATTCTTGCGTAAAGCGGTAATAGTAAAATTTTGTTGTGTATTCATCAATTTACCGAGTTCACGAAACATGTTGCAATTAATTCGCATTAAGCTTGATGCATGAACATTCCAATCAAGTACAATTCCTATACGCATAACTAAATCATCTCTTCCAAAACTTGAATTGTAACATATTTGATTCAAGTTGACGTATATTTTCTTCAAGATTTTTAATAAACTCTTTTTGCTCTTTGACTGAATTCTCTAAGCCTTGAATCACTGTGTCTTTTTTACCCAGAGCATCGCTCATGTAGTTTTTTTGCTCTTTGATTGAATTCTCTAAGCCTTGAATCACTATGTCTTTTTTAGCCAGAGCATCGCTCATGTAGTTTTTTTGCTCTTTGATTGATTCTTCATAACCTTGAATCACTATGTCTTTTTTAGCCAGAGCAGTTCCTGTACCCATTATATCTTTGACTGAATTCTCTAAGCCTTGAATCACTATGTCTTTTTTAGCCAGAGCATCGCTCATGTAGTTTTTTTGCTCTTTGATTGATTCTTCATAACCTTGAATCACTGTGTCTTTTTTAGCCAGAGCAGTTCCTGTACCCATTATATCTTTGATTGAATTCTCTAAGCCTTGAATCACTATGTCTTTTTTAGCCAGAGCATCTTTAAACTCAATAAATTTGTCAAAAAATTCTTGTAACTTAGGCAATAAGTAATTTTTAGGAAATTGTGATGAAAAGTCCAAAGTTTCAGAAGAAACAGATTTGCCTTTACCAATCATGAAAACATATTGTGTAACATCATGATCAGGGATTTTTTGATACATATCAATTAGTTGTGATGGAATTAATGTATCATCAAGATTCATTGATTCAGATGAAAATTCCTGTTTTATTCTAGATAATCTTGTTGTGTGCACATTATTTTCATTTAAAAATAATAAAAAATTGTTCAAATCATAAAACCTTGACATGTTAAAAAAAATATTATCAATATTGCCAATCAAAAGATTAAACATATTGGTTATGTGAGAAAAATTTGAAATGGAGCAAATAATGGTTCCATTATCATTTAGAACTGAATTCAAATGTTGTACAAAAAGTTTAGGATTTTTAAGCTGCTCAAATAAATTATGAATAATTACTGTATCAAATTTTTTATTTTCTTTTGAAATATTTTCTCCAAGTGTATTTGTTAATAATAAATTATCAACATGATCTGAAATTGTTTTGTCTGGATTTGATAATACTTGTAAATTATCACTTGAAATACTGTCAATTATCTTTGAATCATTTGAGCATAACAATACATTTCCAGAAATAGATTCTAAATGTTGTTGAATGATTTGTAATTCAGTTTTTTTAGATATGTTGAAATTAGACATGAGTTTATCATATAATCTTAGTATTTTATAATTTAGTTTAAGTTATAACACAAATTAGATGGGATTGTTTTAAATTTTAAAGAAGGGCCTGAAAATCGTCCTTTAGCACCTAACATATGTTGATAATTATCTGTTAATGGGTTAT
>Ga0233439_10005826_pt1 | contig 11243 bp, 5 predicted proteins | sample SI_123_September_6_FD_182713 | JGI IMG/M metagenome (GOLD analysis project Ga0233439, IMG submission 182713) | Seawater microbial communities from Saanich Inlet, British Columbia, Canada - SI_123_September2016_100_MG | ecosystem: Environmental > Aquatic > Marine > Inlet | place: Canada: British... | reverse complement strand
AACTCACCAGCAGAATCAGGCAAAGTAATTGCTCTGTCGGTATTGGTATTAGGTGCTTCTAGGGTAATGACACCAGTACCACTTGCGTTACCACTTACTTTTAATTTGCTCATATTCTATTCTCCTAGAGGACTACCCAAGTGTGACCACTCGGAATTGTGACAGAAATTCCACTATTAACTGTGACTGGCCCAACACTCATAGCACTCTTGTTTGTGCTTAGTTCGTAATCTGTTGTAACGATAAGTTCATTCTCTACGAATACTGCATCACCGCCTGCACCTGTAGCACCGCCACCAATGCTTCCCCAAGCAGAACCATACCCTTCAAAGGATGCTGTAGTTGAGTTGTATCTAAATTGACCTGCCGCACCTGAGCCTCGTTGTGCTGTAGTACCTGCTGGTATGTCTGCTTCACCTGTTGAACTAGATTTAGATACTACCGTAGATGCTGATACTGATACATTACCCCAAGCTGCACCGTCATACACTTTCATAATATCGGTAGTAGTATTGAAGTACATATCACCTGCTGTCAGAGCATCACCATCATTATCTAATGTAGGGTCACTTGCTTTAGCACCTAGGTAAGTATCATCAAATGTATCTGCTGAAGCTGCCGCTGCTGTTGCCGAAGCTGCTGCCGCTGTTGCTTGAGTAGTAGCTGTGGTAGCTTGAGTAGTTGCTGTAGTAGCACTAGTAGCTGCGTTAGTTGCAGAAGTACCAGCATTGGTCTCTGATGTCGCTGCATTAGTTGCTGAGGTAGAAGCATTAGTAGCTTGTGTAGTAGCAGTAGAAGCACTAGCTGCAGAGGACACTACATCGGCTGCGGTTAAAACTACATCTGCATTAGTAGCAACCTTATCAGCTGCGGTAGCAACTCTGTCTAAACCTGTTTGAACCTTATCTGCCTCTGCTGATACCACATCTGCGTTAGTTAATACTACGTCAGCATGAGTTAGTACAACATCTGCATTAGTTGTTACAACGTCTGCATTAGTTAATACTAGATCAGCTGCTGCATCATCTTCGCTTGATTGAGCATTATTCTCTGATACTAAAGCTGCTGCTGCACTTGCCGCTGCCGCTGTTGCTGAACTTGCTGCTGTTATTGCGTCAACAATTAATGCCCAGTAAGTTGTGTTTGTTAATAATGTTCCAACAGGTGAAGCTAAGATACAAATATAAACATTGTTCAGTTGAGCAGTTGTAGTTGATTTAACTAGATCACGTTGCATATAGGCTGCTGTAGTCGTAGTAGCATCAGTGCCTTTATATACCCCGATCTCCTGTGTTGCATCTAAGTCACCTGCACTATCAAAGGCAAACAACTTGTTAGCTCTTGATGCTGCCGAATCTAATACTTCCACATCACCTGCATCTGTTACCGTAGTAGCAAACTTAATTGATCTATCTAAAGCATCTTGGTGTTGTTGAGTTACGAAGGTTAGTCTATCTAGTGCATCTTCGTGAGTTTCTGCTGGGAAAGGATCGTTCTCTACATAGTCCGTTCCTTGAGTTAGTGTTAAGACTCTTTCAATAACTACTGAGTCTGCTGCTGTTAGTCCTGTGCCAAAGGTAACATTACCACCCGATGTTTCACCTGCATCTGATACAGTGTAGTCTGTAGTTAAAGTCTTTTGTACATCATTAACATAAACCTTCAAATCTGCATCTGCGAATATCTTAAATGTGTACGCAAATACGGTCTGTGACGATGACGCTGAATAACTTACTTTACTTGTTGTGCTTGATACTGCCATTTTTAACCTCTAATTGTTTTCGATTATAACAAATTACTCTTGTTTCTGCATGTTTTCCATCATCTTTTTATAGCCTGGATATAATTTAGTATTAGTTACATCATCTGGCTCACCTTCCATCAATCCTTCAAGGAATTGTCTAGCTACTTTGTTGCCAGTTTCCGTGTATAGTCTAATAGCCATATATTTCATAAATATCTTCTCTTCCTCGTCAGCAGATAGATATTGACTTGTCCATGCAGACGATGTTCCTTTTTTAACTATAGTTGTAATCTTTCTCTTTAACTCTCTACCGCTTACAGAAGATATAGCCTCTATTTCAGCATCACTTAACTCTCTGTTAGTCAAGCCTTTGATAATACCTGACTCAATATTTACTCTTATAGCTGCTTTTTGTGTGGCAATTTTGTCTGTATATGCAAACGGAACATCTCTTGAGTCATACTCTCTTATAAGTCTCTTTGCCATTCCACTGATAATAGGGATTTCATTGTAATCATCTACCAGATCTTTAGGCTTAGTTAAATCAACTAGAGGGTTGTCCTCTAAGAAGATACTACCACCTAGTTCTTTCCACATCCAGTTATAGAACTCTGCATCACCCATTCCTGCTTTAAACTTATCAGCACCTACGATTGGCTGTCCTGTGTAGTCATCTACTGGATTTTCGTTCTTAAAGAAATACTTAAACACATTGTTAATTATCTCAAGTGCTGGGGTTACTTGTGGAGTTTCACCACCCATATACTCTAGTACGCCACTTTGTTCGTTTGTTGCATTTCCAAAGTGTTGGTTTAACAATCTATGCGTTACACCACCTAATAATCTTGATGTTTCATCTACAGGCTTAAGCATTACTTTTGCTTTGTAGATAGGTGATCCGTCTTCGTTGTTTCCTATTTTCCTCAACCCTAATGGAATAACAATATAGTTAGTCTTAACTCTATCAGGAATCATAGACATGATAGTGGCGTTTATCTTAGCGTCTTCTATAGATTGACCTGGGAACATGTAACCCTGAGCCATACCAAACATTATCACTTTAGGAACAACACCTGACATCATAGCATGATAAGACCATTCGCCATATCTACCTTTAGCAGCTTCCCAATCGCCCCTATAACCTTCTTTCATTGCATTAGAGAATAATAATATATTGTTGTATGCTACTGAAGCGCCACCTCTTATAAGGTGAGCAGGTGATCCTGCTTGGGTTCTAATAATATCAACTCTTCGTTCTTTGGACATATTAGGAAAATGCTTTTCAAGATGTCTGTCTGCTACTACTTTAGTTGCAGTTTCCATAATAGCGTTCATATCATGAATCTTTCTAAACAAAGAGTCGAAAGGGTGTTTTACTATCTCATTCCATTTCTTACTGTCTGCACCGTGATACCTGTGTAATAAACCTGTTAGTGGGTCTTTACCCTCATGTTCGCCCCAAGGTTCTGCTACAGAGATTAAAGATAATTCCTTTCTCATCTTATCTGTTCTTGCACTTCCCTTTCCAGATACTCTTCTAGCTCCTTCTGGGATGCCGTATGTTAGAGTCTGTAAGAACATGCTTACATCTTTGTAATACAGGATCATATCTCTCTTACGATCTGGCATGTTTAGTACCAATCTATGAATATCACGAAGAGGGTTTGTTTCCATGATGAAGCCTGGATTCGCAATAGTGTAAATCTCTCTAAAGTAATTATTAACTCTAAATATTTGTCTTAATACTTTCTCAAGACTACCAACATCTGTTTTAAACGCCATAGCAGTAAATTTATCGACATAGTAGCCTTTCATCTTACCGTTGTGCATTAAAGTAATTAACCCTAGCTCAGGGTCTTTAGATTCTATAGGTCTTCTTATTTTTCCAAAGTCAGTTACAATCACTTCAGTATCTGCTTTTTCTATTATAAATTCATCAGGGAAAGTCTTCTTTGACTTTATATACATGTTAATAATAGATTGAGATGCGTTATTTTTTAATAGACCGTTAATAAGAAGTAAGTCGCTTTCTATTGTAGATAATAAAGGGTTTTCTTGTGCTTTGAATGAACCAATCTGTCCATAGAATTTAAGACCAGTGCCTTTACCGTTATTCTTATCAAGATGCTCAATGATGTTAGTTGTTGAGTAATACTTGTTCTCAATAATCTTTCTCTTTAACTTTGGATCAAGCGCATTACTACCCTCTAAGTGTTTTAGAATAGTGTCCTGTCTTAGAGTCCAATACTCACCAACCAAGTCTTTTAAATGTGGATATCTAGTGTCTAGTTCTAATAGTAATTCAGTAGCAGTTTTCTTATCAATACCTTCTGTACTGATAATTTCCATTCTATCACCCTTGGCAATTCGCTGATACAAAAGATACTCACCAAACTCAAGCTCTGTTGCACCTTTCATACGATTTGGCGACATAATTCTTACTGATATTGTGTCTAAATATAGTTCAGATAATGAGTTTCTGTAAAGGTAATCTCTGTACTTATAGATAGGATTGTCTGAATCCTTAATATTCATACCTATTTTCTTGGCTTTTTTTACATCTCTTACAATGCCATGTGCTGAATCAATTAATGACCATGCTATCCAATCTTTGGCTCTATTTGCATGTACTTGTTCCGCTCTAGTCTTCGAGCCTAGTTCCATATTATTTCTAATTTTCTTTCTAACAACAGCATTAGAACTACCATGCAAGGCAATGTCGTTCTGAATATTGTTATAGTTCTTTAAGAATTTAGGGTTGCTTTCAATGAAGTTGATAAAACTTTCAAACGCTATTGGTGCAGTCTTTTCTGCCCAAACAGGGTTTACAAGGAACGCACTAACAAAGTCTGCATACAATTCAGCAGGGTCGTTTCTATAGTGTAAGTATTCTGCTCCAGCTTGTGACTCATCAAATGGTCGCCATTTCTTTGATAAAGCATACAACTCATTGTGAATATCTTTGTTTTCTAAAGCCGTACCTTCAGAGTCTAATTTGAAGTGTTCCTTAACATGTCCTTTGAGGTGGATAACTCTACCAAGAATATTGGTTTGTTTCCCTGTCATTAGTTCATGTCTAATAGAAGGATCAGCAATATGACCAATCTCATGAGCAAGCACCCTGCTTAGAGCTTTAGGGTCTTTTCCTAATTCTGCTGCAATTTCGATTGCTGATTTTTCTTTTCCTGTTGTGGCTTTACCTCTAACGCCTTCGCCTAGGTATTTTGCAACTATAGGGTATTTCCCATCTAATACACCTTGGGCAATAGTAACAAGTTCTGGCAATGAAAAATTAACAGCACCGTTCTCAGGGTCAGATAGACTGAAATCTCTTCCTGTTATAGACTCACCTTGACCCGTTGCTCTCTTAATCTTGTGTAAGATACTAATGTTCTCAGGTAGAACCATTGCACCGATATTGCCATTCTCATCTTTATAATAGATGGAGTCAATTTCCATATCTCGCATTATTTGATTTAACGCCTCAGCAGAACCTTGCTTATTAGGTCTATCTACTTTCAAGAAGTCTGACTCTGTGATAATTCCCATATCGCGCAACGCTTCAGCAATTTGTTGTGGATGCTCTGCGCTTCTTAATGTTGTATCAACTTGAACAATCTCACCATTCTTCATTAATGGGTTAATAGTCTTAACCAGTATCTTATATGGTACTTTATGAGAGTTTTGCTCTACAGCAGTTGTTGATTGCTTGCTACTTCCAACATGGATAATGTTTTGAACACCAACTTTTGTATTCAATAGATCTGGATTATTAGAAACATGTTCTGCTAAGAAGTAGTGTTCTCCTATTACGCCTTCATGAATAGTCTTCATATCGGGTACTTTTATAGATTCTACAGGAGATATAATGTCTTCAATTATGCCTATAGACTCAAGATACTCAGTAGTGTGGAATCCTGTCTTTTCTCTATATTCAACAGACATATCTTTAATTGCTTTATCAGCTGCTTCAGAGTGTTGCTTGATTTGTTCTTTAACAGAAGCATCTAAACGCTCTATAGACTCTTGAATCTGATCTTTACCGAATGTACCTTCTGCTGCATCTTTAACTATCTTTTCAACTTCTAGTGCTACTTTAGGGTCTAACTTCTCTATAGAGGAAACTAAGTCTTCTATTTCTAGTTTCACTGCATATACAGCTGCATCTACTTCTGATACATTAACATCATCAGTTTTTTTCTGCTCTAGTTTTAAACCTTCCAATCCTTCAATTCCTTCCGCAACCTCAACAATAGTTCTGTTATCCTTTTTTATGATTTCTTGAATAACTTCAGGCTTTACATTTCCCTTTACACTGACAAGTTTTAACTGACCGTTGCCAACAGGTTCAAAGATTATCTCTGATCTATTGTTAATAACATCCATGCCTTTAGTGCCACTTTCTTGAATGATGTACTTACGAACCAACTTACCGTTTATTTCTTGTAGTTTGTTTGTAGCCATTGTTATAACACCACCATCTCTGCTTACTTGAGATGTAGACTTTGAATGGTGTGCTGAGATTGACAAAAGCATATCCCTAACTAGATCTGGCATTATGTAAACTTCTTTTCCATTTACTATTCTAGGTGCTTCTGATAATTGTGCTACTATCTCTTGAGCTAATGTTGGGTGTGACTCTGCATAGTTCTTAATAACCTCATGAGGAATACCGTATTGTATTTGTATTCTATGTAACCGACTAGCGATATATTTTTCACTTGTATTGAGTTGAGTCTTTATGGATTGTCTTGTTTTAGCAGATATTAAATGAACACCTCTCATACCAAATAAGAAAGCTGCAGAATCAAGTAATCCTTGTCTGTCTACAAACCACCCTGGAACATTGCCTTGTACTTTCTGCCATATATGTTCACCCTGCGCTAATGTAGTCGCTTGAACAGCAATTTCTACTGTTGGTGCTGCAATACCTCTTGTCATCTTTGATAAGGCTGGAATCATCTCTGACCATGACTTAGCACCTGATCCAAACTTTGAAGTTAGAAAGCCAATCACTGCTTGTGCGCCAAACTCTTTAACAGCATTAACAAATACTTGTGCGCCATCTAAGTCTGTGTCGTTAGCAAACGACTCTAATATATCATCTAATACAGAAGTGACTGAACCGTGTGTTGCTAAACTCATTGTCCAACAACCCGTACTAAATGCGGCCGCCTCTATTGCTGCACCTGTAGCGATACCAGCAACGGGAGTAGCAACTGCTGAAACCCCAGCACCTGTTCTAGCCGCAGTCGGAGCTGCAGCTGCTGCTGCGAAACCACCACCAAACATACACGAACCAGAATAAACTGGGAAATCTAATCCAAATGTAGCTGTACCTGTAATTAATCTTTCATACCAGGCTTGATCGCCTAAAGCTGATGACTTCCTATAGAACTCTTCAACCATAACCTTGCACTTGCTTTGATCGTCAGCACAATCTTGAATAAGACCAACCTTTCCAAGAATAGATTGTTGATATGATAACTCTCTCATCTCATCAAAAGACAGGTCTTGCACTTCTGCTACTTCTTCTACAATTTGACCATTCTTATCAACTACATGAACCTTGTTTGTATAGACCATTGCTGTAGTTGCTAAACTATCTAAATATACGTCATCGTCTATAAGAGCATATTTAGGTTTATCACTAAATACAGGCTGTCCATCTACCCAACCAGTTATATCAATTCTTTTCTTTGAGATTATCTCTTCATTGTCTGCTAAATCAAAATCAGAGTTCTTTAATTGAACATCTGTATTAATAGATAGTAGATTTTCTTTTGCCTCGTCAGCATTAAATCCTACCTCAAGTCCAAACATTACTGCTTTAATAGCGTCTGTTTTACTTCCGAATATTTCAATTAATCTTTCATTTGCCTGGTCTAATGGCATACTAGCAAGCGTATCGTACTTAGTTGAGAAATCATCTCTGTTTTCCCATCTATCAGATTGAACTGAAGTTGCTAATTGTCTTTTTACTTTAGTGCCGTCATCAAGCGTTACATCATACTTTGGGAATGGGGTTGTTCCATCTTTAACAGCCTTAATATCAAAGTCTACTATAGCATCTTGACCATCCATCTTCACAGCAGAAACACCAGTCTTCTTAATGTCTGTTATAGATTCATAATCAATATCAAGATCTGTACTCATTATTCCTGCATCATTATCCAGATCAATCTTATCAACTACACCTATTAACTCTCTATTCTTCTGCATATTATAGGTATCAATATCGCCTTGAGTTGAACCCATATCTAGTAATTCTTGATTTGTAAGTACCATTATTTTTCTATTCTCTTTTTAACATGATCGACAGGCTCTCTTCCGTTCACCCAACCTTTAGGTGCGTCATTAGGGTTATCAAATATAATAGTTTTTTTACTTGTTCCATAAGTTTCTAAAGCAACATCATTCCAGAACATATTTAAACCTTCTTCTGTTGTCATATTTTCTGGTACATAAAAACTTAAACTACCGTCTTGTAATTCAATGTCGTGTTTTGTTCCAATCGTATATCTTGAAGAAACAGAATTAAGAGATTCAGTAGTGCTGATTACTTGCTCAGGAGGATTTACTGGTGCTACAGTGGGCGAATATGCAGTTGCATTTAAGAAACTATTCATCATTCTATCGCCTATGTAGGCAGGGTTTTCAGTGCCACCAATTACTTTACCGTCTTTACCTATTGCAGGAGCATCTAATAAGTCTATTAATTGTTTACCGCTTTTATCTGCTTTAAACCTTGCTCTACTGACTCTCTGCCAATTGACCATCTCAATATCTACTAATGCTTGAATTTCAGCTCTAGTTTGTTCACTCTCATTCATTAAACTTACTAGAACAATGGCAACATTAGCATCTGACATATCACTTAAATTAATCGATTTTTTTTGTTTTTCGGAATAAAACTTAACCTTTAGTTTAGCTTCTAATGTCTTATCTAAGTAGCCAACACTTTTCCCTAGTTCAGAATCTGTACCAAAGAAGTCTTTAAGTATTGCAGGAACGCCTTTGTGATGAGCATCTGATAAATTATTTACATTCTGAATCAAGTATGCTCTTACCTTTCCTACTGCAGCTTTCTTGTTTTGCATATATAGTTGAGCAAGATTTGGAATTGCATTACCTGACATAATATTAGCGTCTGCTTTGAAGTAAGCTGATAAATCTTCTTTTGGAGCAACTCCTGTTCCATATAGTCTTGTATGTTGCTGTTTAAAGAAGGTGTGTTCAGGTGTGCCTATAAAGTTAGGATTAGCCAAGATAGCAGACTGAAGGTCGCCAGCTTTAAGATTGTTGCTTCCTAGTTTTTCTAATAAGCCTTCTGCTGTAGCATTGATAGATTCCTCTACAAGTCTGTCGTCTATTGATTTTCTTTGTGTTTTTAGCTCTCTTAGTTCTTTTACAGCTTCGTTTCTTTCTTCTTGTGTTAATCCTACCAGTGAGTTCTCATTGTCTAATACAATCTCAGGCATATAATTTGTATCTGATAATTGAGTAATTGCATTATCGTATTGTTCAATAGTAGCAGATTCAGGGATATTAGGATTCTGACCTTGGAATAAATTATTTAATGTTGAAAACTTAACAAACGCCCTTTCATTTGTTTGAATTTGATCTGGGGCTAAAGGTGATCCGTATGCGCTTGGACTTGTTAAGGCTTTAAGATATTCTGTGTAATTTTTTATGCTTTTCTCAGGGTCTGGAACTAAAGAACTTTGAAACAAGTTATTAGTAGCCACTGTTCTTTCTGCCTTTTGTAGTGAATCTCTCTCTTGATAACCTAGATTTGTTACCTTTCCTGATAAATCACCGTACTCGTTAGCGGCCCATGCTTGAAATCGACTGTAGTCTTTATTATTTAATGATTTAATATAAGCAGTAAACTCTTTGTTCTTCTCTAAATCACCGAAAGCCTGCTCCATATTTGAATTGTATTTTTCAGGAATCCATTGATTTTCATAGTTTCCATTATCATCAATCTCACCTGCTCCACCATTTATAGCAGAAGAGTGGACTTCAGTGGCAGTATAATTCCACATACTTTTTGCTTTATTAAAATTAATCTCACTTTGTTCAGATGCTTGGGTAGTTCCTATTATCTTTCCTAGTTTTGCAACCTCCCTACTAAGATTGATAATTTCCTTACCAGCCTGCATTTGTCCACGACCTTCAGCACCTGCCTGATTAATTAAAGATAAATTTCCGCCTTGAACATTAGCTGAACCTATGCCTGGTGATTTTCTTGAACTTATTGTAATTGCCATAACTGTTATTTTGCTCCGCCAGCACCTGTTATTCCGCCAGTGCCATTGTTTCCAGCACCTGTTCCGCCACCTGCACCTGCACTCATGCCTGTACCGATTGCTCCTGCAGCGCCTGCGATACCTGATAATAAAGAACCTGTTGCTTGTGACTGTGCAGCTGAGAACTTATCTGCTCCTACTTGCCACATTAACCAAGCGCTCTTTTGACCTTCTCTATAAATGTGTGACCTATCTTCTTGCAAGTCATTCATTGTTTTCATTGCAAGAACTAATGAAGACCCTTCTCCTGCTACAATACCAGCTCCACCTGCTTGTGCCATTTGCATGTGCATAGATTCAGTCATCTTGCGCTGTAAAACTTTAGCCTGATAATGACTCTTCATCAATTCCTGACTGTATTGTATCTGTCCAGTTGTGTATGCAGCATTACCTGCGTTCATTGCGCCTTTAGCACCTGTTATTCCACCTGCTATTGAGGCTGTTGCTGCTATACCTGTAAACCACCAAGCCATTATAATTCTCCTAAACTTTTTAATTCTTCTTCTGAAGTAATCATTCCCAACTCTTCATAGGTTTCTGATATTACTTCTTCTTCAATTTTATCTAAATGCTCTTCGCCAATGTGTCTTGTTAAGTGAATTGTTGTCCAAATCGTATCTTCTTCAACATATACCGCTCTTTTTAATCCAACCTCTGATATAAAGGTACAAGGTGCTGTGTAATATTTCTTACCGTGTTCAGTTACTACTGATACCTGTCCTTTTGAAATAACATTGATATGAGCATGTCTGTGTATTTTTCCTATAACTAGAGTGCCTTTAGGCATAGATATTTCTCTTGCATAAGTGCCACAACCGTATTCGTCTACTATAGGTGCAAAGTAATGATTAAGTGATGAATCTGGCTCTGCATCTTTCATGCTTCCGTCTTTAATGCCTGCTTGTATTGCTCTTTGTAAATTAAGAACACCCTCTCGTGCTTGTACTCTTTTTAAAGAGTTCTCATCAGTATCTAATGTTGGTTGTAATTCCATCAGTCACTCACCGTTAATGTTCCATGAATACCTAATACCGTTAATGGTAAAGGCTGTTCTTGTTTAATTTCAATAATACCATCTCTATCCCAACCAAGATTAGTAACTCGTTTATCACCTGTGAATAAACCGATACCTGAACTCATAGGAGTTGATGATGTTCTAAATGGAAGTTGGTCATCATTAATCTTGA
>Ga0233439_10005823_pt1 | contig 11245 bp, 12 predicted proteins | sample SI_123_September_6_FD_182713 | JGI IMG/M metagenome (GOLD analysis project Ga0233439, IMG submission 182713) | Seawater microbial communities from Saanich Inlet, British Columbia, Canada - SI_123_September2016_100_MG | ecosystem: Environmental > Aquatic > Marine > Inlet | place: Canada: British... | reverse complement strand
ATCCCTGCCATGGGTTCTTCCGCTCGTGGAGGTGCTGGTTTCGGTATTGGTGCTAACTTGGTTGGTGGTCTTAAGATGGTAGCATAAACTTTAGAATTTTATTGAATTAAGACATATACTTCAATAAAATAATAATACCTAACATAGTATAAAAAGAAGTATTATATATATTGTAATGGAAATGGATAATAAGGAACATATAGACCAACTGAATAAAGAAATAGAGATGTTACATTCGCAGATACATACATTAAAAACACGACTTGCAAAATATACAAATAATGATAGACACAAGAAGTATTACGAAAAAAATAAAGAAAGAGTAAAGGAAAATGCTAAGCGTTATATTGAAAAATTAAAGGAAGAAAATCCAGAAAAATTAAGAACATATAGACAAAAGGCGTATCAAAATAGAAAACAACGTGAAACTACAAATAATTAGGCGTCATAATAAGGATTATCGTGTATTTTCATACCACAATATTCCTGTGGCTCTTTCTTATAATCAACGGGATTGTGAATACCGGCTTCTTTAGCAGATTCTAACATAAATTTAAAATTACTCCAGAATTCGCTTTTATGTCCGATTGATTTTGTCATAACGTGTGATAATTCGTGTATGGCTACAAAAGTTAGAGTGTTTTCGTCAATAAGATTATCATTATCGCCTTTTTGCTTATTTAAACAAAATGCGACTTTTTCACCTTTATTTTCACTATATGCGGTGTAACTACTGGTAGGCAAAGTTTCTGAAATTTTTTGTGGATTGAAATTTTCTTTAAGGCGTTTCACATTTTCTTTATTTGGATATTTATCAACAACATATGATACAAGAGCTTTACATTTTTCGGTAATTTTTGCTAATAAATCAGCAGCCTTATCAATCTTTTCTCGTTCACGAACACAATATTTATTACCATCTACACTGGATACTATACATTTTAATTGAAAATTTTCGTAATTTTCACGATAAATGTAATAACTGGTGCTTAATATAAAACCTATTATGAAATATCCTAAAATGTCTTCACTTCTCATTATATATTGTGTTGATATTTATGTTTTTACATCGAAAAATATTATATAACTAATGTGAATTATATAATATTACCAAATTTATGCTCTACCAATTTCAAGTTGTTGGCGAGTGGCATCACCCTCAATAGTGCTCTGGTTCCATGGTCCTATATCAGCCTTAGGAATAGTAGGGTCAGAACGAAGCTGAAGATTGGCATTTCTCATGGATTGTCCGATGGTATCAAGACCAATATGGTAACCAGCCTCAAGAAGATCGGGCATCTTGACACCCTCAGCATCAATGTTGGTGGGGTTTAAGTTGTTCCACTCACTGTTCTTATCAGTAGGTAACAAATCAGAAGGGTTAGCTACGGGTTGAAGAGCATACCCATTTTCAGCCTTTCCAGAGGAAGGAGCGGGCTCAGCAGCATCGTTTTTCTCTTCTTCGGCTTCTTTCTCTTCGGAACCATCATCCATCATATCACGGACCATCTTCATTTGTCCGTTGTAGGATAATAAACCCCAGATGGCAATCATAGAAATAATTAATACTAACAACATTTTTGGTGTAAAAAACTTAGCAAGACCAGATTGAATCGCCTTAAACATTATTCGTTTATATAAACGGCTGATAAAAAATATTTTGGTGATAATGTATTTTTTGCTAAAATATTAGTTATTCTCGAATAAATTCGTTAATTGATACTCTCATTATCAATATCTAAATCACTAGTATCGCTATCATCGATATTATCAAGCATATATGTATTTTTGATGTTTTTGGCTTCTATATATGCGGCTAATGCTAACTCACGAGCCCGTTTGGCTTTTTCACGTGCGTCTCTATACATTTTATAATATACTTCGTTCGGATTTTTCAATGTGATATTATTATCATCGGGTAACTCTTCTAAAGTAAGGTTGATTTCTTCCATTGAATTAGTATCTTTGTTTTCAATTATTTCAATGGGTGTCGTTTCTTCAACTTTTTCATTGTTATCAATATTTACATTTTGAGTATTGTTTTCATTAATTATAGTTTCAACAGTTGTATCATTATCTGTAAAATTTCCTAAATTATTATCACTATCAGTTGATACAGTAGAATTTTCAATAGTATCTAGAATATCATTCATTATATCCGATACTTCTTCATTAATATTACTTTCTATTGCAATATTGGTAACAATATTGTCTTCTGTATGATTTGTATTGTTATCTAAAGTGTTTTCTTCTGTATTTTCTTCAGTATCTCTTCTATTTATTGTATCGTTGTTCGTAGTATTAATAGATGGTATATTATTTGATTTTATAATGCATTTATCGAATAGATGTAATTCTTGTGGTCGCATTACAAGAGCTTGTTTCATTTCAATTTCTATTTGAAAACTTCTAGGAGAGCATTTAATGCCTTGAACTTCCAGAATATTCATTAATTTAGTATTTTCATCAATAGTTGTGAAATCAACAATGTTCTCGTCTTCGTCGTATATTTTTATAATAGGTTTTTCTAATGCTGTTGGTATATTAGTTCTTACACTGTAAAATTTACCTGATTTATAAATTTTCAAAAGGGATGTGAAATAGTTCTCAATATCTGCTTTTTCCATATCTCCGTCAAACCATTCATTACGACGATTATAAATATATTGAATGCAATGTTCTTCTAGCTTTTCAAACCATTGTATAATATATTCGTCTTCATTTGTAAATAGTAAATCAGTATAGTATTTTCTTCCGTTTTTTACAAAACCGTTGCGTGTGTTACAAGAAGGAGGTTGTATATAGAGAGGAATATTATCTTTTTTAAAACGGATGAAATAATTACCACCAGATATAAGAGTAGGTTTTGATAGTATTAACTTTGAAAAATCAAAAGAAAGTAGTTTATCACTTGTGTCGTAAATGTTCTCCATAATATTTTTATGTATAGTTCTCTTTATTATAATTTTATCAATAAAGAATTATACGTTTAAATATAGTAGTAACAATCTGTATATTATTTATTATTATGTATGAAAAGTATACGCGAGAGTTGTATTGAATTTTTTCATGATGAGAGTATTAAGAGAGATTTACGTGAAATAGCAAAGCCAATATTAGATACAATATATGACGAATTAAATATATATGTTTGGATAATCCTAGTGTATAATATATTTTTGATATTTATCATTTTAGCAAATTTGTTTTTGTTAATACGAATACTGAGATATTCAAATAAAGTATCTTATATAGATTAAAATCTGGTATTATAATATAATGGCTTCTCATAAACCAAATAAACGTTCATACAAAAAACGTTCAATGAAAAAACGCCCACAAAAGGGAGGTGGAGTATGTGATATAATATGTTCTCAAAAGAAAGACGAGGAAGAAACGCCTGAAGAAATGGATAAAGAAGAAGAGGTAGAAACGCCTACCACTGAAGAAATGGACGTTGAAGAACCTGAGGAAGATGAAGAAGAAACTTCAATGGAAGTAGCAACACCAGAAGAAGAAGAGGAAGAGAATATCGGAGGAGCTAAAAAATCACGTAAAAACAAACCCAAGAAGGGTGGGAAAAAGAATAGAAAAACCGCAAAGAATAAGAAACAAAGTAAATGGACCAAATTTGTAACAGAATTATACAAACAAAATAAATTAAAAAATCCAAATTATATGTTTAAAGAAGCTTTAAAGGAAGCTGCCAAATTATATAAAAAATAAGTAAATAGTTAAAAACGTATTTAGTAATATTAAAAATGAGTAATATTACTAACAATAATCAAAGTTTAACAGTCTATTCAAATAAATCAGAACGAGAACTTTTGATAGAAAATGTAAAAAATTGGACTGTATTAGACGAAAAATTACGTATAATTAATGAAAAAACGAAACATATACGTGAAATGAAAACCAAATTAACAAGAGATATTCATTCGTATATGAAAACAAATAATATAACAACTAATATAGGTATAAGTGATGGAGAACTAAGAGTATTCGATAGAAAAGACTATCAACCATTGACCTTTTCTTATATAGAGAAATGTTTGAGTGAAATTATAAACGATAAATCACATGTGGAATTCATAATAAAATACTTGAAAGAGAAACGTGAAGTATCAACAACGCCGGATATAAAACGTATTTCAACCAAATTATAAATATATCTACTATATATAATGTTTAAGGTAGATACATCAGATTTTCAAGAAAATGTATTCAGAAAAGATATAGCGGGTGATACTCAATTTGGTGGTTATCCTATAACAAATTTAATTAATAATAAAAATGAAGAAACTATTATGTTAGGAGGTTCAAATAAAATTGGAAGTTCTCGATTTGATGGATTAGTAGTCCCAATAGGATTAATGTTAAATGATACAACCACAAATGGCGGATGTTCTCAATTGTCAAATATAAAATTAGTAAATATAGGTGAAATAATAAATGATGATTTATTCGACAAGTTATTTATCAACGTAAAACAAAATAATAAAGACAATAATAAAACAAGAAAAATAAGAAAATAAAACAATAAGTATATGAACCATTATATATACGTAATGGTTCATATTGGAATTATACCAGATGGGAATAGACGATGGTGTAAGAAAAATAATTATGGTTTAGACACACTATGTGATAGATGGGTAGATATTATATTAACTACTATAAATGATAACATACAACAGTTTAAATCAAACAAAAATAATAAATATAAGCACCTACAAGAAGTTGATGAAATAAGTTTATATGTATGTTCGATTGATAATATGAATAGGAATGACGGCACTAAAGAAACGATCTTTAATTTTATTCGGAAATTGGTAGATATTTATAAAAACAAAGAAAAAGAACTAGACCCAAAAATTTTAAATAACATTCGAGAACATTTACAAATTACGAAAATAAATATAATAGGGGATATAGAATCATTACCAGAGGATATACAAAAATTATGTATTGAATTGTCAAAAGAAAAAGAAAATATACAATATACAATAAATGTAGCTATCGCATATGATTATAAAAAAGATATGATAAATTATGGTAATAATAACATAACCAATTACAATCGAGAACAATCAAATATAGATATATTATTTCGTAGTGGTGGCGAAAAACGCATATCGGGGTTTTTTCCAACAAAGGTTCTTTATTCCGAGTTGTTTTTTGAAAAAAAATTGTGGCCTGAAATAACATTAGATGACTTAAATCGTATTGTAAAACTATTCAAAAAAAGAGAAAGGAGGTTTGGTAAATAATTAGTAATTATCATAATAATATAATTACTAATCAACATATGACAATTAGTATCTAGACCAATTATTATTGTTGAAAGAATTTAATTTAAGTTTGTCAGAATTTTCTTTCCAGTAGTTAATTTTTTTCTGTAATTCTTTATCTTCAGCGGTAAGAGGGACTGGATGTTCCTGTTGTGTTTCTAATCTTTTGAGGTCATTTTCAGTAGGTTTTGGTTTTTTACCATAACAGTTGACACCAAACTTGATATATGGATTATCAATATAACCACCATTTATACCTGGACGACCACAATTGTTCTTCTTCTTTGGGAATTTCTGTAATTTATCCCAAGTTTCTTTCTGTGTAGGGAAGAAAGCCATTTGCCCGTCGGACCAACCATAATTACACCACTCAGCACCGTTATTATACGCGCTTTCAATCTGGTCGTAAGTTGCTAATTTAGCACCAAATGAACTACATACAGCTTGAGCGTCTTCGTATGAATACGTGTTGTCACCAATGTTGAATACTTCATCTTGTTCTATAGGTATTTGAGGAAGAACTTCACCATCAACTAATGGTTGTTCTTCTTCATCTTCTTTGTCAGAAGGACGAATATAATCAAGAATATTTACATCAAAGACTTTCTTAATAAATACAACAATACCAGATAATATAAGACCAAACCAAGCAGTATTCTCAATTAATGATATGAAAAAAGGTTTTGAAGAATATGACATGGGAACACGGAATAAGTAAACAATAATATATAAAGAAATAATGAATAGAGAGGTTGCTACTATTGTATTGGCGTCTTCCAATAGTGTTAACATACTTTCGTATAAATTACGCATATCATCTTCAATTTGTTCCTTTGATTTCGATGTGTAATAAGTAACACTAAATACAAAGACACTTATAAAAAATATAAAATCTAATGTTCTACCTAAATTACGTTGAAATTGTCCGGGTTCACTACCTTTATTGAAAAACATTCCTAAAACATAGTAAACAACAATATATATTGCTAAAAACCACAATAATAAGAACATATTAGATGTAGTTAAGTATTTATTAGAGATATCATTTATGATACTGGGTTCTTCTTCAGAAGTATTTTCTTCGGTAGAGTTTTCTTCAGTAGTTTCATTATTAGCAGTACTTTCTTCGGTAGTTTTATTTTCAGGTGTTTCTGTGTTTGTTGGTTCTGCGGTATCATTATTAGTTGTGTCACTTTTACCTTCACTCAATTCGCTTAAATGTTGTGTTTTGTCTTTGTTATACTGATTGGTTGCTTCTGTATCGTTAATATAATCAGTATCTATATTACCCGAATTATATTGTAAATTATTGTTATTGGACATAGTTTATATTATATTTGGCTATTTTTTTTACGATAGAATAAACAATATGCCATGGATGTAACCATTCGATTGGGGTCTTCTACACTTTCTATGACATGGTCGTTAAAATGAATCCATTTATTACTTGCGTGTTTTACAAATGCACTATAATGACCTCCGGTAGTTCCTCCATTATGATTACAAACCCCACACAAATCATAAACATAAGATTTTGGGTTATAGCCAAGAACATATCTTGACAAATCTAAATTCTCAATAGGAAAGTTAATTTTAGCATTAATTTTGCGTTGTCCGTCGGGTGTAAATCGTTTTAAAACAATCACTAAAATTTTCGGAAAGTTCCAAAATACAACATTCTTTTTAACATCTTGTTTTTCTTTAGTATTTTCATTATACCAAGCATTATCACCTTCAAGAACATCTGGTTTTACAAACAAATTAAAACAATCATATAAATTAGTTTTTACATTATTCCCATCTAATATAGGTAGATCCAATATAAAATATGATTCGGCTTTCAATACAAGTGATTTTTTTCCTTCTATATCAGTAATTTGATTAACATAAATGCCATAATACAAATCTACAATTTCGGAATACTCTTTTTCATAGAGATTCTGGAGTAACTTGTAACATTCTACAGCAAGTTTATCTGTAATATTTTCAACATTACCCGAAATTTTCATTTTTACACTACGACGTATACTATTGTGAATACAGTCAATAAAAAACATGAAATATTCGGGCATATCATTTTGCGAAAATCCAGAAAATAGTTCTCTTCCTTTCTTCTTAGCAAGTTCTTGTGTAATATGAATAAATTTTTTAGGCGAAACAACACCATTGCCACTCCACATTACTTTACGCAATTCATCCCACGCAATAGTGGCTTCACTATCAATAATATCCTTGTTTAGATGTTCGTTATATTTTGGTGAGTCAAAAAAATCATTCAATTCATATGTATGACTAATAACCTGCATACAAGAGTTTAAAAAACACGTATTCCCCATATTTTCTATTCCAGTTATACCATTTTTTTCATATTTGCTTAAGTCCATAATTTTCTATAATAAAAAAGAATATAGATATTTCTTTACACCATTTATATAAAATATAATAATTATGAGTGGTTTTCCAAATTTCAGTTTCCAAACGCCATTATTTTCATCATTTCAATACCCACCAAATAACAATACTAATAACGAATATAATTTAGAAGATAACGATAGAATGATTAATGATACAGTAAGCATGTATCGAAATTTAACTCAAACTATGCGAGATATGACATTAAATTATAATACAGTTATTAACAGTTATAATCAGAATATGACAAGATCGATAACCTTATTAGATGAATATAGAAGAGATATAACACGATTACAGACACATTTGTTAAATAGACGTTTTTTACATGAATCTTCAAACGTATCACCGACCACAAATCAACCGACAACTGGTAACTCTCAACAAAATACAAGACAAACTACTAGAAATAGTAATCAGCAAGTAGGTAGTAATCTATCTGAACGCCAAGTAAATAGGAGAGCACGTCAAATAAGACAGACACCTAGAAGTCAAGTATTTAGTCATGCAGGATTAAACAACGCACTATTTTCTAATGTATTTACCTTACCACAAAATTTATTTCAAAATATGAACTATAATTTTGAAAACGTTGTAGTTAGACCATCACAAGAGCAAATAGATAATGCTGTAGAACAATTAATATACACAGAAGACGAAAATTTAATTAATACACGTTGTCCGATAACAATGGAGGATTTTACTGTAGGTGAGAGACTACTACGTATTAGGCATTGCGGACACACATTTCGTGAAGATTCTATCAATAATTGGTTTACTACTAATGTTAGATGTCCGGTATGTAGGTATGATATACGTGATTATGGAACTAACGTATCTTCTAGCGACCTATCAATGAATACTGATAATACAAATGAAACAGAAGATGATAACAATGAAAATACAAATAATTCTTTAGATGAGTTATCAGAACAATTAACAAGTTTATTTTCAAATATAATTGAAAGAACCGCAAATCAAACGACTGATGCTTCTTTGAATAGACACTATACATTAGATATACCAATAACTGTAACTACACGATATGAAGAAGATGATGATGATGATGAAGAAGATGATGATGATGATGATGATGGAATAGAAATAGATTAAAAAATAACAATGATAATAATGCTATTTTTTAATATTTTTTTATTTTTTTACAAAGAATGAATCCAATGTTTGTATGCGATGCTTTGCGTTGTATATTTTACTAAGGACTTTATCAAACAATAGAATTTTGATCTTGGCGCTACACATTTTTTCTTTCTTTTTCATGAATGTTTCAAAGTCGTGACCTTCGTTTTCCAATTTTTGTAAGTCTTTATTAAATGTTTTAATCGCCGATCGTTTATTTTGCATCGTCCATATTTGTTCTAATGCTAATCCAAACAATTGCTGTAGTGGTTTCATTAACTGATTTGTAATATAGTGAGTGTAATCAATCTGTAACTTGTTATCTATAATATATTCAGGGGTTTCTATCTTGTCTCCCATCAACGCTTTAGGTTTGTCATTTACAATAAATACAAATTTCATTCTATCACCCGGCTTTGGTTTATTTCCTGGGTCACGTTGTCCTATTCGGTTAGCTAATACATTATGCCCTATTTGGTTTGGATTTTTATAATACCCCTTAAGTGCTTTTGTAATCATGAGCTTATCCATACTTACCTTACCATCAATCAAATTTTGTAGAGCAGTTTCTAAATACTTAATGGCGTCCTCCACATTGTTACCTTTCATCAAGATATTCAATATATCACCATATACATCTTTTAAGTAATCACACGAATCACGACGTTTAATCGAAAGACCCATATATTTCAAATATCCTTTATTAGGGTCATGTTCATATAACATGCCTACGTATCTTTTTTTAGAAAGCAATATGAATGGCATCAACGTTTTTTCATATTCCAAAAACATAGGCGCTTTCAAATAATTACTACATACAACTTCAATGTCTTTTGATATTTCAATTGTACCTTCTAATGCTTTTTTACCGCGAATCTTTTCCCCGGTTTCTGGATGTTCTAAATTTAATGTATAAAACACAGAATCAGTATCACCATAAATGTATTCAGCTCGACATCTCATTTGACCGTGACATTTTGTATCGTATACCAAATCACCGTAAATTTCTTCTATCATTCTTCGAGCATACATAATCATCATACGACCAGTTGCTGTAGTAGATGCGGCTACATCCTTTTCATAAAATGTAGATGTTCTAGCACCACATTGACCGTATAAAGAATTCGCTGTTACCTTATATCCAAGTTGTCTTTTATCTAAAATATTTTGCATAAATGGATCTTTTTCAGTTTTAATCATTTCCCGTGTATCTTTTCTGGCTTTTAACAATTCTTCAAGAATAGAAGGCATAATTGATTTTTGATTATCTGGTAACTGAGCCCATCTACACGTCATACGTCCGACCTTTGTCTTGACCTTCCGTGATAAAGGATTTGCTGGATTTCTTAAGTATTCATAATTGTCATAGTCAATATCAATATACTGGTAGTCTGGTAAATTGTCATATATGAAATTTCCATCTGTATCGTGTTCACCTGTAACATGTATTAAATTATCATCCAAATCATAAGTTTTCGTCCATACCTTACTATCGTGAGAGTAGTTCTGACTAATCATTGACGATGGGTATAATGAAGAATAGTCTACACAAGCTACTGGATTATCCATATACATAGAACACTTAGGTGGAAGTACAATTGCTCCTTCGTAACCTTCTTCCTTGTATGTCTTTTCCAGGTCGGGCATGAGTGTATTTTTTGCACGGCATTTTTTGGCAACATAACTTGTCAGCTTTATACCTTGTCCTCTAAATATCAAGAAATTAATAGGAACACTACAAATACTTGCCATCTCTGTGTATCCAGTAATAACATCGATTTTATTCATTAGATGATGGACGAGATTACAATCTTGAATACAATATTTCGCAACAATGGCTCTGTCGCTCGATGAACCATTGGCTAAACGGAAAATATCTTGAGGGGTTACATCATCTTTCGCTGTTCCCCATTTTAAAGATTTGGCTGTTTCTAATTCTTTTTCATGATCTTGTATAATAATAACATTGAATACATTCGTTTTATCATTTTCAATTATTTCACGATTAAAGTCAATATCCAATACCTTGAATTTTTGACCGTTTTTATAGTAATTAGTAGTAACACCACCAAACTCAATATGAATAAAATCATTTTTATGAAGTCCAGTTAAGTTTTTGCTATATAGTTCAGTTACATTACCGTATTCATCATGATTACAGCATACAACCTTTTTGATACTATCGCTAATATATTGTCCTGCTACATCGTCTAATTTATAAGATGACAAGTTAAAATCTCTTCTGAAATAAGCATACATATCTATTTGAAGACGACCAGTCATTTTAAAATATCTCAAATCATAATCACCACTTGCTATCTGCATTTTAGTATTTTCAATATTAAGTTGTCTTGTTGTTCTATCTTCGTTAGCACATAATTCATTTAATTTCCTGGATAACAATA
>Ga0233439_10005820_pt1 | contig 11246 bp, 30 predicted proteins | sample SI_123_September_6_FD_182713 | JGI IMG/M metagenome (GOLD analysis project Ga0233439, IMG submission 182713) | Seawater microbial communities from Saanich Inlet, British Columbia, Canada - SI_123_September2016_100_MG | ecosystem: Environmental > Aquatic > Marine > Inlet | place: Canada: British... | reverse complement strand
ATTTAATAAGAAATTTTATGATGATAATATAGCAAACATCAATTATAAAATGGCACATGGGGTAACTGGAATGAATGAAGTTACTTGTTATCTAGATGATAACCCAAATAACATGATATTTCGTACAAATATGATGGTGGTTACACATGAGTTAGCTCACATGATATTGAAAATTTATTATCCAACTAAAAAAGGAATATTAAATCAAGATGATACTTATGCTAAAAAAGGAAGTATGAGAAATTTTTTTAGTACGGAAGTTCATAACAGATGGGAAGCTGACATGAATAGAATGTTTGATATTAATCACAAGGGAATGAATCATAGTTTTGTTGGTGTAGATATAAGCGACATTGTGAACACAAGAAATATTAACAGAGGATTCTAAGTGGTATTGTTATGGGTAATGATGATAACAATGATTCCAATTTGTATGTAGAGGGTTTGGATAAGTTAAGTGATTCATTTGATATTATGAAAGATGATTTTAACGGGATTAAGGGAAGCTTAACTGATTTATCTAAAAACATGACTTTGAATGACAAGGAAAAAGAGGGTATGGGTAATGTAGGTGATTTTATAGAACATTTGAATAGTTGCGACAATGATAACTGTGATATTCATAAGGCAAAAAATACACATGGAAATAATATGTATATGAGGGGATTTCTGTTAGGAGCTAAATTTGGTAAACAAAAAAGAAGATAAAAAAGTTAAAGTCGTAAAAGATGTTGCTCCTAGTGCTGATGATTTAATTAAAAAAATAGTTGAAACTTTAGCTCCTGAAATGAATAAATCTATTGAAAAGAAATTTGAAGATATGAAAGTAGTTTTTACTAATGAACTAAAAGACATACGCAACCATCTTGACACGCCTAGCTCGAATGTTCCCGAAACCGTTCCCGATACTCAGGTCATGCCTGATGTATCGGGAAATACACCCGATATCGTGCCACAAGGTAACGTGTCGCCACCTATGCCGGTTGGTTTAGAGAGTTTAATGCCATTAATTACGTCATTGTTGGGAAACAACAATAAACCACAAGGTGGTGGATTGAACAATATGTTTATGGAAGCAGTAATGAGAAAAAGTTTAGCAGATATTACAAGGGGTGATATGATGAATGAGTTAATGATGAAAAAAATGTATCAACAAGTTTTAGGTGAAAAAGTTCCTGATGATATCATGGGAACTACTGAAAGTTTGATGAATCCATTACGAAAGTATGGTGAAAACATGAAGAAAAAAACAGAAAATAAAGATTCTCAATGATAAATAGTTGTGTTTGGATTATATTATGATGGAATGTTTTGAACAAGAAAATATGTCTAATGAATTGCTTATGCAAACATTAAAAAATATGGGAAAAAATTTAACTTTAAGTTCAAAATTATGGAAAAATGGAAATTATTCAGAAAATAATATTAAGACATTAAGAGCATGGATTAAAACAATAAATAAAATTGAAAAACAAATGTCTTTTAATTTGGGATTATAATCATGAAATGTTTTGCACAACAAAAAGTAACAAAAAAAATATTTTTGATAACTCTTAATAAAATTTTAGATAGAGCAAGAGAAATAAATAAAGTAGAAGCTCCAAGAGATACAATAATATCTAGACAAATGGTAGATAATATAGACAAAATAATAAAGGAATATGATACATAATGAATTGTATTGAATCGCCTAAAGGAAGAAAAAGCCCTGTATTATGGAAAAAACGACAAAGTATTAGGGATTTCATTAAACAAAAACCAATGTTTAACCAACTAATGCAACAAAGTAAAACGTGTATGAGATTACACCCTGAGTTAAGAAATGATGTTAAAGGAGCTATCGCTTGTGAAACAATTCACCCATTGACATTGACACCATTTAACAATTTTACATTTCATACTCACCCTCATAATATCCCATACCCTAGTGAAACCGATAAAAATACTACAAAGAAATTGAAAAAAGAATATTTGTTGATAGGTGTAGTGCCACAACAAAAAGTGTACGCATTTCATGTAAAAGATAACTTTGAAAAAGCAGTAAGTGTGTTCTAATGAAGTGTTTTGAACAAAAAATTAGAGAATTTTCAAAATATCAAAAGGCATTAATTTGGAGTGCTTTATCTAGTGCAAAATATATGAATGAAAATTCTATGAGTAATAGTAAAAGAAATGCGTATCAAGAATTATTATCGTATTTTGCACAAGAATGATATGATTTGAGTTATTAAATAGTAGTGTTATAGTTATTAATTAATGAATTTTGAACTTGATAACGAGTCTTTTGCACAACTCTTAGTTTCAGAAATAGATTTTGAAGCAAAGAAGAAAGGTAGAAGAACCGTAAAATCCTGTCGAAAACTTGGCAAAGGCAAAAAAGTCTATGGCAAGTCAGGAAAAGCTCTCAAAGGTTTGTACGTTAAGAGGACTTTATAATAATGTCTCTTGAAGCTACCGACATTGAGAAACAAGTAACAGATCTTCTTGAAACACCTTTTGAACAACCTGAATTCGAAATGCCATTAGGCAATTTGATTTCTAAAAAAGCAATTCTAAACGCTACTGGAAGTGCATTAAGTGGAAGTATCGCAGGTTTTATCCCTGCACAATTTTCTGCTATGATTCCTTTCGGTCTAGCCCCAGTTATTGCAGGTATTGCCTTGAAAAAGACAATAGCAAAAACTGGCGTAATTGCTGATGTTGCAGATGGTGTTATTATGGGTGGATTAGCTACTGTAATAGCTCCATTCGTAAGTGGAATTGTGCCACAAGCACAAATTACACAACAAGAAGATAAAGAAGAAAAAATTGACGGAGTGATGTGGTAAAATGTCTAGTGGACTCGTACTAGAATGTACTGCTACCGTTGGAGCTTCTGATGTCGCAGGTACAATAGATGTTGTATCTCTCAAAACAGATCCTACCGTTTCAGCAGTTACGGAACTACAAGTTCCTTTAACTGAGAATTGGATAGCAACTGATATGTACATTTTAGCTTCTGCCGATAGTGGAACTTCCAATCCTGTTGTTACAATGGATAAAAATCGTGGTAGAACTTTAGTTCAAACACCACCATTAAGTTCTGTGTTAATCACAAACAATACAAGACCTAGATTTAGCCCTCAACCTGTTGGCTTTGAAGGTGGAAGTATTGTTAGAATGTTTACACATACAACCATTAATAACAACGCAACAGCAGATTCAATTAAATTCTTTGTTGCTATATCTATCGTATAACCTACGATAGTTATTTTTATTTTTTTTATATATTAAATAATAGAGTGGGGTTAATCTAACATGGTTGATTTTCCAAAGACACCAACTACTGCCATTGAAAAAGAATTAACACAAGCTCATGGTTTCCCTAGAGATCAGTTTAGTACGGAAACAGTATTTTACCCTTTTGAAAGAACTATACAAGTTTCACCAAAACACGAATCTAATTCAACACCGTTAGACATTTTACCAATTTCCCTAAGTGCTTTAATTCCAGTTGGAATAATTATTTATTTGGTGTTGAAGAAATGACTACATGGGATTGGTTTACAGATAATCGAGTATATGACAGAAAAAGAGTGGCAAAAGATGAATTAGAAATTAGATACCAACATCATCAAATGCACACTAAAAAAGGTCATGGTAATATTTTAACACCTTTAGCGTATATGAGCAGGTTAAGAAATAGTCTAAAAAGTATTCCTAAAGATTTGTTGCATAAATGTAATATGGAATTTAGATATGATTACATTAATCAAAAAGGTGTAATTAGAGATAAAACTTTTAAAAAAGGTGGTTGTGTTTCAAGGAAATACGGTTTAGTTACAAGTGAATTAAGATTCATGGATAAACAATATCAAGAATATTTAAGGATAGAAGAAATTAAAGATCAAAATAAAATAATATTAAATAAAAGTCAAAAAGATACAAACAAAGAAAAAGAAATTATAGAGAAACCATTTATTGATATTGGTATTTTGGTTATTTTTAGTTTAGGTTACTTATTATTAAAAAATGATTAAATTCTATGAGGGTTTTTAGAAATTATGACATCTTGTGCAAAAGGGAGCAGGGTATTGAGCATTATTATATATGAGTATGAGGAAAAAATAGAGTGGCTTTAACTAACCAATATATCATAGATTTAAGGGCAGGTAAAATTCCTTTAGCAGTTGCTTTATCAAATCCACAAACTAAACAAACTTATTATAAATCAGGTAGAGAAGTGGATAAATCAGAAACTTCAATCAATCTTTCAACATACTTGACAGAAAGGGGTTATGATGAATCACGACCTGAAAATATAGCAAATTCAGTTTTAATGACACCTACTAAACAAACAGAATTAAGAGTAGAAATCCAAGAAAGGACAAAACAGTTAAGATTAGAAAAAGAACAAGTTGAAGCAATAAAGAGAGCACAACAAACTCAACAAGCAACTAGAAATTATGTTTCACGCCCAGTAAACAATTCAGTTTCAACCGTTAATCTTGGTGGTGATAGACAAGAACAAGAAACAGATGTTTCAACCAATGTTACACCAACAACACAAGAAGTGGCAAAAGTAGAACTACAAACAAACTTAGTTAGTGGTATGGGTATCGCAGTTTTAGGTGGTATTGCTTTATTATTATTAAATAGGGGTAGAAAGTAGTTAATTAGAAATGAGTAATTTAACAGTTCAATTTAATCGACATAGTGAAGCAAATATCCCGATATTTGAACAACCTTATTCAGATAGTGCATTACATTCAATTATTACAAACTTACAAACAGCAGTTTACAAATATCCTCAACAAAAAGGAATAGCTAGTGAAAAAAGCGATTCAGATATTTGGCGACATATTGACAATGAGATATGGGGAAAAACTGGAAACCCAATGGCAATAAAGCCAATGTTGGAAAAAAGAATTGCACAAACTCAGGGTAAAAATATTTTACAAGATCAAAAAAATACTGCACAAGATATTAGTATAGCAAACAACAAAAGACAAATCAATGAAGTAAATCAGCGATTATCTGCACAAATGGTTCAAGCAGGTGAAGATATTACGGAAGTTGGAACTTCTGTTCAAGGAGCAGGGGTTAGTGGTTTGTTAGGTGGTTTAGGTATTGGTAGTATGGTAGCTTTAGGACTTGTCGCTTTATTGGTGTTGAAGAAATAATGCAATTTGCAGGATTTTATAATTTTGGTGGTGGTGGAACTGAAATGGTTACAGGTGGTTCTAATGAAAATATTCCGTCATTCGAGGAAAATGTTTGTTCAAATAATAAAATGTTATTCTCAGGGCAATTCACAAATTTATCTAGAGTAATAATTCACGTTACGATAAAAGGATTTGGCAGTTCAGAATCATTCCATAGACACGATATCAGAGCTTATGAATCTCTAAACCTTACAAACATTCCAGTAAAATCAATAGGTGTTCACGTTCCAACAGGCGAGGAAATTGGATTTCATGGAATGGGTAGTTTAATTCAAACGGAAGATGAAGATGAATATGCAGTTGCTTTATCAAAATCAAATATGCAAGAAGATCTACACAATTCACCTAATTTTAATACCGATAAATATACTAGAGTCGCAATTACAACAGCAACTACAACCGATTTGGTTGTATCTGGAGCTGAAACAGATTTCTCAATGTACAAATGTACTGTTGCTTGTTCGGGAGCTTGTGAAGTTGATTTGATTTGGACAGATTCTACAAATGCTAACGTTGAAAATATTGGTAAACTTATTTTTGGTGGAGCAGGTAGTTTCGTTTATGACTTTGATCCTAGCAACTTGAGAAATCCAAATCGTCAAGGTGGTAAACTTAGAGCAATTACAAACAATACTGCAACAGTTACCATTGACAGCATAGGACACCTAGTCCACGAAGGGCAGTAATCATGATGGAAGAATTAACAGTAGGTGTATCGGTTTTAGGATTTTCAAGTTTAATCTCAATGATGGTGTATAGTTCTAAAAAAAATTCTGAATTAATTAGTTCTCTTTGTGAAAGAATCTCAAAACTTGAGGGAATTTTACAGGAACATTTAAAATAATGTCAGGTTCAACACCTACTTCATCAGGAGCTAGTGTAGTATTAACAAATAAAGGTGATATTGTTGGATTCGATACAGCACGAAAAAGAATTGGTATTGGTTCTAATGACCAAGTATTAACAGCAGATTCTACTAACGCTAATGGATTAGCATGGAAAGATACATCAGGAGGAGTGGAAACAACTAGCATAACAACAGAAACAACTTTTTCACCCTCAACACAAAACGGTATAATCAGATTATCAATAGATCCATCAGATTTAACAGGTGGTTATATAGATGTTAAAATTGATGGAACTGTAAAAAACACAATTACTAATCAATCTCCTTTAACTAGAGTTTACAATCCCTCGAGTAGTTTAGATATTGTTACATATACACAAACTGATTTATTAGCAGAGTCAGTTTATGATAATAAATCTCTCGATTATTCATCTAAAGACTCATGGGGTAGAGGGATATTTTTTAAACCTGATGGAACTAAATTATTTGTAGTAGGTAGACAGAATAGGAGTGGCTATCAATATAATTTGAGTACAGCATGGGATTTATCGACAGCTAGTTATTCAGCTACTAAAAATTTCTTACAGCCTCAAAATTCACCAAATAAAATGTATATTTCACCTGATGGAACTCATTTGTATGTAAGTGATGATAGTTTTAGAGGGGTTTATGAATGGTCAATGAGTGCATGGTCTTTAGGAAGTGCCTCTTATACGAATAGAAGTTATGTAACTTCACAAGATACAAATTTATCTGGATTGCATTTTAATTCAACAGGAACTAAAATGTTTGTTTTAGGAGGAACAAATGATATAATATTCCAATATAACTTAAGCACAGCATGGAATATTTCAACTTCAAGTTATGCTTCTATTTCTTATAGTGTATCTTCCGAAACATCTAATGCTATGGGTTTACATTTTAAATCTGATGGCACTAAAATGTACATAGGGGATAGTTCAACATCAACTATTTATCAATATTCTTTAAGTACAGCATGGGATTTATCGACAGCTAGTTATGATTCTATATCATTTACACCTACTCAACCAGCTAATTGTTATGGGTTATATTATACAGGAGAAAAATTATACATAGGAGATAGTACAGCTGATGTTTATCAATATACTTCTGCTAGTGTATATTCAGGAAATACTAACATAGTAATAGGATAATCTATTAAATATAATACAATTTTGATAAAATTATGAAAATATTCACAAAAGCAAGAGTGGCTAATTTTGTTGCAGGTGGAACAATCTTCTTTACTCTCTACGCAATAGTATTTCAAAATGTAGGATCAGAAGTTCTACCTGTATTAACTGCTCTAAGTGGTTTCTCAGCAAAACACTTATGGGATTCACAAAATGAAGATAAGTAATGAACTGTCCTTACAAGATAAATCATAAAAACCCAAAACATAAACATTTCACCTGCTCTTTTTGTAACCATGTATTTTGTTATGCTTTACCACTAGCTCAACACGCAATAAAAAGACATAATGGTAAACTTAGATTACCTGTTCAATGAAAATTTCTTTTGTAACAATTCCTTTATGAAATCTTTTAGAAAATAGAACTTCTTTACATTGTTCATCTTTTAACAAATCAAAAACTATTCTTTGTCCATCATCACCAAATAATTTTCTATACTTTATACGTTCATTCCAGTTTAATTTTTTAGTTGTTTCAATGTATAAATGATAACCGTTACAACTTGGTGATTGATATATTGTTATCCGTTTACAGATGGGATTATTTTTAATAAATTCAACTTTTTTCATTAATGGTTCATACGAAATATAATCATAGTCAATAGTTATCACCTTAAAATTACTTCCTTTGATTTTCCATTAATTACTAGATTAGAACTTGGATAAATATACAATTTATCAACATCAAATTCATCTATTAAATTATCTGAATATCCTGACTCATCTATATCTGACATATCAGGAATTTCAGTTAAAATTCCATCAAACAACTCTTTTGATAAATCATTGTCAAATTTATCATCATCTTCATCAATAAAAGTATAAATTTCAATATTTGTAGATGTTTTCCACTTAGGATTTGTAGTTCTTCCAGTTTTTAATAATTTTCTACGCCATTTTCTATCATCATGAATATCACCTAAATCACCACCTAAAGATTCTTGAATCCTTTCATCTCTAGTTTCTTTAACTTCTTTAGTAGATTTTTTTTCAAATTCAGGATAATTTTTTCTAAGATATTTTAAAACATCTCTATTAATACTTCTCTCAGGTGTCTTTCCTGTATAAATTTCTAAACTTTCTAAATGATTTTCTAAATCAACTCTAGTAAAATTTGGATTTTCAATTACAAATCTATCTAATGGAATATCATATTTTGCATTAAACATTATTCATTTACCTCAATAATAAAAAAAGAAAAGTTGAGCATAGTTATCAAACACCTGTAAGTGTTAAATAAGTTCTGCCATTTGAAGATTTTTTCTCAACGCATTTGCATGGAAATTCGATTTCACCCAAACCATTGTTTAACAATGTTTTGAGATTATCAACTATTACACCTGATGAACTATGACAGATTCTATTTTTGCCATCACTATCATCTAGTGTGATAATTGCATAGTCGCCTTTACCACCTGTTTTTATCTCAGCGTTTTTCACCCTTATTTCTTGGTCTAGAAATAGGCTTTGGATTGAACCTTCACTTTCTGAATCTACTTGACTCAGAATCTCGTTGATGTTTCCAGTTTTTTTGTTTGTCATTTTTTGTGTTTTCCTGATTTCATTAAAAGTTGTGCCACAAAACTAGCGTTAGATAGTTCTATAATGCCATTCTTGTACATGAAATCGACTTTTTGTTTCTTAAACTCATTCAAGGTTTCATTTGATACCTTAATGGTTGTAGATGTCGTACTTGTCATTAAATAATAAGAATATAAAGTATAATAAAAACCTATTGAATAATTAAAAATAAAAGTCTAGATTCTCACGCTTACGCTTCATTGAATCTTTACACTTTTCCATGTCTAACTTGTTATGATAAATGTATAACTTGCCACATTCACGACAAATTACCGTATCTATCATTTTTCATCATTCCATTGATTTTCAATGTATGACTTGTTAAGGATATAGTCCACTATATCCCCAAACTTTTTTTTCTTTTTCATCTTTTAGTTACCTTTTCTGATACTGTCGCTATCATTCTTAAGTCAGGCATTGAAACTTTAACAGTTTCCTTTGAATGATTGCACTTTTCACATTTAGGAAATACAACCCTTTCATAATGTCCATAAGATACCACGTTCAACCCGAAAGTTGTTATGGTGTCAACGGTTCTCGAATAGGTCTTAAACAGTTTTTCTGTATTTTGTGCCTTACATTCTTTGCATGGGTTCTTGTATTCTTCACACTTTGAACATCTAGATATTTTAATTTGAAAAAAACATGGTGTGCAGTTCTTTTCAAAGTGCTTGACACAAAATTTATGTTCTATTTTCTTACTTTGTATCTCTGTTTTACCTGCTTTTTCAATTCGTGGACTCATTGAAAAAGTAAATCCTTCTTCTTCAAAGGGCATTGAATCGGTTTTGATGTTAATCAATTCAAATCCTCAACAAGTGATAAAGCTCCTAAAACATTATAGTGTTTTTCTATTAATGTTTCAAGTTCTTTAATTCTTTGAAGCTTCCAACCTTTAGGACTTTCAGATTTTAGCATTTCAATGAAGTTTTCTGATTTATCTATGATATCACATTCATTTTTGAATAATATATCATAGAGATTCTTTTTTGATAAAGACATCATTCCAAATCCCCGTATTTTTTGTCTATTTCCTCATTGTCTTTTTCTAGCTTATTATTCCAAACTTTTAACATCATTAAAAGCTCTTTAAGGTCTTTGTAGTTTGTACTTAACACATTGTCTATCAAAGTTTTTTGTCCTTCATTGAAAGAATATGCTTGCATATCCTTTTGCAGTTGTGTTAAAGTCATTCTTCACACTCCTTTAACATCTTAACAACTTCTTTGCAACCTTCACAAGTTGAACTGTCATGGTCATTTTTGTATGTCCAAATCCAATCCTGTTCAAAGTCCTCTCGACCACATTCTGAACAGTTGATGAACATGGATAAAATACCTTCATTCATCATAGCTACTTGATAATCGCTATTTGTTAAAAAGCAATATCCACTTTCTTGATTCAATGTTGGTATAGTGTCCTCATCATACCACATAGCTTTAAAGGCTCTAGTTGTGTTTTCTTGTTGAAAGGCAGTAAGCATTTCAGTAACTTCTGATAAATTCATTTTTGAAATATCAGTTGTTAAAGGGCTTTCATACATTATTCTGAACCCCTCACAGATTCATTATAGAGATTTACAGCTTCTCTAAGTTTTGCCTCTAATGTATTAATGATTTCTAGTTTTTGTTGTAACTGTCTTTCTAAAGTTTCGACTTTGAAAGTTTTGGATTCAATCATTAAGATTAAACTATCAGTTAAAATACTGATTTGTTTTTCTTGCATTATTCTAAAACCTCACCTTTAGAATTAGCCCAACCTTTCCAAGTGAATTGTCCACATTCACAACCTAAGCTTAAGCATTGTCCATGACCTGCTTGAAAGTGTGAAGCGTGGGAACTGTTAGGACTTTTACCCCCCATGTGTCCACAAGTGCACACTTCAAAAGTGGTGTCTATTTCTTTAAAGAAATTCAATTTAAAATCTCCTTTACAATATCCCCAAGTATTACCATTAAAATATTGGTTTTCTTTTGTGGAAATACTTTGATTGAAACACCTTCAACCTTACCACTAAAGGCACGTTCTATTTTTACAAGTTCTGATAAATCAATGGCAACAATACCACTAATATTGACATGGTAAACCACAAAAGAATCATTTTCTACTCTCTTAGAAACTTGGTCTATTATGCCCATTCCATGTATTGCCTTATCTACTATATCTTTTATTTCTGTTTTAGATGGAGTGCTAACGTAACTAATCAATTTAAAACGCCTCTAATTGCTAGTTCCACATCTTTTATTGTCTCTATGTTACAAGAAACTCTTTGGCTATCTACTAAACCACTTTTTAAAAATGGGTTTTGTAAGACTTGTGCCATTTGTCTATTTGCTATATTTTGCATATTAAAAATATTATAGCATAGTATTTAACCAAAGCGTAGATGTTAAATAGGGGGC
>Ga0233439_10005819_pt1 | contig 11249 bp, 13 predicted proteins | sample SI_123_September_6_FD_182713 | JGI IMG/M metagenome (GOLD analysis project Ga0233439, IMG submission 182713) | Seawater microbial communities from Saanich Inlet, British Columbia, Canada - SI_123_September2016_100_MG | ecosystem: Environmental > Aquatic > Marine > Inlet | place: Canada: British... | reverse complement strand
CAAGCAAAACTCTGCATTATCCTCAACTGTGAAAATTCTATGATGAGGGTTTATGAAATTTGTAAGAGCGTTAGTAGTAGTAGTCTTTCCAGAATTTGGGGCGCCAAATATCACACCAGTACCACCAGAAGAATATTTGAATTGATAAATTCTGTGTACCACGTTTAGAGTAGTGTCACAAGAAGCACCATCAGATTCGTATCCAGTACAATAATCTACATATTCATCCTCAGTATCAAAATCACAATCATAGTAGCCAACATCATATCCTCCAGCACATGGATCATATCGAGTTTGAGGAACATAGTTTGGATTTAGAATTTCCTCAGTGAAACTTCTCAGATATGAAACTCTAAAAACATCAGTTTTTCCATCACCATCAAAATCACCAAATCTCAAGGATGTAATACAGAGGTTAGCAGTTGCCAAATCTAGCCAATCAAATTTTGCACTCTCTGACAAAAACCATTGTTCACATACAGGATCATCTTCATTATTGAATGGCCATAAATCAACGCCTAATGCATCCATAAATTGAATGCCAGCTGCGGTTCCAACAATTAGAGGCATTGCACCACCAATTGCACCAGTTGTAGCAGGAATTGCTCCAGCAGAAGCTAAAAGTCCAGATCCCAAAATTACAGAGCCACCTGCAAGGCCCCCACCTGCAACCAATGATCCTCCGATAGGATCACCCATGGTAGTTAATTGAGCTCCAGCTGCACCGCCAGTCAAAGCAATCAAAGTACCACCACCAATTGCACCAATTCCACTAATAGTTCCAACCCCAAGACCAGCACCCACACTTACAGCTCCTGTAAGAATAGATGCTTTAACTCCTGTTGTCGCACTAGAGACAACAGCATCAAAAGATTTGTCACCAAAACTAGAATCAGGATTTGAAGATGAACTACCAGTTCCAGAATTATCAACCCTAGGTTTTGAATCTTTTTTAGTTATATCAAAATCACGGTTTTCAAATTTAGGTTTCAATTTTTCCATTTGTTTTTGGAAATCACGGAATTCTCCCATTCCGTCTTTAAAAGTAGTATCAATTTCTCGCAACTGTATACCAGGTTGAATTTGTGCTCTATCAATATTGCCACCAAGAATTTTTGTTCTATCAATTAATCCTGCAACTTTATCAGCAGTTGGCTCAAAGCCTCTTTGAATAGTAGGAATTTGGGTAATTGATGGTCCAGAAGAGAAAGTATTGAAATTTTGATTTGAATTAAAAGAGTTCATAGAACTCGTTGAAGGTATTGCAACTCGTGGGGCTGATTGTGATACCCCTGGTGAACCTATGGGCGATTGTGCGGTGAATGATCCTGTTGCAGGTGCTGCTGCTATTGGTGCTGCAACCTGTGGTGTTGCTGCAACCTGTGGTGTTGCTGCGGTTGATCCTGTTGGTGTAGTCGTTTGCGGAGTAGTTGTACTAAAAGTTCCAGATGGAACAATAGGAGTAAATGATGCAGTGAATTGTCCTTGTGAAGTAAAAGAACTACCAGGCCCACCACCAAATGAACCACCGTATCCCATACTTTGCTGCATTACATCATCAGGTATTTCAACTTCAAGTAATGTAAGTAAGTAATACCCTAATTTTTCTTCAGGAGTCATTGTTTCTCCATATTCACATAATCTGTCACCACAAAGATTAACTCCAGTTCTAGAAACAGAGTTTCCTTCAGATTTTAGAGCATCAGCAGAACCTACAGAAAATGATAGTATCAGAATAGTAGCTAAAAATGAAATTGTAAGTAATGACTTCAATGAATCAAATAATAACATCATACTATAAAACGATGATCTTAAAGTTCATCAATAATCGCAAGAATAGACCATATGATTAGATTAATTGTGACATTTCTGATTCAACATATTAACAAATTATTCATCAATACATATTACTTCTACATATGCACTAGAAATATCATAATCAAAATTATAATACTGAACTCGAACTCCTTCATAATCTCCAAAAGCATCCGTAGTTTGAACATAATCAGGCATATGTCCTAAAACACCTACAGGAATTTGGTTGGCGACACAAGATAGTGAAAGATAAATTCTATCTCCTTGTGAAACATCGGTACGAACATAGAAGTTACCTTGTGATGAACTGAAAGGAAGAATTTCAATTAAGACAGATTCTGAATAAACAGAATGTTCACAATCAGAATTAACCGACGCAACAGTTGCATCATATAATCCAAGGGGAACATCACGCAAATCATAAACAGAGTTAGAAAAATATTGTGATAGTTCATAATCAGAATTTATTCCAGAAAGCATTAGATGGAAGCCAGAAGGATCATCAGAATTAATAATTCCACCTTGTATAGAAATGAAAGGGTAACGGTCATTTGTTACAATTTTATCAGTTCCAAATGGAAAAACATTAGAAGTTCGAACAGAATCAATTTCAGTAAAAGAAGCACAGCCCAAAAAGTCATTATTAGAGTCAGAAGAATCAGAATTTCCAAGTGGAATAGATCCAATCAAAGGTTTTTCAATCACGATTTGCGATTCACTTCTAATAATAGGATTAATACTCTTTGGCACTGGAATATTAAGAGTAGGGATTTTGATTTGAGGACGAGAAATCATAGATTTATCAAAATTAGATGTAGAGAATTGAGAAAAACATTGTTGATAAACACCAGTATCATCATCTAAAAAATCGCCTAGTTTATTCTTTAGCAGGTCTAATTCAAAAGATAATCGTTCAATCTGATCCATGATTTCAGATAAATCAGATACATTTTCTGAATCAATAGAACTAAGATATTCTTGAATTTTTTCCTCATTATTCATGGGTTCAGAACATAATTTATCACCACAAACAGCATCTACTGAAACTTTTTGGTTTGAAACACCATCAGACTTTAGGGCATCCACAGTACCTACTGAAAAGGATAACAACAGAATTGTGGCTAAAAATGAAATAGTAAGTAAAGACTTCAATGAATCAAATAATAACATCATACTATAAAACGATGATCTTAGAGTTCATCAAAACATCTCAAGAATATAGCTAGTTTGATTGCGACAATTCCAATACATGTTCAAGATCCTGAAGCGATTCAAGCATTGGTTCAGGTAAATCATCATTAATGGTCTTCAGCGTATGTTTCCATGCTTTTTCAAAATGATTAACGGCTTTACCAAATTTCTTTTTTGAAAGATCTTTTTGTGCTTGTTTGAAATCTTTTTTTGCTTTCTTTAGTTGTTTTTTAGATTTTTTATCATCAGAATAGTCTTCAGCATCTTGAATTGTAATTTCCACAATTTTTGAATCAGATTCAACAATAGATAAAATCACGTTGAAAAGATCAACCGATAATTCAGTAGATTTTTTATTTTTCTTGATAATTTTTTCTAATTGTTGAATAATCTTTTTATCATTCTTGAAAACCTTTTTTCCAGTATCCATAGTTAGGTGAGAATTATCGACCCATAGCGAATTATCCAATTCTTGCTTGAATAGATTAATCACTTTTTTAAAATCAGATTTAGATTTCTCTGGAATATCGCTCTTTAATTTTTTCAAAGTTTTTAGAATTTTTTCTTTAATCGACTTTGGTGTTGGTTCAGGTTCTGGTGTTGGTTCAGGTGTTGGTTCAAGAACTTCTTGTATTACAATAGATATAGTACCAAAATTTTCAGTCTTCCCATCACTAATAGAAAATGTAAATTTATCAGTGCCAAAATATCCAGATGACGGAGTGTATTTTATCAAAGGGGCAGTACCAGCTAGACTTCCAAATTTAGGATTTGTAGTAACATCAAATGTAAGAGAGTCGTCATCAACATCACTTCCACTTAATACCATATCAATTGATGAATTCTCTAAAATTTCTAATTTCTGGTCATCAGGGATAGGTAAATCATTTACAGATAATATCTCAAGAGAAACAGTTGCAGTGTTACTATTCAGTTTTCCATCATTTGTAATAAACGAAAATGAATCAGGACCAAAATAATTTTTGTTTGGAATATATGAAATGTTTGGAAGAGATCCAAATATGTTTCCAAAAGAAGGAGATTCAATCAAGTTGAAACTTAATTTGTTATATTCTAAATCACTTGCAGTCAAAGTAATGTCTTCAACAGTATCTTCCAAAACTTCAAGAGACTGAGAATGAGATACAGGAGCAGTGTTTGGTAGAGGTGGGAATGTAGCTAAAATTTTAAGATCATCTACATACCAGCCTTCAAAATCATTATAGTAATTATCTACACTGTCAAACCAAAATCGAAGATGTATTTTTTCATCAACATATGATTGAAGATCAACTGACTGAGTTTTCCATTCAAATGAAGTTCCATGAGATTCAAAAACAGTATCCCACAAAGCATCATCTACAGAAATTTGAACACGTGTTAAATCATAATTAGATGAAGATTCTAATTCACTCCATTCACTAAACTGTAAAACAGCCTCATTTGTACCGGATAAATCAATTTGTTTTGAGGTCAAATATCCAGACGTACGAGCACCTGTATCATAATCTCTAGATTCATCTATTCCATAATACCAAGAGGTACTTGCACTATTAGAACGAAAAGTAGATGGGTGCCACAATGCATCAGTTCCTGAAACAGTCCAATCATTTTGATTGTCCATATTATCAGAATAAATCAAAGTTCCCTTCAAAGTTTGTCCAATAGCAAAAAGAGACATTTTTGATTCATTTCCAACATTGTCCATTGCTTTTAATGCAAAATAGTATTGGACGTCAGGGTTCAAAGAAGATATTGAAAATGATTCAGCAGAACCAGAGGGTTGAGGAGAAGGCTCACCAATAGATTGCACAGCATCAGACCAATTTTGTTCAGTAATCAAAGAGGAAGAATAACGCACATCATACGAATAGGCAGTTCCAAAAGTTCCATCATCACCAGGAGATGTCCAAAGTAAAGACACGTGATTTAAACCAGATTCAGATATTTTTAAATCGGTGATTTGTGAAGGTGCAACTTCATCATCTTCAAGATTAATGGTATTGAAAATATTAAGTCGTCCATTAGTAGATGTTTGTTTTAGAAAATTATCACTTAGATGTTCAATTGGATCAGAACTAACAAGTAATCTAGATTTTACATCATCAAATGATAAAGAATTATCAGTAGATCACAAGAGAGCGGCAGCACCTGCAACATGAGGTGTGGCCATCGATGTTCCACTCAATAATTTGTAAGTATTGCCGGGGATGAATGTACTTAGAATACTTACACCAGGAGCGGCAACATCTACAGATGAAACGCCATAATTTGAAAATCCAGCATATCGATCGTTATGATCAGTTGCAGCCACAGATAGAATATGTTCAAGATCATATGAAGAAGGGTAATGAGGTATGGTATCTGTATTAACATTAGAATTACCAGATGCTACAACATGTAAAATGGGAGACATGTTTGGTTGCTCAATAGCACCCATAGCATCTTTTAGAGCTTGAGAAGGCCCACCGCCACCCCAGCTGTTATTTGTGACTAGAATATTCATCCCAAGAACATTTTTCATATAATTAAAGTACTTGAAGCATTTTATCGCGTCAGAGGTAGTTCCGCTTCCTGAAGAACTTAAAAATTTACAGGTTATAATTTTGACATTTTGATTGACGCCAGAAATACCTTTACCATTATTTCCTTGCGCTCCAATAGTTCCTGCAACATGAGTGCCATGGCCATTATCATCAAGAGGATCACCACTGTTTGTAATTGCATTTATTCCATGAATGTCATCAACATATCCATTTCCATCATCATCTATTCCATTACCTATAATCTCATTTGGATTAATCCATAAATTGTTCACCAAATCTTCATGATTGTAATTGATACCAGTGTCAATAACACCAACAAGGATAGAAGATGAGCCAGTGTAGGATTTCCAAGTTTCTAATGCATCAATATCAGCATCATAAGTCCCCATAGTTTGTCCAGAGTTATCTAATCCCCATAATTGAGAAAACATAGGATCATTTGGAATGGAATCAATTGATAAAATGTAATTGGGTTCAGCATATTGAACTCTAGGATCTGAGCGAATTTGTTCTAGAAAGTCATGATTGATTTCAGATACTCTAAGAAGTTTTTCTTTTAGAAAACTAAATTTTTTGACAGAATTAAAGTCAACTTTTTCATTTAATTTGTATTGAGAGTAAAAATTACGAACATCGTTTGAGCTAATACCAGGTTTTAAACCAACAATCACATCACCTGGAACAAATGATTTTCGTTTATCATGTTCTTGTTCAATTAAATTAAGACTATATTTTATAAATTCAAATAAATTTATTGGAAAATATATTTCAGCATAAGAAGTTTGATAAGAAACTGAAAACAATAGGAGTGAGAAAATAAATCCAAATAAAAAGAATGAAAAAATATTTTTTGAATCCATTTAAAACAAAATGCTTCATAAAAATATTAAAAGAAAGAGTAAATGATCACCACATTAATTTTAAAAATAGAAAAAAAATAGTAGCAATACTACGAAATACTTTTAAGAAAAAATAATTTTGCAGTGATTTTTAAAGAAAAGTATAATACAATTATGTTGAAGACAATCACATGGGAGATAAGAAAGGTGGGTATATTGATAAATTTTTGAAAAAAGCAGATAAAGCAATTCAAGAAGGAGTCAAAAAAGCAGATGAAGCATTAGAAGAAGCTGTTGAATTTGGTTCAATGACTGCAAAACAAGCATCAAAAACAAGCAAAGCATTACGTAGCCAAGCAAAAAAAGAAAGAATGACATTACAGAAAAAAGGAATTGCAAGAATCAATGAAGGTATATCTAATGCAAAAAAAGTTACAGGGAACACTCAGGATGATTTAGAAATATTGAAAAAATTAGGTAAATTAAGGAAAGCAGAAGTAATCACAGAAAAAGAATTTCAAGCTAAAAAGAAAAAAATTCTGGACAGAATATAAAATGAAAAAATCAAATATTTCAGGTACTGGAGATAAAAGAATAGTAAATCCAGATTGGTTTACAAATAAAACATGGATGAAAGTTCTTTCAGAAAAAATTAAAGCTAAAGATCAAGATATCTATCATGTGCATTTTGAAAAAGGTTCAAGAACAAAAATTCATCAACACAATGGTAATCAAGTATTAATTGCAGTTAAAGGAAAAGGAAGTCTTGAAATTTTCAAAAAATACGGTTCCAGTAAATCAAATTTTAAAATAAAAAAAATGGAGAGGATTAGCCTCAATGAAGGAGACATCGTCCACATTCCAGCAAAAACACTTCACACCCATGGTTCAATTGACAAGAAAAAAGAATTCTCACACATCGCGATAAACATCCTTCCAAAGAAAAATGCAATATACAAAACAGAGTGGTATGAATCAGATTTTAAAACCAAAGTTTCAAAGATCATCTAAATGAAATGTCATTGCGTAAAAATTCAGAAATCGATTCAATTCAAGGTAATGAAGGAACTAAAATCAAACAATATTTCCATCCACATAATACTCTAAATGGAATCAATTACAGTTTAGCACAATTCATACTAGGGCCAGGAAAGAAATCAAAACTTCATAAAATGAGTTCAACTGAAATATACTACATCTTAGAAGGTTCAGGGACGTTATACGTCAATGATGAATCACATCATTTAGAAAAAGATGATTCAGCATACATTCCACCAAATTCAAAACAATTTATTGAAAATACAGGAACTAATGATTTGAAATTTTTGTGTATTGTAGAGCCTGCATGGAAAGCAGATGATGAAGTGTTGCTAGAATAAACAAATTAACTGTAAATTATAAGCAATTATTTTTAACATATGACAAATCTATATTTCTAGTGAATGCATTTCAAGCACTCAGAATATTGAATGTGAATTCAAGCTCGTCACAAACTGAGATCAAAGCAGCATACAGAAAGATGGCATTAGAATTGCATCCAGATAAGAATAATGGGAAATCAGAAGGGGATGAATTTAAAAAAATTACCGAGGCATATAATCGTCTAAAAAAAATCACAATCAAAGAACTAATTCCATTTATCAAGAAACAACTCAGAATAAACCAAGAAACGATTTCAAAAGAAAGCCCCAATGGGGAGCACCCGATGACGGAAGCATACCAGAGCAAGATTGGGGCAAATATACTCGTGAATTTGAAGAGGGGGATCCTAATTTTTGGAAAGAGTATGAACGGAAATTCTGGGAAGATTACAATGCTCGAATACGAGCAGATGGAAAAAATGGAGAGTTTGAAAAATCACAAGAACCAAAAAAACAACCAGATCTTTTTGTAGATGTAGATGAAAGTTTGTGCATAGGATGTTGTAGTTGTGAAATTATTGCACCAGATGTATTTTCAATCAATAAAGAAAGTAGATCAAACCCCAAATCATCAGTGATAAATCAAAAAGGTGCAGGAATTAACAAAATAATGAATGCTGCAGAAACTTGCCCCACCAAAGCAATCAGAGTAGATAATGCAGAAACAAAAGAACGATTGTATCCGCATTAAATTTTTAATTTCGCATATATTTTATCCATTTCAGATTCGGATAGAGTTGTAGTAGAACTAAACATACTATGGATTGGACCTGCAGAATCATCCTTACTTCTAGGAACTAGATGTATGTGAAGATGAGGAATTTCTTGACCAGCATCTTTTCCATTATGAATTGCAACCAAAGTTGAACCAGTAATTGTATCAACATTTGAAATCATGTCATAGACTAATGAAAAAAGATCAGTGTTTTCCTCAATGCTCATATGTTGGATTTTTTGATGATGGTTTTTTGGAATAATTAAAACATGTCCGGTTGCAAGAGGAAATGCATCTAAGAAGGAAATAGAATACTTTGTTTCTTTTAAGAATTTTGATTTTATTTCACCAGATACAATCTTACAAAAAATACAATCCACAGTATTTTACAAATGCTTTAAAATATTAAATCATCTATCAAGGCTCAACAATAGTTGCCCATGCAAGACCTTTTCCAAACTTTATAGTCGCAACATCACCAGATTCCAACGTACAGTCCTCAATGATTTTAGGAATTATATCAGATGTCTCAACATAACAAACACCGTCATCATTATTCAAGATAATTACTTCTTCAAAAACGTCTTCACGGATTAAATTCCAAAAGGGGAAAACCAAAGTAGACAATACAATTCCTGCAAGAAGAAAAGCACCTACAAACACAAGACTAGTTTTCTGACTGGAGCTGAGTTCCATCTACCAAGTTCCACCATCACCTGCATTAGGATCTAATTTTTTAGCAGGTATGTTTCCATGTGCTTTTTTCATATGTTTTTTTAATCGTTCAGGATCATGTAACTCGGTTCCACAAACATCACATTTGGTTTGAGTCGATTCTTCCTTCTTACGTTTGAACAAGCCCATTAAATGATAAAATTTTGAAATACATTATAAAGGATACTCGATTTTTGTTAAATTGTGACAGTAAAAAATATCACAGTTTTAGGTTCTGGAGTAATGGGACACGGAATTGCCCAAGTTTCAGCAACTGCAGGATATAATGTAGTTTTACGAGACATTAAACAAGAATTTTTGGACAAAGCCATGGAGAAAATAAAATGGAGTCTAGACAAATTAGTATCAAAAGAAAAAATATCTAAAGAGGAAGGCGATGCAATATTTTCAAGAATTACACCTATTGTTGATTTGAGTGATGCTGTAAAAAACGCAGAACTTGTAATTGAAGTGGTTCCTGAAATCATGGAATTAAAAAAATCAGTTTATGCTGAACTAGATAAAGTTGCAGGACCAGATGTAATTTTTGCATCAAATACAAGTACATTACCAATTACAGAAATTGCAAATACAACATCTAGGCCTGAAAAATTTATAGGAATTCATTTTTTCAATCCTCCACAACTAATGAAATTAGTAGAAGTAATTCCAGGTGAAAAAACAGCACAAGCAATTACGGATTTAACTCAAGAATATGTAAAATCAGTCAACAAGCAATCAGTACTGTGTAGAAAAGATGTTCCAGGGTTCATAATTAACAGATTATTCATTCCGATGGTTCATGAAGCATGTTTTGTAAAAGATAGAATCGGTGCAACACTTGAAGAGATTGATTCAGCTGTAAAATTAAAGTTAGGATTTCCAATGGGTATTTTTGAACTAGCAGATTTTACTGGAATGGATGTAATTCATAAAGCTACAGTAGAGATGCATTTGCGTGACAAAAAAGTAATCAACCCACATCCACTTGTTGAGAAAATGTTTGATGAGAAAAAATTAGGACAAAAGTCAGGAGAAGGATATTACAAATATTCTGATGATAAATACGAACGTGTTGCACTTTCAGAAGAATTAGCTGAAAAATACAATCCAATTCAACTTGTTGCAAATATTCTAAACAATGCAGCATGGCTTGTCTCAAACGGAGCAAGTGACATTGAAGAGATTGAGAAAGCTGCACAATTAGGACTGGGTCTCAAAAAACCATTGTTTGAAACTGCAAAAGAAATTGGAATCAAGAACATAGTCGATGAACTAAACAAATTGGCAGATGAACATGGTGAATTTTACAGACCAGACCCACTGTTAATTTCTATGCAGTAATTAATTCTAAAATTTTCTGTACTGCTTCTTGTGCAGTATCAACGCCAATTATTTTGATATTTTTTCTATGATCAATATATCCATCAATATATGGATCAACTGAACTTCCAAGGTTTTTGATTGCAACCATTGGTTTTTTGTACATATATGATGCACATGCTTCAGATAAAATTCCAGATCCGCCCCCAACAATAATGACACCATCAGCACTTAGAGCATTGAGATAATCACGAGTAAGACCCATTCCGGTAGGAATTACAATGTCGCAGAATTCATTAGCAAAAGAAGCATCATTTTGAGGGATTATTCCAACGGTTAATCCATTTGCATCAGATGCACCATGAGATGCAGCCTCCATTACACCACCCAATCCACCATTAATCAAAACAGAGTCAGATTTTGTAATTTCAGATCCAATATCATAAGCAATTTTTTCATGTTTTGGAGTACAACCATTTGTATTATTTCCAATCACCAAAATTTGTCGTTTTCTTACCACATACAATATTAAAAAAATGGTTTGAAATATCTTTCCAAGTGTGGTATCCCAAAATCAGTTCGTCTTTTACTCTGCATAATATTTCTCTCCTGTCTGCTCATCAATAACTGTGCTTCCCTTTTGTGGCATCTTTCTTACAAACGCTTTGGCTGGAGTTTCTAGATT
>Ga0233439_10005818_pt1 | contig 11249 bp, 7 predicted proteins | sample SI_123_September_6_FD_182713 | JGI IMG/M metagenome (GOLD analysis project Ga0233439, IMG submission 182713) | Seawater microbial communities from Saanich Inlet, British Columbia, Canada - SI_123_September2016_100_MG | ecosystem: Environmental > Aquatic > Marine > Inlet | place: Canada: British... | reverse complement strand
TGGTCAATGCACCACCGTATAATGCATAGCTTAATGCATTAATGAGAGATGTTTTTCCAACACCATTTCTTGACCCATTGCTACCTAGATCTAGGTTCTCACCGAGTACTAATGTTAAATCGGTACGATCCAATGATATTGCCTGAGTAGCATTTCCGATACTCATGAAGTTTTTTATTGTTAAGTTTTTGAATTTAATCATGTGAAATTATTCTCTCCATTACTATGCGATGCCCTTCATCTAAAAAATGTCCGTTAGGTCCACACGGGATATTGGGTGTGGATACAATCGATGCAATATGCCATTTGTTCCATTCTATGAATTTGGTTGTGTCGATTAGGTTAACTAATAATTGTATGTTGTCGTATTCTTCTAATAGTTGTTCATCAGAATACCCATCAAATGCGGTTATCAGTGGACGTAATGCTGTTATAAATTTATCTTTTGGTGATAGCCAAATAGATAAATTATTGTTAAATGTATTTACCATTGTAAATTCTTTATTATGTGATGTTAAAAATGATTGTAACAAAATAATTTGTTGAAGAAAAGTTTTAATATTATAAAATTCATTATTCCAGTATTTGTAGTGTAATTTAGCATATTTTGTATAATGGGATTTATTATATTTTAATAATTGAGAATCAAGCAATGCTGAAAAATTAAAATTCATAGATGGGTTAAAATTAACTTCCGATGAATTTGCGTAATAATATCGGGTAAATCGAGTATAGGATGTCCAAGCAATATAAAATTTGTCGTAATTATTGATATTTAACATGGTGTTGTGTACCATTCTATCATTTGTTCCTCCACTTACGGCATCATTAACAAAAGAATACCCATAATAATCAGATAACAGGGCGGGCCATGCATTAGTTGTGGGATTTTTTAGTTCGTCACCATATGTGAAACTACACCCATTGAAATATAATTTCATAAATTTTGGTATATTTTAATTAATAAATTGGAGTCATATGACTCAGATGTGATATTTGTTAGCTGGGTACTGATTATTTCATCTACTGATTGTATCTGTGTATTCACATCAACTAATTCATCATCTGTTATTGTCTGTTCTGAAATTAATGTCAGTGCCCGTAAATTATTGTCCTTCATGCATTGTTCCTTTAAAAGCATTGATTCTTCATAACTAATCTCAGCATCAGTTACTGCACGAACATACATATTGGGTTTTAATATTTCTGAATTTTCTAAAATAGCACTTAATGTGGTCACCTTATATAGTGGTGCATTTTCCCAATTATGATATTTTGGTTCTTTGTCCCATTCTAATGTCATACATCCACGATCAACATCATCAGTATCAGCAAAATTATGTGGGAAACAATTGCCAATGTACTCAATATTTTCTTGTTTCTGGCGCATATGGAAATGTCCAGAAAAGACACGATCTATTTTAGTAAAATCCTTGGCGTTAACTTCGCCAGTATCAGGCATTGAAATATTAGCATTCATTTTAAAATGTGGTAACTCAAAATGACCAAATACATACTTGGCTTTTACTTTTTTGACTTTTTTGTAATCATCTTGAACTAACCACGGGATAATGGCTACATTGTCTTCAATGAACCATTCGTTTATTACTTTGATATTAGGTAAATGTTTTGCCCATTCAGCACCGTGAATATCACGCTTGTCTCTGTAATATAAATCATGATTTCCTGGTAAAAAGTAAAAGTTTTCAAACGCGGTACTTAGTTTCTCTAGTGCATTAAGACTATAACTCAATGTATGCAGGTTGATACTTGCACGATTATGATGCCAATCACCTAGAAATAAACCAGTTTCGCATTTTTCTTTCTTAGCAATTTCTATTGCCCAATCAATGAAGTTTTTACAATCTTCATTATGCGTGATGCTATTGTTTTTTAGTCCAAGGTGAATATCACTGAAGACTAGTGCTTTTTTAAATAAATTTGCCATTGGTGTATTATATACTATTTTGCATTCAATGTATATACTAAATTCCCACAATCCCATATGCGATCATATCCATTCGCTTGAATGTTAGACCACCCTGACATATTGGGGTCAAATTTATCCAATAAATTATCTAGTTTGTGTTTTTGGAACTTATATCTTGACCCTACGATTAATCCATTTTTGGTAGTGACTACATAATTTGGGGGACTGCTCTGCTGTTGGACCATCCCGATTGCATTATAACCCTTGCCGTTCGCATACTTACGATTGGCATACGAAATCAATGACCCTTTTATGTTTTTGATTAATCTACTTAATCCTCCAATGACTACGGTATTTACCAATGTTGCAGAACGAATTAACTCATTCTGATATCGTTTGTTAAACCTAGACTTGCCAACGATGATACATTGTACCAATATATCACGATGATATAATCCCAATTTAACCCCACCACCCACAAATCCTTCTAAGTGATTGTTCTTCATGAACTGAGTTGCATCCTTGGTTGATACTTCTTTTAATTTGCATTTCCTAGCATATATTCTATTAGCTCTTTGTAAACGAACCGAAATCATACTTTTCCAAATTGATTGGGATACTGGATTACTCCATTCAAAATCAGATATATGTAATAATTGAATGCCTTTAGACTCACAAGCCGTTGTTTTTGATAGGTGGTATTGTTTATCTTTTCCTTTTCCTTGTGTATGCCAGTAAGTGCCATTGAATTCAATTGCTAAGTTGTGATCTGGTATTAATATGTCTAGCTCTTTTGGACTTATTGTGGTTTTATCATTCTGTATGATGTTTGTAATACCCAATGTTTGAATAAAAGCAACCACTTCTTTTTCAGCATCTGATGTATGAGGATTAACGTTGGTGATAGGAATTCGGTAGTTCATATAGAATTTTCCTAAATTTGAAGGGCTGATGTCCAACCCCCCTGCTATTGATTGTATAGTTCTCGTTTTTTGTTCATTTGATAACCAATCAATATCATTTAGTTTTCTTAATGTGTCTTCGCTGTAGTAGTTTTTTCTGCGAGTGTCCACTATTTTTGTCATTATGGCTTCATTTTGTGTTGGGTAATTTGCCCCATAGCGATCAAAATTGGTTGATCTGGTTTTTGATTGGATATCTGCATTCTGCGTTGGATTTGCGAATCCATATCGTTCTAAATTAGTAGCAACTGTTTTATTGCGACATTCATCGGTTTTTGCGTAATTATCAACACCAAATCGTTCCACTGAGGTTGATTTCATTTTGTCTAATACAGTCGATGATTGTGCAGGGTATTCTGCCCCAAATGTTTTTAAATTTGAACTTATCACTCGTTGGTGATATTCACTAGTTTTGCTATAATGTTCTGTATTAAACCTTTTTAATGAGGTTTCTTTTACTTTATCTCTATATTCTTGTGTTTGTGTGTGGTGTACACCACCATTATTGTCTTTGGATGTTTGTACTGCTTTTTCTTTAGTTCCTATACCAGTGCATTTCTGACTGCAAAAATCACGGTATCTTCTTTTGTCAGGATGCCATCCAAGTTCAGAACTACAAACAGGACATAATGGCACTGAATCAATGCTATTGCTAATATGCCATAATATTTGCCTAGCATTGCTAATTGCTTTGGGAAAAGTTATATCCCCAAAGCAACTTTCTTTGATATGTTTTACTGTTAAGTATTTACGGGATATTAAGTTGTTTAACTCTATTTTTTCTTGATTCTTCAATTTCTGCATCATTTGCCATTTGCCTCGTCCAGCTCGGATCTAAACCATTTTCTTCTAAAATGTCATCTCTGATATTTTGCATTTTCTTTTCATTATTTAGGATTCTAGTAAAAGAATTAGTAATAACAGCAGTATAGTAAGCAAATGGGTTCTGACTTTTAAATTCGTTGAATTGCAATCCGATCTGCGATAATTGCACTAATGCTTGTCCTCGCATTTCATCATTGTATGTGTATCCACGCCAATTGCTTCTTGTAGCATATCTTTCGCATAGTTTCATATACATTTTAGCTAACTCATCTGTTACTCTGCCGTGCTGCATATTAAATTCACCGTTCTTTAAACTACCTTTCCAATGGCTTTTTCCTACTATGTAAGGTTCTTTATTCTCATCTATTCTATAATGAAAAAATGCTGGAAATCCACATTTCATGGGTGCCATTTCCACATCATCTGGGCAATCATTGTCATCGCATTCAATGATGTCATCTGATAAGTCTGGGTCTACCAACGATAATACATCATTAATACTTTCTTTTTGTGATTTTGGTTGTGATTTTTGTTTTCTTTTTGGAACAAGCGGAATATGTTCGGTTGTCATTATTCTGATAATGATATCTTGATTTGTTATAGTTTTTGGGTCTATTATTTCCCCTGATTCCTTTGACAATCGTTTAGCACGATCTTCCCTTGCTTGTTTTAGGGTTCTAATATTAATTTTGTTTGCGTCTTCCAAAATTAAATCATACATATTATCCTCTGCTGGGTTAATAAATGTACAATATGAATTTTTACTTAAATGAATTTGTGTTAGTATATCTTTGTTGTTTAAATAATTTCTTTTACGTGGCAATGTCCTCTCCTTGTGAATATCGTACATATTATACATTTATTTTGCTTTATAGTCAACTATTTATTTGATTAAGTAGGTATATTATGATGTTGCTAAATATGCTATAAATGGGAATAATTATATGTCTGATACATCCGTAGAACAATTTATGCAAGAAACTGGAGCAAGCGGATTCAGTTCGATGGAATATGCTGAGTGGAAAGAAGGAAAAAACAGTGTGTCCCCAGTAGTTAGTAATGTGTCTGAAACGGTATCAGGTGGTGGATCAATAACAACCACACACGGCACTGAACATATTGATACCGATACTAGTATTGAATGGCAATCACACGCAGATAATATAGCGGTTGAGAAGCTGCAATATCGTGCCGATTTTATCGGGGATGGGGGGACGAAACAAGCACTGTTGCGAGACTCGGTATACCAGGATATGGGTAGGCAACAACTGAAGGCAGAATCAAACGCATATAAATCACAAGAGGTTGAAACTAAATGGACTGAAACCTCATATGATATTAATAAAAATATGGTTGGTCAGCCTACTACTACTAAAGTATTGACAGCCACACCAGTAAATATACAGCCTGATGTAACCCCATCAACTGATGCACCCGCTGTACACCAACGGGAATTTTCTAGCACACCTAGCAATACCCCTCCATTGCAAGAGGCAGTCACCACTCCGGTGTACAATGTTGTCAGAGATAGAAATACTGGCGCGTGGGTTGAAACTAAGAACGATGGGTCAACCGTATACCACAGCGTAAACCCCAATGACCAAGCGAATCGCACAACAGTTGATGGCAGAACGATAGTGGGTTCTAGGGTAGAGAGGAACACTGGGAAGGAAGTTGTGCAATATGAAGATGGATCAACTGCATATGCGACTGATGTTGCCTTATCACCAGTATCATCTTCGTCATATGCAGTTGATTCTGTGCCTGAGTTTGAACATGTAACATTTACTGAGGCGGGTGAATCCATTGATCTAACACAACCTGGCTTGGAAGATAGATCAACAAACACCGTATATAGTACCAAAACAGAAAATGTTTATAGAGATGAAGATGGTAATTCGACATTTGTAGATGATATGGGCGAAGAAGTCACCTATGATGAATTAGCACAGGATGACCCAAGATGGGCAGGTGTAACAAAAAGAACAGAAACCACGATAACATCACATGATGAGTTAGTTTCAGAAGCAGATGATCCTAATTTATATTTTGATGAAGGGGATGGTGAATATAAACCAGTGGACGAAATGGCATTGGATGATCCAAGAAGGGAACCAAAACTATCCCCAGAAGATGATCCTAATATGGTATATGATGATGCCACTGGTGAATATGAACCTATTGGCGATCAACCAGACAATTGGGATAATGGCGAACCTGAACCGTTATTGCCTGAAAATGATCCTAATATGGTATACGATGATGATTTGGGTGAATATGTACCAAAAGACGATATACCAGCCAATTGGGATAATGGTGAACCTATACCACCCGAAGTGGATGCTGATGGGTGTGAAGTTGGGTATTATTGGTCTGAAGAAGATTTGTCATGTGTGCCAAACACATTAGATATGACTGAATTTGGCTGCACAAAGGATGAGAGATATGATGATGAGGCTGGTTATTGCGTGCGGAAAGACAAATCTGGGGAAGATTATCAAGAACCACCTCCTGCCCCTATACCAAAAGATGTATATTCAGCAAGGCGTGCAAAAGCAAGCAACAAATCAACCAATGATTGGCGTGTTAGACTGAGTTTAGCACCACAAGCAGAATACCTTTACAATAAAGCTGGGGATGCTGGTATATTAGAACCATTGAGGGCTACGGATGGTGTTATATTCCCATATGTCCCTAAAATTGATACAATTTATCATGCTACATACAATCAGTATGATTTAACACATAGCAATTACCGAGGATATTTCTACCAAAATAGTTATCCTGGTGAAATGCTGATTAATGCAACATTCACAGCACAAGATACCAAAGAAGCAAACTATATATTGGCAGTAATCCATTTTTTAAGATCATGTACTAAGATGTTCTATGGACAAGACGCTGGAAACCCAAACAGAGGTTCACCACCTCCATTGGTGTTTTTAAGAGGATTAGGGGAACATCAGTTTAACGAACACCCGTGTGTTGTGTCGCTTATGAACTATAACTTACCTGATGATGTAGATTATATCAAGGCAAGCGTTGGTGGACGACTAGGTGCGGATACAGACCCATTTACGATGAATAATGAGTCAAAACCTACAGGACATCAATCATGGAGTAGTAAAATCTCTAGGTTATGGCAAGCTGATCTAGAACCTGGTGCTACACCGACAGCAATGGACAGTGGGGGTGGTACTATGACAATAAAGGGTAGGAGAAGAGGAAATCAAGGTGTATCAAGGGTTCCTACTAAATTGGAGGTATCATTTAACTTATTGCCTATACAAACAAGAGATCAAGTAAGTAATCAGTATAGTATGGACAAATATGGCACTGGTGAATTATTAAAGAGAGGATTCTATTAATGTATAACACAACAAGCCTGTATTTTGATACCCCAATAAGAGGAAATCATTTGGATATGCTAGTAAATAGACCAATTCCCAAAAGACCAGATGATAGGTTGTTTGAGATCAATGAGACTTATAATTTAAGACCTGATTTATTGGCATATGATTTATACAATGATTCAGAACTGTGGTGGGTATTCGCACAAAGAAATCCAAATACATTAAAAGACCCGTTATTTGATTTTAAACAGGGCACTAGTATAAGATTGCCACAATTGACAATATTAAAAGAGACATTGGGATTCTAATATGTCAGTTTTGAATAGCGCAGGTAAGATAGTATTCGATGCACAGAAAGCGTTGTTAGATAAGGCGAATACACAAAAGCCAGAACTCCCACCCAAACAGATATCAGATGCATTGGCTAAGTTGCCTGGCACAGGAATGAAAATTGAACTTCCATTTAATGGAAGGTTCTCTTCAAACGCAAACATCCCCAATATAGATAATGCAATCCCACCATCCTCTACTATGAATGTAGATGGGGCCGGAACTAGTAATACAGGCACTGAATCACCTACTATACCAAATAAAGAAGAACCTGTGTCGGTTAAAGATGAGACAACTGCTAATGGGACAGTGATAGCTGGTGAGTTTAAAGAAAAAATATCAGCAAAAGAGAACCCATTTAAGAAATTTGGATCATATACTTACTCCGTCAGTATGTATATGATGGGTGCACAAGAATATGCACAAATGATATCCACAGGGAAGAAATCAGTAAAGGGATTGCCTTTAATATTACAGAGTGGTGGAATAAACAATACTGACCCAACCAGTAATTTCGGCGCAGTAAGAAGTTCAGCGTTTGATTTGGATTTTTATGTGGATGATATTGAATTCAAAGGGTTAGTATCTGGCACATCTACTGGTTCAGCGCATAATACCTTTGAGATGAGTTTTAAAATTACTGAACCCAATGGGTTATCATTCTTGGATCGGTTGCATAAGATGGTTCAAGATTATAACATTGTCAAGGGTGTTAGTGTGGATAGAATTAATTATGCATCGCAAAACTACTTAATGGTGGTTAGGTTTTACGGGTATGATGAACAAGGGAATGCATTAAGTGCAAAGGATTTAGGAATGGCCACTGATACTACTGATTCGTCAACGGTGTCAGAGAAATTCATACCATTCCAATTTACTGAGATTAAATTTGCTATTAATAATGGGTTAGTTGATTATCAATGTAGGGCTGTGTGTCCACAAACACATTTGCCAAATAATGTTGCTAACGCTAGTATATTGTTTAATGTTGAGTTAGAAGGGCAAACACTAAACCAATTGTTTGGTGGTGATACCTTATTAGTTGCTGATGCATTAAATGGCAATTCAACAACCCCGCCCGTGAAAGCGACAGATAAAATTGTGACACGAGGGTTAGTTGGTGCATTGAATGCAGAGCAGAAGCGACTAGTTGAAACAATGGTGGTTGAACATGCTAACGTTTATGAAATAAAATTTGAAGAGACGGGTGATGGATATTCAATAGCTAATGAATCGGTGGCAAACCTGGGGGGGCTAGAAAATACACCGATGCAGAATAATTATTATAATGAACGTGCAATTGACAAGTATATGGAGTCTAAGAAGTTTGTAAATAACGACAAAAAAGTATTCTCAGTCCCAGCTGGGATGAAGATTGCTGAATTCATTGACCTAGCAGTTAGAACAAGCACATATATATCTAATCAACAAACTGTTATAATTGACGAGGAAGGAAAAGCATTAAAACAAAAACCAGGTGGGGTATTTCAGTGGTTCAAAATTAGAACACAGATAGTTCCATTGGAATATGATAACAAACGGCATGATTATGCATACAAGATAACATATGTTGTTACTCGATATTTTGTAAATGATATAAAAGCAGAAAACTTCTCGCCCTCTACCTATAGAGGAGTTCATAAATCGTATGATTATTGGTTTACTGGTAAAAATACAGAAGTATTAAACTTTGAACAGGAATACAATTATTTGTATTTTCAAACGATGGGTGCACAAGAACCAGTTGTAGTACGCCAGAATAATGCAAGGGAATTGACAAAACGGTACTATTTACCTGGTGATGCAGAAGGTTCTATTGGTGGCAAAGGTGGAAGTAATAAATCAGCAGATAATGCAGCAAGTATTTTGTATAGTCCTAGTGACCAAGCAAATGCGAAGATAGATATAGTTGGTGATCCAGATTGGATTGCCCAAAGTGAAGTTTTTTATAGTCCACATGTAGCATTAGAAGAGGTTGGTTTAGGCCCATTTATGCAAGATGGATCAGTGAACTATGATGCATCGGAAGTATTATTTTCCATAAATTACAACACCAATACTGACTATAATGCAATGAATGGGTTGGCAGAGGTAGGCAAGGATAACTATGGTAGGCAGGTAGGAAGTGGTATTCCTGGTGAAAGTAGAATGAGTTTAATATACAGGGCGAATATAATCACTAGTAAGTTTGCGAGTGGTAAGTTCACACAATCATTGGAAGGAACATTGATGTTATTCCCCACGGCTGACCAATTAGAGAAGCAATCAGCAGAGAAGAACTCATTCACTATAACTACTACTGATGCTGACGGAACGGTTCATTGGGGTGATCATGCTTCTGATCCTAAAACAGCAGACGAAGCTAGGATAATAACACAGGATTTAGTAACAACACATCTAGAGAATCAGTTAACAAGAGAACAACGGGAAGATGAAGAAGATGCAAGATACGAAGCACAACAGGTAAAAGATGACTAATGCCAGATAATATAGCAAGTAATAAAGGTGGGGGGCGTGTATTTAGAACCGATAGCAATGCATCATTGTCTGATCGTGGTCCATTTATAGCCGAAGTAATGTATAACAATGATCCAGTTCGTGCAGGACGATTGCAAGTATACATAGAAGGGTTCAGTAAATTAGATAAAAAAGACCCAACTGGATGGAGGACGGTGAGTTATATGTCTCCGTTCTATGGGGAAACACCCCATTCAGGAACAACTGAGGATGTTGGCACATATCCTGGTAACAGTAATTCGTATGGGATGTGGTTTACACCTCCTGATGTTGGTATAAAGGTATTGTGTTTTTTCGTGAACGGTGATCCAAACTATGGGTATTATGTAGGATGTATCCCATCTGTTGAATTATTGAATATGGTTCCTGGTATTGCTAATAATGAAACCACGATAAACCATAAAAACAAGGAGATGAATGAAGATCCGAGATTTTATGATTTAGAAAAGCCAAAGCATACATCTGTTGAGTCAACAATGCATCAACAGGGTTTGGAAGATGATGCGATTCGTGGGCCGATTAACTCTTCTGCCCAACGAGAGAGTCCAAGTACCGTTTATGGTATAAGCACACCCGGCAGACCAGTATATGCTGCTGGGTACAAAGACAACGAGATTAAAAAGGAATTAGAATCTGATACAGTTGAATTGGATGATATGAAAGTCATTGGTAGACGTGGAGGACACACTTTTGTGATGGATGATGGGGATTTAGAGGGCAAGAGTCAGCATATTCGCATTAGAACTAGCAAAGGGCATCAAATCACGATGAGTGATGATGGTGATACTTTTTATATTACGCATGCTAATGGACAATCGTGGTTAGAATTTGGCAAAGAAGGAACTGTTGATTTATATAGTTCTAATAGTGTGAATGTTCGGACGGAGGGGAGTATTAATTTACATGCAGAGGATGATATTAATATGTATGCTGGCAGAGATTTTAATATAAAAGGCAAAGAGTCAGTGACGATTGAATCAACGATGAAGATAGGTGTAAAGAGTGATGGCACTATTGCTACCGTTTCTGGTGGACAAACAACTACCAACGCTGGCGGGAATTATGCGGTTGTAGCACCAAGGATTGATTGGCAAGATGCACCTACATTATCTGTTGCGTCGATCCCGCTCACGAAGTTTGCTGATGTGAAATATGACAAAAAATGGGTATCTGATCCTGAAAAGATTGATAGTATTGTTACCAAAGCGCCGACTCACGAGCCGTATGGGGATCGTAGTGGCATTGATGTTAGGAAACAATTCCCACGAACTGCTATTGATGAAGAAATAGTAAATATAATAAATAATGGCAAAGTACCACCGCCGGAGTATT
>Ga0233439_10005816_pt1 | contig 11252 bp, 10 predicted proteins | sample SI_123_September_6_FD_182713 | JGI IMG/M metagenome (GOLD analysis project Ga0233439, IMG submission 182713) | Seawater microbial communities from Saanich Inlet, British Columbia, Canada - SI_123_September2016_100_MG | ecosystem: Environmental > Aquatic > Marine > Inlet | place: Canada: British... | reverse complement strand
TCGCTTAAACCTGACCTCGACCTAAGTATGGCATCAGAAATTGTGGTTACCGCCTCATCTTGGCCTACAACGCGTTGATGAAGTTTTTCTTCAATATTTAATAGTCTATCTCGGTCACCTTGTAACATTTTTGAGACAGGGATGCCCGTTGCTCGACTGACAACCTCTGCAATCTCATCGGCACCCACCTCAGTTACAAGCATCCTCGGTTTTTTCTGTTCTTTATTTTCATTTTTAGATGCCTCTTTTAATTGAGACTCTAATTCTGGTAACTCGCCATATTGAATTTCAGAGACTGCCTGCCAATCTCCCGCACGGTTTGCTTTTTCCATCTTAAGTTTAGCCTGTTCAATCTTTTCCTTGATGTCATGTGTGCCACGTAACAAAATCTTCTCTGACTTCCATACAGCCTCAAGGTCATTAAATTCTCTTTCACTTTCTTTAATGTCTTGTTCAATTGATTTCAAGCGCTTTTTAGAAGCCTCATCTTTCTCCTTACGAACCGCCTCTTTTTCAATTTTTAATTGAATTAATCTACGCTCAAGCTTATCAAGCACTTCAGGTTTTGAATCAATCTCAATTTTGACACGAGAGGCAGCCTCATCAATTAAATCAATCGCCTTATCAGGTAAAAATCTATCGGTAATATATCGCTGAGATAGCTCAGCCGCTGCCACAATTGCCGGATCAGTAATCTCAACATTATGGTGGATTTCATATTTTTCTTGCAGCCCCCTCAAAATGGCAATCGTTGCCTCAATCGTCGGCTCTTGAACGATTACTTTTTGAAATCTTCTCTCTAGCGCAGCGTCTTTTTCAACATACTGACGATATTCATTTAAAGTGGTTGCGCCCATACAATGCAACTCACCTCGTGCCAATGCAGGCTTAAGCATATTTCCGGCATCCATTGCGCCTTCCGCTTTGCCTGCACCTACCATGGTATGAATTTCATCGATAAACAAAATAATTTGCCCATCTTCCATGGCAATTTCTTTCAGAACGGCTTTTAACCTCTCCTCAAATTCACCTCGGTATTTTGCTCCTGCCAATAATGACGCCATATCAAGCGATAATATTTTTTTATTCTTAAGGGATTCAGGCACCTCCTCATTTATAATTCTTTGGGCTAACCCTTCAACAATAGCTGTTTTTCCAACGCCTGGCTCTCCAATGAGCACAGGATTATTTTTTGTCCTCCTCTGAAGAACTTGCATTGCCCTTCTAATTTCATCATCCCTTCCTATAACAGGATCAAGCTTTCCCTGCCTTGCTCTATCAGTTAAATCTAGAGTGTATTTCTTCAAGGCCTCTCTTTGCCCGTCTGCATTTTGAGAGTTCACCTTCTCATTTCCCCTTACAGACATAATTGATTTTTCAAGTGACTCTTTGTTACATCCAGCCTCGCGCAACAACTTGCCTGCTTGGTTTTTATCATCGATTAAAACAAGAAGAAACATTTCAATTGATATGTAATCATCACCCTGTTTCAAGGCTAATTTCTCAGTAAGGTTTAGTAAGCCATTTAATTCTCTTGAGATTCCAATCTCGCCATCCGTAGATTTGACTTTAGGAAGGTTTTTAATTGCATCATTAAGTGATGTTTTTAAATTTTGCGGTTTACAACCAGCGGAAGATAACAGTGATAATTCATCTCCATCTGTTTTTTCTAACAATGCGCTTAGAAGATGAATAGGCTCGATAGAACCATTATCATTTACGTTTGCTAATGTTTGTGCATCAGCAATTGCTTGTTGAAATTTTGTTGTAAGTTTGTCAAAACGCATATAATTTTTTTCTCCATTTAATTTGTTTACTTATTTATATATATTGGGCTTATTTTAAAAATTACAAGTCCCTTTAAGGTTTACAATAAAAATTATAAGATGAAAGCACGCCTAAACTTATGCTAGATCAAAAAGCTTCATATCATTTCAGTTATAATTAAAATTAAGAATATTTATAAAGGAGACGGGTTATGAGAAAAATTTTATTTGCATTATTTTTACTAGGTTTAATATCAAGCGCTTCAGCAGATAAAGATTTTGAAGATGATGAATTCTACGGCAAGATCGAAAGCATGCCTGAAAATTCATTTGAAGGTGACTGGGTAATAGATGGCAAGACATACCAAGTTACTAGCGAGACCGATATTGATGAAGATGATGGCAACGCAAAGATAGGGGCCTGTGTCGAAGTTGAGATTGATGCTGGTGATAACGATGCTGGCAGGGTTGAGCAGATTGAAGTTAAAAAATATAGTTTTTTATGTGGCTTCTATGACCTCATTGATTAAAACACCCTAAGAAATTGTAGATTTATATGTTAGCTACAGTTTTGGGGGCTAAAAAAGAAAAAACCCTTTAAAACAAGGGTTTATCTTGGATAAATTGGTGGAGCTGGGGAGCATCCATTTCATCTGTATTATCCTCCATAGTTGTGTATTAAACAAATGGGATCGCCCTACTCATAGACAACATAGTTGCTAACTCCTTAACTCTTAAATATCGTTCTTCCATCTTAATTTCTCCTTATTTGATTAATGGAGTATTTATTTAAGCAGATCAAAGGGTAATAACGATATATGGGACTCCTATTTGTAGTCTTGGCATACCCACTAGGGTGGGGTCATTAGGGGTGTCAACTTGACATACAAGTTTGAATATAAAGTTAAAATCAATATCATGAGTAAAGCCTGTTTGTATATTAAATAAAAATTACTTTTCCTGGAATGGAAGAAGAGCTGCTCCAAGAACACCCGCAGAATCACCCAATGCATTTCTTTTGATTGGTGTTATTCCCTCGTCATTATTTAAACTATTTTCGATTACTCTTTTAATGCCTTTTGTATATAAATCGTCGTTATTAGACAATCCGCCTCCAACAACAATAACATTTGGATCGATAATATTAATGATGTTTACAATTGCCTTCCCAAAATTGTTATAAAACTCATCTAATATTTCTTGTTCAATCATTGAGTATTTTTTTTGATTTAGAAAATATTCTGCTGTTTTCTTCTTTTTGATTCCATTAAATAAAATATTTTCTAGTCCAGTACCAGAAATAAATGTATTAATACAACCCCTTTTTCCACAAAAACATTTAGGCCCATCCATATCTATTGTGCTATGCCCCCATTCACCAGCAAGCCCATGAAAGCCTGACCATAATTTATTATCTAAAACAAACCCTCCTCCACAACCTGTACCTAAAATAATCCCAAAAACAAGCCTATAGCTTTTACCTGCGCCAATTTTTGCTTCAGCAAGAGCAAAGCAATTTGCATCATTTTCAATTACAACGGAATGTTGTAATTTATTTTCAATTAAATTCAATAATGGCAAACCATTTTGACAATAAATTGTAGAGTTTCTTAACAATCCATTTTTTTGTGATATTGAACCTGGGGTTCCTATCCCTATTGTATGTTTTTTGTTTTTAAATAATTGTGTGGCTTTTTTATACAAATAATCAATACGATCTAAAACATGATCTGAACCTTTTTCGCTTTGCGTGGGCACTCTTTTTCTATATAAAATTTTATACTTATCATCAATTACAACTATTTCGATTTTAGTACCGCCTAAATCTAAGCCTATATGTATACTCATATGTTAACTTTAACCTTGGCACAAACATTACTCAACCTTACTTGTGAAATATTTATTTATTTTGAATCATAACTTTGTTAAAAAAATCATATGCATTATTACATTATTTACTTCAAGTAATTTACTCGCAAAAACATGGGATTTTGACGCAATTTTTAACGGCGAAATTATTGGGCAACATAGTTTTATTTATCATGATGGAAAAACTACCAGTCAAGCAAATTTTAATTTTTAATTCTTACTTATGGATTTTTTTACAAACATAGTTCATTAGTAATAAAAAAATTTAAACCTGTAGTCCATATTGAAACTGAAGATATTCAACTAAAACATAACCCCGAAAATCTCAAAAGAATTGAAGATATTTACCAATGGCTTTTAGACGAAGAGGGTTATAATGTTGGGGTACAAGGTAGAAATACTGTTTTGTACAGCGTCTAATACTTTTTTTTCGACATATCATGTGACATATCATCTGTGGTTTTAGGTTTCTTGAATCCTCTGAAACCCTTGTATTTATTGTGTTTGTGTCTGAATAAATTGGTGGAGCTGGGGGGCACCAATCTTATTTATATTATAGTCCATAGTTATATCAAATACCTTTTAAACTACCATAATAACTGGGTTTTATAGTTTATTGTCATACATAGTCCTATCTAGTAATCCATGTTAATGTGTAATACAATGTGTAATACAAGTTTATACTATGTAATACAAGACTGAATATGGGTAATTTAACTCAAAGGCAATGCGAAACAATTAAGTGTCCATCGAACAAGAAGATGGTGAATCATTATGACGGTGATGGCCTATATTTAAGGGTAACTAGCAAGGGCAATAAGTCATGGTTGTATTTCTTTACTTGGAGTAAGAAAAGAAACCTGATGTCAATTGGTTCATACCCTAATCCCTACTCATTAGCTTTGGCGAGACAAGAAAAAGATAAACTAAAAAAGATATTAGCAGAAGGAAGAAACCCCAAGATAGATAGAGATAAGTATAAGGCTGAAGTAGCTGGTGCATCACTTCAAACTATTGAACATATCTACATGGCGGTTCGAAATGAACGGATCAATAGCAAAACAAACAAATGGAGTGTAGGCCATACCAGAAGAGTTGGATTTACTTGGAAGCATCTAAAACCCATAGCAAAAGTTCCTATTGCAGACTTAACGAAGAAGCGATTGAGAGAGTTGTTAGTAAGTATTAATCAAGGTATAGGTGCCTCTACGGGTGATAAGAGTAAAGCATTAATGAGTGCTATATATTCCTATGCTGTTGCTAATGACATTGTCCCAAAGAACCTTATTGGGGACTTTGCTAAAGATTCTGAGTTGAGAAAAAGAAAGCCTCAAGATGTTGAACAACAACCCCCTATTCCATTTGATCGGCTTGGAGAAGCATTTACTCTAATCAATGAAAGCGCTATGAACCTTGTCACTAGATATGCCCTATTCTGTCTTCAATATACTAGCTTAAGAGTAAATTCATTGTTATCAAGTAGATGGGAAAATTATGATTCAACTAAAAGCCTACTTAGTATTCATAAAGAATTTGTTAAAAATGATAAGGCCATTAATTGTCCTGTAATAAAAGAGATGAAAGATATATTTGATGCTCTTAAACTCATGCAACATAACGGTAATAATGAGTGGACTAAAAAATGTTTTATATTCTCAACAGATGGAAGAAAACATCTGGACTTACAAGCCCCAAACAATGCTCTTAAAAAGCTTATAGCGAAGAATAAAATGGGCTTTAGAGCCGTTCCTCATGGCTTTAGAAACACCTGTGAAACTCATTGGGTTAAGTCAAACTTCATGCCTACAGCAATCAATGTTCAACAAGACCATAAATCAACAACTGGTGATGCAGTAAGAGATAGGTATATCTCAAAAGATGAGGATTTCTTTGAAGAAAGAACCAGGATGATTAAATCTATAGCTAAACTAATTAAAGATGCGATGAGAGATTACGCTCATCTACAAACTACTATTAATAATTCAAAAAGCAGTAGACCTATAATGTCAACTTCAGATACTATTGATGCTACTTAACATTATCTATATTTCGCATTTGAACTAAAACAACAACACTACTAAATAGAAGAACATTGGTAAGAACTGAACTACCAAGCAAATGTAATATTATTTCGTACAATCCTATAAAACACTCCCTAGTTAGTGTAAATTTTTATTAGCTTTAATAACTTCTGCAGTAACTGTTTTTTTACCATCTTTATCATCTTTACGGTCTAACCTACCTATCCCTAACTGAGAAAATGTTGGAGCTACCATTAACTTTTTAGGTATATCAATCTTATTCCAGTTATTCTTGATCCGTTGTCTTCGTCTCTCATCAAGAGTTACTCTTCCCTTTTGCATACTATCTATTAGGTAATCATTAAGCGCAGTAAATTTATATTTCTTCATCTGATTTTCCCATTTATTCCTAGTCCATACGCTTAGTGTTGATTTTTCATTAGCCGTTCGCCACATTCCTTTATTTTCTTTTGTTTTGAGTAAATGATTATTAGCTTCTTCATCTAACTTGGCCTTACACTTTTCGCCAGACATATCTTCATCAAGTATCATAGATACTAATCTTTTAATGTTGTAAGGGGTTTTGTATTCAGGTTCAGGCCTACCATTGTTTAACTTCTTTAATTGAAAGGCTTGGTCAAGGCTATTAACTTTATCTTCGCTTTCTTTTCTGTCGAACGAGTCCGCGACTAAAGACATCAACTCTTCATCATATGCTTTAGCCCAAATTGTTCTTTTTACCATCTGTTGAACCAGCAAGGCATCTGTTTCTTTTGCAGTATGTCTCTTGTACATTTCAACTGCGAAGTTTTGTCTAAACTCATAGAGTTGATTTTGATATTGCAGCATAGATTGTCTAGCAAGATTAAGTGGTTGAACATTGTTAGCTTCGTCCTTCATATAGTCTATTAAATTTGCTAACTCTCTCAGGTAGGATTCGTCAGTTTTAAATCCCTTATGAAGATGGCTCCAGTTGTTTTGATATAGAGTTCTATATAACAACCACACCCATCTATCTATACTTGGATTCAGTCTTAAAGTCTGATCAATAGTCTCAGTATTATCTGAATGGTATTTTTCTTTAAAGGTCTCAACTAGATCTTTCTTACTCTTTTTTTTATCTATCATTTGCCGGGTTTTACTTTAATAGTTTAAAGGGGGTGCGTTCATGTACTCAATACGTATTCTATATATAGCTTGATAAAGACCGCTAGACATATAGGTATTCATTAATCCTATCATCTGATTGTGTTTGGTCAAGAGCTCTTAATAAACTTTTAAGGAGTATTAAAATGAATCAAATAACAATAAGAGAAACAAGTAATTTAAATGGTAAGGAATGGTTTAGGGTCAAAGACTTGAGCCAAATTTTAAGTATGGGTGAATCAACTATTTGGAAAATGGTACGGAACAATAACTTTCCAAAACCACAAAAAATAACCGAAAGACTAACTGTGTGGACCAGGAAAGACATTTTGGATTGGGTGAGATTCAAAATAAAAGATTCAGATAGTAATGATATCAATGGAGTTAGAGAGGCATTAGTTAATTCTATAGATGGTGCAGATCATGAGTAGAATAAAAATGAGTAAATCAGCATGGTTGGATCATAATTTTGAGAATTTGTTTCTCAACGAATTAAGTTTTGCAGAAGACCCTATTAATGGTTCGCATAACAAGCCTTTAGAAGTCTTCGAATGGATACATCGAAACAAAGCTAAAAGATTATTATTTAAATCATTGGCCGAGTTCGCCCCCCTATTTCCTCTACCTAGCTATCATAACGAAATTAGCTCTTGGTTATCCCCTTCTCCTTCAGGAATTGGTAATGTCGTTTTTATTATAATCGGGAAAGATCCCACTGGAAAGTTACGATCCGTCGGGGGAAATTACTTCAATAGCGATGCTTGGGGCGAATCTCCCCAAGGAAATTTCTGGGAAAATTTAAGTCGCTGTGAAAATGATCACGATCAATACCACCTGATCTCCTCAACCATGGGATTCTACAAAAAAAATCATGACCAGTTTCAAATTAATGAAACCGAAAGAATTTGTGACATAGCTTGTACGATGCCAATTTACCTTTTAGCGTTAGATAAAGATAAGGCTTGTATGGCAGTTGGGCCAGCCATCGTCAGCGGTTGCCATCCTGCTGACTTTAGCTATGAAAAAATAGGCGAGGTAATCGTATGAGTCTACTCACTACTTATTGTCACAATGGCCTTTGTCTTGTTGCTATCCCTAGAGGTATGAAAGGACCTATAACCGAGGGTTGGAATCTAAGAGAAAATGGTATTACCAACGTCGATCAATTGCATTTATTAGGTGATAGGAATATTGGTCTAGCGCATGCCTTTTGTGAGCCTTATCCAACCTGTGCAGTCGATTTTGATGATCTTAAGAAAGCTAAGAACTGGTTTCAAAAGAATGGGATTGAGATTGATCTCTATATCAATGCGGATGATGCAGTACATATTGTTTCAGGTAAAGCCAATCGACTAAAGTTATTATTTCGATTGAAAGCGGGCCCAATGACTTCTCAAGTGATTAAAGAGGACAGTAAAACTATTTTAGAATTTCGTTGCGCAACGAAAAAAGGTCTAACCGTCCAGGATGTATTGCCCCCATCTATTCATCCAGAAACTCAGCAACCATATACCTGGGGAGGTAAAGGTCATTATTCTCAGATTCCGTTTATTCCTGAAAAAATTCTCACCTTATGGAAATCACTTCTTGTTCCTAATCATCAAGCAATAAAACCCATGATCTCATCACTACCGGAATCGCCGAAGAATATTGCAATACTATTAGAGGCGTTAGAAAACATAAGCAGTGATTGTGACTATGAAACTTACCGCAATATTGTTTGGGCCATAAAAAGTACAGCCTGGTCTGTCGCGGATAACATTGCCCTGCTCTGGTCACAAAAAAATATGGATCGCTTTAGTGAAGAAACCTTTAATAACTTAATTAATAGCTATTCTCCCGATAACCAAAATCCAATTACTGTGGGCACCATCTTTCATTTAGCAAAAATGGGGGCGAAACATGGTTAATATTGATAATGACACCAGTATTAATCCTCTGCAAATGATTCAGCAGCGTTTTAGTCTTATTGATCTTGCAGGAGAGATTTTGGTTATTGATAATGAACAAGTAGAAAAACTCAAAAAAGGCAGCTTAAAAGAAATTCGTTTTTATAAACCTAAAGATGCCAAAATTTTAATAGAACGGATCCTTCAAACCTTACCTGTCGCCTCTAAAATCAACGAGATATATAGCCAATTCGTCGGGAGCCCAAGCACTCATCTTTATAATGAGATTGCGTTTAGTCCCAGAAAAACCCCGCCTGAGGTTTTGAATTGCTGGGTTGGCCCCACATTACATTCAAACGACAATAACTGGGATGATATTTATCATTTCCTGTATCAAATCATTAGTAACAACAATCAACAGTCCTATGATTATCTAATTCAATATTTAGCGCATACCATCCAAAAACCAGCAGATAAACCTGGTGTGGCTATTGTCTTACTCAGTGATTCAGGATGCGGCAAAGGCACCTTTTATACCCTGTTAAATAAAGTGTGGGGGCGATCGACTATTGAAGTGAATGATGTCAAACATATCATCGGTAATTTTAATGCCGCCTTACAAAATAACTTCATTGTGTTCATGGACGAAGCTTTATTTAAAGGAAATCACGAGGGTATGGAACGTCTAAAGAATTTAATTACCGAGAAGACCATTCGTGTCGAAAAGAAGTATGTGCAGGCTTATGATATTGAGTCTTTTCATCGTTTTTTTGCTGCATCCAATAGTGCACATTTCGCTCACATACCGATAGACGACCGTCGCTTTTGCTTTTATAGAGTGTCAAATCAATACAAACAAAACTTAGACTATTTTGAAAAAATACATCAGCTCATAGAAAACGGTCATCAAGTGCAAGGCTTTTTACATTACCTTGAACACCTAGATATCAAGACTTTTAACCCCAGAAGTCGAATTATTACTCAAGAACACATAGACCAGCGTATTAAATCCTTGAAAGGGTTTGAGCGTTTCTATTACGAGGCACTACAAAATCATGGGTTTAGTTCCAGATCAACATCTTATGGGCTAATCACAACAGATAATATTGATTGGTTAGAAAAGCCTTTCTTTATAGCTACGGAAACATTACTTGTTTGTTTTAACCAATATGATAAACAGTCCCAACGCTATGAAAGCATTCAAAGCCAACAAATCTCAAAAATAATTAAAAAAATATGTCCCGATGCAAACGCAACTAAACACAAATCTCAAACATATGAAAAAGAAAAAAGAGGTTATCAATTACCAGGTCTTTTTAGAGCGCGGCAGCTGTTTGAGGGCTACTTTGGATGCAAGATTGATTGGATGGACAAAACTGATACAGAAATAAAATTAGAAGAAATGGAGACTGAACGGATAGCAGAATTGCAGCAAGAGATAATGTTAGATGCTTATCATGAATCATTAGAGGAAACTTAAGACAGAGAAGACGCTATTTTTACTAAACCTCTTTATAGGTTTCTTTTATTTTATTTCTATTTTTATAGAAAACACTGTCTTCTCTGTCTTTAGAAAAGAAATAAGGCGAATTACTCACGAAAATAACCTCGATCACCTGGAGATACTCAATGCAACGTCGTAAATATAAGAAACATAAAAGACCGGGTAGCACTGGGTCTAATCATTGGAACTGGTCTCACGGAAGGTGTACCAAAGAAACGCGCAAGGAACAAGCTGATACTGTTTGCACACTTCGTTACCTATGCGATATCGGGACTCAGGGCCGCTTCATGACTCATACTACGAAATTTATGGGTCGCCCACCTAATGAATACCTCAAGCTGGACCTAAGTAAACATGAAAACTTAATTTATGCTCTTATGAAGATCAATAAGTTGATTTAATGGTGGGTTTTTCTGCACCTCAGGTACCCCTTTTTGGTCAGTATTTTTGACCTCATTTACCTTGTTTATGCCAAAGTATATTTTGAATAGAGTGTAGATTTTTATTTAAAGCTATTCTTGATGCTCGAAAATGTAACCAGATAAAGTGTCATACCCAGGGCTATTCCTTCTATGTAAGTGAGTGAGCCAAATAGAGGCGTATAAATCTGATCACCTCCATAAATTGCATAGAAAATATCAATGGCAATTAAAATATAAAGTAACTGGACCCCAATCTTTTTTGATTTGAGTAGAAGTACATAGCAAGCTAGCCATAATATAAATACTGCAGACATAAAATTTGTATTTTCAAACAAATTTAGGCCTGGACTTAAGAAATCCGTAGCACCATCGTTATATAAATATGGCCCGATGTAGTTAAAAAATTCCCAGTAACTGTCCGGCATACTATCCGGAAACAACACAACAGGTAAGAGAAAAATTGTTAAGGGAACAAAAAGAATAATTTGAAGATAAATAAGTCGATCTAGTAAAATTTTATCGCTGATAGCTTTCATATGAAAAATACTCTTTTCTTATAAAAATAAACAATAACATATTTTTTCTTTGCTCAATTTATTTGCTTTATAAATATCTATGAAGTTCTTCTGCATTTG
>Ga0233439_10005815_pt1 | contig 11254 bp, 6 predicted proteins | sample SI_123_September_6_FD_182713 | JGI IMG/M metagenome (GOLD analysis project Ga0233439, IMG submission 182713) | Seawater microbial communities from Saanich Inlet, British Columbia, Canada - SI_123_September2016_100_MG | ecosystem: Environmental > Aquatic > Marine > Inlet | place: Canada: British... | reverse complement strand
GACAATCTGCATGGGGCTTTGCCGAAGACCCAGCGATACCGGTTTTCGATGTACTGCTTGATCCCGACACCTTTGGTGGTGAGGAAGACGGAAGATTGCCCTGGTCCGAGATCACACTTGATTAGATCAAGAAGCCAGTTATCCTCCCCTGACTTAAAAGCTCATCACAACATGCTAGGCGCTAAGATCAGCTTGCACCTCGTTAATCATGACGCTTGCCTTCATAGTTTTGTTAGCGACAATAGTTTTGTTAGCGACAATAGTTTTGTTAGCGACCTGAGTTTCTGATTCCTGTTTCTTCGCACGCGAATAATCCATCCATTTTCTAGGCGATGTTCTTGAAACATTTTCAGCCATTACTGATAACCTTAAGACTGAGCGACCAACGCACAATCAGAAAGAGAGCCAACTAATGAAATTGAAGGTTTATCTGTCCGGTGAAATTCACACAGACTGGAGAGAGCAAATTATACAGGGTTGTAAAGACAATGATTTAGCTGTTGAATTCTATTCGGCGGTTACAGACCATGAGGCGAGTGATGCCGCCGGGGACATGCTGGGGGCCGAAGATAATTCATTTTGGCGTGATCACAAATCGGCGAAGGTCAATGCAGTCAGAACAAAAACACTGATCGAAAAAAGTGACATTGCGATTATTCGTTTTGGCGAAAAATTCAAACAGTGGAACGCAGCTTTTGATGCCGGTTACTGCGCAGCACTTGGTAAACCCTATATTACCCTTCATGGAGAAGACCTGATCCACCCGCTGAAAGAAGTTGATGCTGTTGCCCAAGCCTGGGCTACATCACCGGGACAGATTGTCGAGATATTGAAATACGCCGGACGCGGTTAACCGCTTGGCCATTCATGTGACTAATTTGCCAGATTCAACGGTGACTTGCTCAAAGTGTCGAGCAAGTTGCTGCAAACTCGAAGTCCTGTTAATCACTGAAACCGGCGTCCCTGAACAGCACATTTTGCGTGATGCGTATGGCGGTGAAACCATGTTACGACTCGATGATGGATGGTGCTCAGCACTCAATCGTGAGAGCTTTCTTTGCACCATATACGACAACAGACCGCTTATTTGTCGCGAATTCGAAATGGGCGCGTTCGATTGCATCAAGACCCGTGCAGAGGATGCGTAGTGGGTTTTGAATTAAACATCGAACCAGGCAGAGTCAAAGATGCGAGGGCGCTGAGCGCTATCGCTCAGTCGACGTTCAAATTGGCGTGCCCAACTAACTCTGACAAATCAGAAATCGCAAAATATATTGACGAGAACCTCGGCGAGCCACAATTTAAACAACTGCTGTTAAGCGAAGAAACGCCAGTATTTTGCGCATCGACTAACTCAAGCATTGTCGGTTTTCTTATCCTGAGGCTTTCGAGCCAGTGCCTTGCCAAGCCAACACTCGCGCGTACCACTCAACTGGAAAGGCTTTATGTTTCGCCTGACTTTCACGGTACCGGGGCTTCAGATCTGTTGATGAGAGCTGCATTTGATATCTGTCAAAAACGTCATCGAACTGGAATATGGCTAAGTGTTTTCAGTGGCAACTTACGCGCTATCAGATTTTACGCCAGATCTGGTTTTGCCAAAGTGGGTTCGACATATTTCGAAATGGGCAACGAGATGCACTTGGATGATGTGATGTTGGCTACTCGTCTAACCAAGCAGGAATGACAGACCGCTTCGCCGAGCGAAACGATCAATCAAACGTGTTGACAAACTTCGACCAGCAGCGAGTTAGTAAGTACATACACTCGCTTATACCCATTGAAAATATCACTTACTCAACTATTTAGACACCGATTGCGTCCAAATACCGGCTCCGAGACTGCTCCTCGGTGAAGTCGCCAACGCATTGTTCATACACAGTGTGGACCCGATCGATCTCCAGCAATAAGACCAATGGAACATGACGGCTTTTATGCGCAGTTCGGACGATGCTGTTAACAAAAAACAAAATCCGTCGGGTCAGTTCACGAGGCGGGTTCGCCAGTTTCTAAAAGTAGTGAATAAATGGAATGTATTAGTATCCAAATATTCCATATTTTTGTTTCTTGCTGGTTGATAAGTTTCGCCCTCTGCAAGTAGGCGGCCAAACGCTGGCTACTTTTTCACACACGTTGTCCATCGACGAAACGTCTACAACCTCAAACACCTAGTTTGAAATCAGCAAAGAGGAACTTCAATGTCCGCATATCTAGATGCCATCAAAGAATTTGCACAACTAAAAAAAGGCAACCCTACATGGGGAGGCATTAACGCCGAGTACGCTGTCCGTATGGATAGACAAAACCGATTTAAGACGGGTCTGGAAATCGCACAATACACTGCGGACATCATGCACAAGGACATGAAGGACTACGACCTCGATTCTTCGCGCTATACTCAGTCGCTTGGCTGCTGGCACGGTTTTACAGCACAGCAATTAGCCATGTCTGTTAAGAAACACCAAGGCACCATGGACAAAAGCTATATTTACTTGAGTGGGTGGATGGTCGCAGCACTGCGTTCACAATTTGGTCCTTTACCTGACCAGAGCATGCATGAAAAGACATCGGTGCCAAGTCTGATTGAAGAAATTTATACCTTCTTAAAGCAGGCCGATGCACGCGAGTTGCGCCACATATTTGTCGCGCTAGATGAAGCCCGTGAAGCTGGCCAAGATATTGCGCCAATCCTTGACCAGATCGACAACTTTGAAACACACGTGGTACCCATCATTGCTGATATCGATGCCGGTTTCGGTAACGAAGAGGCAACTTACCTTCTTGCGAAAAAGATGATCGAGGCAGGTGCCTGTGCTATCCAAGTTGAGAATCAGGTTTCAGATGCGAAGCAATGTGGACACCAGGCCGGTAAAGTGACTGTCCCGCACGAGGACTTCCTTTCTAAAATTAATGCAATTCGTTACGCGTTTCTCGAACTCGGTATCGACAACGGCATTATCGTTGCCCGCACAGATTCACTCGGCGCCAGTCTCACGCAAAAAGTGCCCGTTTCTAAGGAGATAGGCGATCTTGCTAGCCAGTACAACGATTTTCTCGAAACTAAGGAGGTCAACGATCTCAGCGAGCTAAAGGAAAATGACATTACGATTCACCAGAAAGGTAAGCTAGTTAAGCCTGTTCGACTCGACAACGGGCTTTATTCTTTCAAGGAAAACACGGGGTTTGACCGTGTCGTTCTCGACTGCGTTACCAGCCTGAACCATGGTGCTGACTTGCTATGGATCGAGACAGAGAAACCCAACGTCGCACAGATAGCGGGCATGGTTGATGCGGTACGCGAGCATATCCCGAATGCGAAACTTGTTTACAACAACTCACCTTCATTCAACTGGACGCTGTCTTTTAGGGAACAGGTTTACGGCGAATGGGTTGCGGCAGGAAAGGACGTTTCTGAATATCCAAACCCTGAGAGCGATCCAAAGGGTTTAATGGACGTAAAATTCGACGATTCCGAACTTGCCGTCACTGCAGATGCTCTAGTTCAACAATTTCAGAAGGACGCGTCAGCGCATGCCGGTATTTTCCACCATCTGATTACGTTACCAACCTATCACGAAACAGCGTTGGGTACCGATATCCTATCCGAAGGTTACTTCGGCGACCTTGGCATGTTGGCTTACGTGCGTGATATTCAGCGCCAGGAAATTAGACGTGACATGTCGTCTGTGAAGCACCAAGACCTCGCCGGTTCTAACATCGGAGACGATCATAAGGAATACTTCTCAGGAGACAACGCTCTCTTAGCGGGTGGTAAAGACAACACAATGAATCAGTTCTAAATATTTTTCTGTTTTCCCTTAAAGGCGCTTTCCTCTCGGATAGCGCCTTTTTTTTAGCATTTTTTCGATCTGCTCAAGGCTGCATCCAATTTGGGTCGGCAGGTATGCTCATCTTGATTTTTAAGGGTTCAGTCGGATTCACTACCCAAAACATTCTTTACCGCAGGTGGCTTTGATATTCTGTTCATACGCTGATCGGAAGGTAGCAGGACGAATACTGCGAGTATGGATAGCGATCGACAACACAAGCGCAGTTACCTGAGACGACTTTTCACTGATCCAGTCAGCATTCTGCTGATGACTTTACTCGTGGGTGGAACTCTCTTCTTCTGGTCACAAAGTCGGCTACCCGCGCTTGATCAAAAAGCTCAGATGGCTGAGCGAAATAATATTACTTCGATCGCTTTTGACATTGTCTATCCTACCCATGCAGACCAACCTATGGTTGAGCGTGTCGCCAAGACAACCGTCAACTGGAGCTATACCAATTGGAAAGGCATGACCTTTGGTTTATTTTTTGGCGTCCTTGTCCTCAGTCTGTTGCAGTTACATCCCCCTCCTGATCAAACAAAAAATCCACTCCTTAACAGTTTGATTGGCATCACAAGCGGCGTTCCTCTAGGGGTCTGCGTTAACTGTGCCACACCGATTGCCCAAGGAATGTATCTGAGCGGCCTAAGGCTCGAAGCCGTGCTCGCGACATTACTTAGTTCGCCAACACTTAATGTCATCGTATTAACTATTTCATTTTCTGTTTTCCCTGCCTACTTTGTACTCACTAAAATGCTTGGCTCACTCATATTTATCCTGCTAATTGTGCCGTTAGTTATTCGTCTGACCGGTCCCAACGACAAGAACGAGGTCGTACCGCAACGCCTAGCGAATCGGATGGGAAATGCCAGCCAAGGCATGCAAAGGTTCAATCAAAAACAACAGGTTGTGATTCGCGGCGCTGCCCCTGAATGCCTTGCAAGTGTTGCGCGCTTATTGGTCGACAATACGATCTATCTCTTCAAAATTGCGGTTCCGATGATGTTGGCAGCCGGCTTCTTCGGCGCTGCCCTTATCGAGACACTGCCGTTAGAAAAACTGACTTTGCTCGAGTACTCACTGCTCTCGCTCACTTTCGTCGCAATTATCGCCGTGTTGTTACCCGTGCCTATCGCGTTTGATGTCATCGCCGTTAGCGCACTACTTGCGACAGGTATTTCGCCGGGCATTGCGATGACCCTGCTATTTGCCCTTGGGGTTTTTAGCATCTATCCCGCTATGATTATAGCCAATATCGTTTCAATTCGACTGAGTTTGGGTTTAATAGCCGCCGTTATACTTTTTGCCATTTTGCTTGGAGTACTAACAGAATGGATAAGCGAGGAAAGAAGTCGGGAGAAACAAGAATTGCTGCGGGAAGCGCTAGCGCTCGTTGAACCGCCCGAGAATAACTTGCTTAAACATCAAGTGATAGCAAAAGAGGTATGCGCCGCATCAACGTTCGAGAAAATCGATGAGTGTTACATCGCACTTATTAAATCGGGTAGCCTAGGTCAGCCTAACACTGATCTTTGTAACAACTATTTAGGCAATCCAGATGCTATTTCATCGTGTCAAGCAAACATTGCTGCAAGACTTGCCACCAAGGCTGCCTTGTTGGACCAGAGTGAGCAACTGTGCGCTGATCTGAAGCACACCCCCCAGAGAGAAAGCTGCATCATCAGGGTGCTGACCACACAAAGCTTTAGCACGAATGTCATTGGCAAATGTCGAACGCAGGTTAGCTCCGCTCGTGTCGACAACTGCCTGGAAAATATCTATTTGAAGAGGATTGAAGGGCTCGCCAACGCGACCGCCTGCGCTCTCAATCTAACCAGGCAGGAGAAAAACCATTGCCTCGCGTTACTTAGGGGATACCAAACTGCGGAAACTAAAAACCTCGAAAAATGCACATCTCTTGCACCTACGGAACCCGGCGGCACGATTAAGACCGAGAATGGTCTTGTAAACACAGCAGCAACCCGGCTGTGCTATTCCCTCATCTTTTCTGAATCCCCCGAGAAACAAACAGTTGAGTTCTGTCGCACTCTGGCATCCATGTCCAACAAACAGGATTGCCTAGACGAAATAATATTAAGATTAGCAGTAGATGGCGATCGTGAAGCGCAATGCACAGAAATCACAGCTCCCTGGCGAGAACTCTTGTGCCAACGCAGTATCGTCGCTCGCAGATTTCAGCGCCTTTTGCTGCAACGTAGCACCCATAGTCTTGCCTCACACCATGCGCCTCCCGAAAAACTCGAAGCCACCACTTATTTACCTGACTACATTTCAGCACCACAGTACGCTCGTTTTCAAACAAATTCGAAGAGCTCCCATATCACTGTTCAGGTCGCACCATATGTCAAAAATGACGTGCTAAGCCTGAAAAAAGGACTGGCCAGAGAATTTGTACAACATCCAGGCGAGTCTGTCGGTTTACGAAAACTCTGGCAGTTTAAATTCACAGATTTCTTTGACCCATTTGTACTGGGACGTGGCATTGCCTCCGGCGACTTTGATAATGATGGCTGGAGTGATATCGCGATTTCAACCAACGACGGCATTATTCTTTATCGAAACTATGGTGGCCTTCGTTTTGGCTTTTACAAACGATTAAATTTGTCTAAGCCACTCGATGCTTTTGTCGTAGCACTCGTCGATCTAGACAACGATGGGTGGCTAGATGTATTTGTGACAGCCTACGGCGGCAGGTCAATCGTTTTTAACAACCAAAAAGGCAGTTTCAACCAGAGCAGAATCAAAACACTCATTAATCAGGACGCTAATGTCACACTATCCACCGGCTTCGCCGACTGGGACAAAGATGGCGATCTTGATTTTTTACTGGGCAATTGGTCATTTGGCACGGAGGAGAACTTCCGAACAACCTTTTCGGCGAACCAGAGAGTGATAAATGATGACGGCCATTATCTGACAGAAACAATCGATGAAATTACCGGAGATACACTGTCGATTTTAATTTCGGACATCAATAATGACCATGATTTGGATATTATTCTGGCGAATGACCGCCATGTACCGGATCTCTGGTATTTTGGTGAGGCAGACGGGTTTGCGCTGATATCGACCACTCGAAACGATGTCATAACATCATTGAATACAATGAGCTATGAATCCGCAGATTTTAACAACGACCTGATTATGGATGTCTATTCTTCAGATATGTCATTCGACGATGACGGTGTAACTTCCTATTGCCATCTGCTTGAAGAGACAGACGCTAAATCATGCACAGAGAAATTGGCAGGTGCCCGTGCGATTCTCGACCTCGATATTTCATGGTGTAAGCGCCTAAAGGCAAATCACGAACGCTCATCCTGCCTTGAAGCAATGACGGTAAAGTTAGCTGCCTCAGAAAAGAACCCTAAACTTTGCGCTGTCCTCATAGATGATTCTGCAAGACAGCTATGCGAGCGGCTGACAAAACGCTATGCACCAGACTCACCCATCATTTATGACCAATATCCAGATCAGGAAATGAGCAACAAATTATTATTAGGACAATTAGATGGCACGTTTAAGGATGCCACTTTGGAAGCCGGTGTCCAGTCAAGTTATTGGAGTTGGAGCGCAAAAGCGGCTGACCTCGATAATGATGGATATCAGGATATATATATCGGGAATGGCTATGAGTTTGGCAATCCGGTACAGCTCTTTTCAAACGTATTCTTCCACAATGACGGGGGTAAGCGTTTTAAACGCGCTGAACAGAAATTCAATCTCGATTTTATGCCCAACACCTCAAGCTTCACCTATGCGGACTTTGATCGTGATGGCGATATAGACATCGTTACGAGCAGCGTGATGTCACAACCTTTTCTCCTGGAAAACCAAGTGAACAAAAACCGTAGCATTCAGTTTAGCTTGATGGATAAACAGGGTAATAGAAATGCTGTTGGCGCAAAAATCACCATCCACTACGGAAACCAGCGTCATCAAATGCGAGAAATAAAGCTAAGTGGTGGTTATCAATCTTTTGACGAGACGGTGGTAACCTTTGGCTTGGCGCATCACAGGACTGTGGGTCAGGTTGAAATTCATTGGCCTAGTGGAGAAATTTCAGAATTGAACAATCTTCCAACAAACGCCAGATACCTAATTACACGCAAACAAGAGCCCTGAACATTAGTTGTTGAGGCGTAAAGCTTACGCTAACCTTCCATAAAACTTCTTAGTTGTTCAGATCTTGCTGGGTGCCGCAGCTTTCGTAGCGCTTTCGCTTCGATTTGACGGATTCTTTCTCTCGTGACAGAGAACTGTCTTCCGACCTCTTCGAGCGTATGGTCAGTATTCATGTCAATACCAAAACGCATCCTTAATACTTTTGCTTCACGCTCGGTGAGTGCAGTCAGCACATCCGTTGTTGTCTCTTTCAAGCCTGCACCTGTTGCATGGTCAACCGGCGACTCAACCGATGTATCGCTAACAAGATTCCACATCGTCGAATCGTCATCGTCTCCAACGGGCGTCTCTAGAGAGATTGGTTGCTTGGCCACATCCAGTGCTTTTAACACTTTGTCTTCCGGAAGCTCCATTTTCTCACTGAGCTCCTCAATTGTTGGCGCTCTGCCATATTCCTGAACCAACTGTCGGGTCAGTCGGTTCAGCTTATTCACCGTTTCCATCATGTGAACAGGAACTCGAATCGTTCTCGCCAAATCAGAGATTGAACGCGTAATCGCCTGGCGAATCCACCATGTTGCGTAGGTCGAGAACTTGAATCCCCGTCGGTACTCAAATTTATCAACAGCCTTCATCAAGCCGATATTTCCTTCCTGAATCAAATCAAGAAAATGCAGACCGCGATTGGTATATTTTTTCGCGATTGAAATAACCAGACGTAAATTGGCCTCGATCATATCTTTCTTAGCAGCGCGGGTTTTACCTACCGCAACAAAAAGACGGCGGTTAATCTCTTTAATTTCCACGACTTCCATTCCGGTTCGCTGAGAAATTCGGCTAACGGTCTTTAGCGCGTGACGAAGCGCAACGCGGTTTCTAGCAAGATTTTCGGACCAAGGTTCATCAGCGCTTATTTGTTCATCTAACCACTCGACGTTAGTCTGATTATTCAGATAGATTTCCAGAAATTTGTCTTTCGGCATGCCCGACTTGCGAACGCACAGCTCTCGAATCGCTTTTTCCTGCTTCCTAATTGTGGTCATGTCGTCGCGCACACGATCGAGCAAAGGCTCCATACGGGTCGGAACCAGTTTTAGCGAACAAAAGGCTTCGCCAAGATCATCGAGCGCCTTGACGGTTTTACTGTCACTTCGAGAATGCGTCTCTAGCAGTTTTGCGAGTTTTTTCTGGGCGGATTTAATCGCTCGGAAACGTGAGTGAACAAGTACTTCGTCTAGCCCTTTCTTCTCTTCATTTTCATCAGCCTGATAGTTGCCGCTAGACTTCGCCTCAGCGACCTTTGACATGTCCGGAATACTGTCTTCTGGATCCAGAAAGCCAGTGATTAGGACACCTAGGTCACCTTCTTCTTCGACAATTGTATCGTAGGTTCGAACAACCCCGGCGGCGATATCGGGATAACGCGCCATGATCGCCATACTTTCACGGATGCCTTCTTCGATACGTTTAGCAATAACAATTTCACCCTCGCGCGTCAGCAAAGGCACTGTACCCATTTCGCGCATGTACATACGCACCGGGTCGATGGTTCGGCCCACCATTGATTCTGCAGAGCCAATCGTGGCGGAGTCAGGGTTGGGCTCCTCGCTCGTCATCTCCGTCAGGCTATTATTCTCTGGGGCGTGTTCATACACATTGATATTCATCTCACTGAACATGTGCACAACACTCTCGAATTCATCGGACTGAATGATGTTGTCCGGCAAGACCTCCAGCAATTGGTCATAGGTCAGGAATCCCTGCTCTTTGCCCTTGTCTATCAACACCTTGATCCGCGATTGTTCCGCCGTTTCCTCGCCTTCTTCACCCTCAACGCCTTGCTGACCAGCTTGCGTCAGAGAGTCAGAGTCAGAAATAACGTCGTCGAGATTTTGCGATGCATCTTCAAGCGTGTCATCGTCAAGGATTGACTCAAAATCACCTTCTCGTACATTACTGGTCATAGAACTAACTCTCCATCAGAGTCATCGGGGCTTTTAAAGATCGAAAAAACAGTACCTGTCGATGAGAGCCGCGCTCTTAAAGGCAAGTGCTTAAGTGTCTGTATACCTAACGGTGCTGTCGTATATGGGGGCTTGGGTAGCTGATTTAAAGTCTTCGAGATCATTGACCCCATCATCAAGGGTCGCTTGTGCTGTGTTAATTGAAACACATGCAAGCACTCCACGAACTTCTCTACTATATTCATACCCAGCTTTTGCAATAAGCACATTGACGGTAAGTGCGTTCTCTTTGAACGAAAAGACGATAAGAATAGTTTATACGGCATACTAACCCAGATTGGATTATACCACTTGTCATTATCGGTGTGTCTTTTGATCATGTCTATCACTATTTCAGATTTCTCACCGAGCGCTTTGCCTTTTTAGTGCGAGGAGGCCGCTGTTTCTCTCAATATTGATACTGAAATATCTTTTACTTAAGCCCCGCACGACATGAATATTATTCTCGACCTGATTCAGAAAAGAAAAGCACGCCAGCGGAGAGACATTTCTTTCCTGAATTCAAAACCTTAGCGCTGATTCCTGAGACAAAAATTATCAGAATCGCAGAAACCTCCATTTTTCTCCTCTTTTAATCGCGGGTTTTTGTGAGTATATTTACAACCCTCGCTAGCTCAAGCTGTATGAATATACAGTATTCTCCTCGGCAGGATGGATGCGCGTACAGCTTAGCTAGCTGAGACCACAGTCTCGACGGTCTTTTTTTCCTCCTCAACACCAACCCTTGATCAAACATTCTTTCTGTCTGTGCTTTCTTTTCTGCAGCCTGTTTGCGGCCTATCTGATTGCGGCCTATGCAGTCTTGATCAGCTTTTGCCAATCGAAATCCGGATCCCCGATAACATGGAAATATGGATTGAGCAGTTCATCTTTCTGGTTATAGCGAAGAGGTTCAAAATTTGCGTCAACAACCAAACCACCGGCCGCCTCAACAACCGCATGGGCAGCAGCCGTGTCCCATTCACAGGTGGGCGCCAGTCTCGGATACAGGTCGGCTTGCCCTTCTGCTACTAAACAAAGCTTAAGAGAGCTACCCATGTTTCGGGTCTCAAGATCAGGGTAGGCATTATTAAGATTACCCATGCAAACCTCCATCTCGTCGCTGCCATGCCTCCTGCTCGCCACCACCGTCACTGGCTCAATACTCACACCAGTATTGGGGCCGCCAAACCTGTCCATTGTGCGGGTCGCAATCTTTCGACGTTCCCCTTTTTCTTCAACCCAGGCGATACGTTCGCTCAACTCAGCCGGGCT
>Ga0233439_10005814_pt1 | contig 11256 bp, 13 predicted proteins | sample SI_123_September_6_FD_182713 | JGI IMG/M metagenome (GOLD analysis project Ga0233439, IMG submission 182713) | Seawater microbial communities from Saanich Inlet, British Columbia, Canada - SI_123_September2016_100_MG | ecosystem: Environmental > Aquatic > Marine > Inlet | place: Canada: British... | reverse complement strand
ACCTCCTAAAAGAACGAAGGTATAGGTGGAATCCGGATATTGGAAGTTGGTGGCTGTCTATAGAGAATAGAGAGCAAGGTCAAGTCGAAGAGGCTTGGTTGCTAGAAAATTTACAAGGAGTGGAGCCACAAATTTTCGAAATTGATCCAAAATACAGGTTTTCTAAATAATTAAGAATATGAACAAACAATTACTAAGAACTTATATACGTTTACTTTTTCTCGAAAGAAAGAATGATGTGTTAGGAGAGCCTGATCTCACCAATCAAGACACTCGTGAAAAAGAAGATAGAGATCACGAAAAATCAGACGAAATGTCAGTCGCAGCTGGTATGCCTGGAGTTTCTACACCCTTAGGAACGGGGCCATCTTATCCCAAAAAGGTTATTAAACGTACTAAGAAAAAGAAAAAATAAAATCTTTAAATATTACTGAAAACCCACCTTCCTAAGCTTATAATCATAATACAAGTTGAAAATTTGTCAAACTAGGAGGAACTAATTATGGCAGTTGATTTTGAAGCAATTAGAAGAAAGCTAAACCAGCTTAGTGGTCAAGGTAATAAGAGGAATGCTATGTGGCGTCCCCAAGAAGGAGAAGAGGTTACTGTACGTATTCTCTCATTTCCGGACAATGAGGATGGACTACCTTTTGTAGAGCGCTGGTTTTATTATAACATTGGAAATAATCCCGGGCTTCTAGCTCCTTACCAATTTAGCAAGCCTGATCCAATTCAGGATCTTATTAATAAATTGAGAGATGAAGGAACTAAAGAGTCTTATGAATTAGCTAAGAAGCTATATCCTAAGCCGAGGTACTACGCCCCAGTCATTGTCCGCGGAGAGGAAGATAGAGGGGTGAGAGTTTGGTCTTTTGGCAAGACAGTATATCAATCTCTGCTAAACATTATGTTAGATGAAGACTATGGAGATATTACTGATCTAGCTGAGGGTAGGGACGTAAAAGTAATCTGTACCAAAGCTCCCGGGAGAATGTGGGCGACTACCGAAGTCAGACCACGTGGTAAGCAAAGCCGGCTGTCTGAAAATCATGATCAAATCAAGAGTTGGACTTCGAGTATTCCAAACCTTGATGATATGTACGCACTTAAATCTAGCGAAGAGCTTGAGAAAATTATTAACGATTGGCTCAACGGAGATCTAGATGATTCAGACTCCGGGGTTGAAAATACAGGAACGACAAGAAACGCAAAGGTCCAAGAGAGTAATACTGAAACTAAAAAGAAGTTCAGTAGCTTAGATGACGCTTTTGCCGATCTTGAAAGTGATTTTTAAGGTAAATATTAATGTCAAAAAAAAAGTCTAAAAATCAATCAGACGATTTTACTTCCGATCTTATTTCTTCGCTAAATAAAGAACACGGATCCAAAGTTGCTTATAATTTGCATACTGACTCATCTCCAACGCATGTGAAGAGGTGGGTCAGTACCGGATCGAAGCAGCTTGATTATATCATTTCAAACAAAAGAGATGGTGGCTTACCTGAAGGTCGGATCGTAGAGATTTTCGGTCCACCTTCTATTGGTAAGTCTCACATTGCAATTCAAATAGCAAGGTCGACCCAGCAAATGGGAGGTATAGTTGTTTATATCGATACAGAAAATGCAACTAGCGTTGAAAACTTAGGTCTCTTAGGGGTCGATATTACAAAAAGGTTTGTCTATGTTGACACTCACTGTACTGAAGAGGTGTTAGCAATTGCAGAAGGCACAATCATAAAAGCGAAAGCAATGGACAAGGATGTTCCGATTACTATAATTTGGGACTCTGTTGCTGCTTCGTCACCCAAAGCGGAATTGGTTGGTGATTACGATCAAAATTCTATCGGCCTTCAAGCTCGAGCAATCTCTAAAGGTATGAGAAAAATAACAGGCGTAATTGGTCAAACTAACACTCTTTTAATTTGTTTAAACCAAATTCGAACAAATATTGGAGTTATGTATGGCGATCCAACTACAACTCCAGGCGGTAAAGCTATACCATTTCATTCTTCTGTAAGAATTAAGCTCGGGGCTGGCCAGAAGATTGAAAACAAAAAGAAGGAAGTCATAGGTATAAATGTTTCTGCCAAAACTATTAAAAATAAAGTAGCTCCGCCATTTAGAACAGTTAACTTCGAGATACACTTTGGAAAAGGTATTTTAGAGCATGAGCAAGTTTTTGACGAGTTAAGAAAGTCCGGACCAGCCATAGTTGGCGATAACAAAATAGAGCTAGCTGGAACTGGCGCTTGGAAAACGCTTATTGTAAACAACAAGAAGACAGGCGAAGTTTTAGTAGAAAAGAAGTTCTACAAAGCAGACTTTAATGAAGTTTGGAGAGATCCCGAGTTTTCTAATTACATAGATGATCTTCTAGAAGCTACGATGGTAAGAAAAATGTCTGATCCAAACTCATTAGACATTGATTTAGAATCTTACGAAGAAATAAGATCTATCTCTTTAGAATCAGAGCAAGACTTTTTGGAATTAGATACGTGAAACAGCTTAAAAGACCGATTCTCATAATCGATTCTTTAAATTTATTCACTAGACATTTTATCGCTAATCCGACTATATCTCAAAATGGCGAGCATGTAGGGGGTGTAGTCGGGTTTTTGAAAGCGATACAATTATTATCTGAACGATTTACTCCTTCGAGCATCTATGTTATCTGGGAAGGTGGTGGATCCCCGCGCAGGAGGTTCATTCAATCTTCTTATAAACATACAAAAAGGCCACAAAAGCTAAATAGATTTTATGCAGAAGAAGAGATGCCCGACACTTACGAAAATAGGAACTGGCAAATATCAAAGTTGATTAAACTCTTAAATAAATCAGGTATAAAACAGCTGTATGTTGCAGATTGCGAAGCTGACGACATCATAGGGTATATGTGCAAGCTTACTTTTCCATCTCAAGATAAAATAATAATATCTTCAGATAAAGATTTATACCAGCTAATTGATGAAAACACCTTGCAATGGTCACCAGGACAAAAGAAGATAATCGATAAAGAAGCAGTGAAACAAAAATTTTCTATCTATCCTGAGGATTTTTGTTTAGTTAGATCTTTTGTAGGAGATCCTTCCGACAACTTGCGAGGCATAAAGGGCGCAGGCTTTAAGAGTATGGTTAAAAGATTTCCAGAAATTAATGAAAAAAATTTACTCATAGATGATCTAGTTGAGTTAGCGAAGCTAAAAAGCGAAAATAGCAAATTAAAACTATACGCTGAAATTGCTAACAACCCAGAGGTACCAATGAAAAATTGGAAACTCATGAATTTAGGTGTGAGAAACCTGTCAGCTTTTCAAATACAGAAAATAGAAAGTTACATCCGAGATAGTGAAGATAAAAAAAGAGATAAACTGAGTTTTATTCGTGAACAAAATGCGATCGGCGTTAAGAATTTTGATGTAGAAAGATTTTTTTTAGCAGTTAGGAATTTGAAATAATAATGGAAAATAACGAAAACGAAGTTATCATCCTTGATAACGCACCAATCACCGTCCTTGATCACGTCCCAGCTGGACAGTTTTCTAAATATAATAAGCAGTTTCAAGAAAAAATACTTCAAGGGCTTTTAACCGACCACGCTTGGGCTGCACAGATGGTTGAAGTAATGCGATTTGATTTTTTTGAGTTAGTTTACTTACGTTTTTTGTGCGAAAAATATTTCAATTATTTCTTCAGATATCGTTGTTTCCCAACGACTCAATTATTAGTTTCAATTGTCAAAGAATCATTTCAGGAAGAAAATGATGATCTTCTAAAAACACAAGTCATAGATTTTTTGCACCGTATGAAAAAGAACCCACATCCAGGTGATGTTGCTTACGTGAAAGAAAAAATTCTTGATTTTTGTAAAAGGCAAGCTTTTAAAGAAGCACTAGAGAAATCAGTTGAGCTAATCTCTGAAGATAAGTTTGATCATGTTTTAACTTTGATGAAAAACGCTATTTCTATTGGTTTACCCAACTCTGCAGGTCATGATTTTTTTGAAGATATTGAAGCTCGATTTATTAAAATTAATAGGCAGGTATGTCCAACCGGCCTAAGTAAACTCGATGCAGCAGATATTCTCAATGGTGGCTTAGGAAGGGGAGAAATAGGCATCATAACAGCTAATACTGGCGTTGGCAAATCTCATTGGCTCGTTGCTATGGGAGCAAACGCAATGAAAGCTGGAAAAAACGTTCTTCATTATACGTTTGAGTTAACGGAGCAATCCGTTGGTCTTAGGTACGATTCTAACCTTTGTGGAATTAATTCCTCTGATGTCATTAACCAAAAGGAAAAAGTGATTAATTTTTATGAAAGCAACGAAGACTTAGGAAGATTGATAATAAAAGAGTATCCGACCAATTCAGCGTCTGTTGTTACTCTTAGAAATCACATTGATAAGTTGATGTTGAGAGGTTTTAAGCCAAGCGTAATAATAATTGATTACGCAGATATTATGAGATCAACGAGGGCTTATGATTCCTTAAGGCACGAGTTAAAATTGATTTACGAAGAATTAAGAAATTTGGCAATGGAAATGAGCATACCGGTTTGGACAGCTTCTCAAGCGAACAGAGACTCATCTAACTCTGAAATTGTTGGTTTAGAAAATATGGCAGAAGCATATGGCAAAGCGATGGTCGCAGATTTTGTTGTAACTTTATCTAGAAAACCAATGGAAAAAGCTACGGGTCATGGCAGGTTGTTTGTCGCTAAAAATAGGGCTGGTAAAGACGGTATACTCTTCCCAGTCCATATTGACACCAGCATGTCAAGATTTGAACTTCTAAACGAAGAAGTTCAAACTTTAGCAGAAGCAGTTCAGAGTGATGAAAAAGTAATGAAAGAAAACCTAAAGAAAAAGTGGGATGAATTGAAGGGATAAAAAATGTATACTTTTGAAGAAGTCGTGGAATCAAGCAAGAAATATTTTGGTGGAGACGAATTAGCAGCCAATGTTTTTGCTACTAAATACGCTTTAGTCTCAAAAGACGGATCTTTTTTGGAAAAAAATCCAAATGATATGCATAAAAGAATTGCTTCTGAGTTTGCTAGGATTGAATCGAATTATCCTAACCCTATGTCTGAAAGCGAAATATACTCGCTGCTAGAGGGCTTTAAGTACGTAGTTCCCCAGGGATCTCCAATGTCTGGCATTGGCAACACAAACCAAATTCAGTCTCTTTCTAACTGTTTTGTTGTAGAAGCACCTCAAGATTCCTACGGTGGAATTTTAAAAACTGATCAAGAGCAAGTCCAGATTATGAAACGCCGCGGAGGCGTAGGGTTTGATATATCCTCAATTAGACCTCAAGGTCTATCTACTTCCAACGCAGCAAAAACAACAGACGGAATTGGCATCTTTATGGAAAGGTTTTCAAATAGTTGCAGAGAAGTTGCTCAAGGAGGACGCCGCGGTGCTCTAATGCTAACAATCTCAGTTCACCACCCCGATATTGAAACTTTTGTTAATATCAAGCGAGACTTGACGAAAGTAACTGGAGCCAATATATCAATAAGGCTTTCCGACGAATTTATGGAAGCCGTTGAGGAAAAAAAGGAATTTGAACTAAGGTATCCGGTTTCCGGTGAAGAAAATAAGCTAGTGTCTAGAACAACTGATGCGTCAAAGCTTTGGGATCAAATAATTGAGTCAGCTCATACTTCCGCTGAACCTGGTCTTTTGTTTTGGGACAATGTCTTAAAATACACTCCCGCGCAAGCTTACAGCGATGTTGGTTTCGACACTGTTAGTACAAACCCATGCAGCGAAATAACGCTCTCAGCATATGATAGTTGCCGACTTTTACTTTTGAATCTAACGTCATTTGTTGAAAAGCCATTCACAAAACAAAGCAGGTTTAATTACGAGCTTTTTGATAAAAACACCAAAAAAGCTCAAAGACTGATGGATGATTTGATTGATCTTGAAATGGAATGCGTTGATAAAATCATTTTAAAAATTAAAGCAGATCCAGAGTCAGATTCCGTTAAATCTACAGAGCTCGATCTTTGGAACAAAGTAAAAAAAGCTGCAATTAATGGGAGAAGGACAGGTTTAGGAGTTACAGGTCTAGGGGATACTTTAGCAATGCTCGGGTTAACGTATGGCAGTGAAGAGAGCATAAATGAGACAGAAAAGATATATAAAAACCTTTGCATCTCTTCGTATACTTCTTCTTGCTTGTTAGCTAAAGAGCGTGGAGCTTTCCCTGTATACGATTTCGAAAAAGAATTAAATCACCCATTTATCAAAAGAATTTTTGAACAAAGCTCAGAAGTTAGAGATTTGCACTCTCTTCATGGTAGAAGAAACATAGCATTGACAACCACAGCACCTTGCGGAAGTGTATCGATGCTCACTCAAACAACATCCGGGATTGAACCAGCCTTTATGCTAAAGTATACGAGGAGGAAAAAGGTTAATCCGAATGATCTCGAAGCTCAAGTAGACTTTGTTGATGATCTAGGAGATGAGTGGCGAGAGTTCGATGTTTATCATCATGGCTTCAAAGACTGGATGAATATATCAGGGTTGTCTAAAATAGAGGATAGTCCCTACAACTTGTCCACTGCAAACGAGATTAACTGGGAATCCGCTGTTGACGTACAAGCTGCGGCTCAAAAATGGGTTTGCCATGCGATTAGCAAAACGATAAACTTGCCAAGAGAAGTCTCAATAGACGATGTTAAAAATGTCTATTGGAGGGGTTGGAAGCAAGGACTAAAAGGTTTGACAGTCTATAGGGATGGATGTCGTTCTGGAGTTTTAGTGAGTGCTGAGTCGAGAGAAAACAACAATTCTGTAGAAGTTGTTAATGCTCCAAAACGACCAGAAACTCTGGAGTGTGAAATACATAGGACTCAGGTAAAAGGCGAAGCTTGGACTATTTTGGTTGGTCTAATGTCCGGCCGACCTTATGAGGTTTTAGGTGGAAAATCTGAATATATTGAAATCCCACCAACTTATTCGTATGGGAAAATTACGAAACGTTCTAGAAAAACTATGGCTTCGAAGTATGATTTGCATTTTGGGGAAAATGGCAGTGAAGTTGTAGTTAAGGATATTGTTAAGGTATTCGATAACCCAGATTACGCTGGCTTCACCCGAGTTATATCTTTAGCGTTACGTCATGGAGCTCCAATTCAGTATATAGTAGAACAACTTCAGAAAGATAGAGATGCTCACTTATTTTCTTTTGCGAAGGTTATCTCTAGAGTTCTTAAAAAATATATTGATGATGGAACAGTTCCTGGCGGGAGTAAAGTTTGTCCCGAGTGCGGAGCTGAAAATTCATTAAAGTACCAAGAGGGTTGCGTTGCATGTACTTCTTGCGGCTATTCAAAGTGTTCTTAAGGAGAAAAGAAAATTGAAGTGGACAACAAAAATATCGCCCCTGATAAAAGAAGTAGAGATGCGTCACAATCCTGTTATCGTAAGAGTTAACAAATTCGACGAAGAAGCTGCTAAGAAATTTGATCAAGAAATTGCAAGAGCTCATAACACTGGTCAAAAAGTAATACCAGTTGTGATCGACTCATATGGGGGTCAAGTTTATAGCTTAATGGCGATGATATCTGCGATAAAGCATTCAGAGTTGCCGATTGCGACAATTGTCGAAGGGAAAGCAATGTCTTGTGGGGCAATTCTATTCTCTTTTGGGGAAGAGGGTTTAAGATTTATGGACCCAAATGCAACGGTTATGATTCATGATGTTGCTAGCATGGACTTCGGTAAGGTTGAGGAACTCAAAGCTGGTGCAAAAGAAGCTGATCGACTCAATACGACTATCTACACAATGATGGCGAGAAATTGCGGCAAAAAGGATGACTACTTCATGAAGTTAGTCGATAAGAAAAAGCATGCAGATTGGTTTCTAGATGCAGATGAAGCTAAGAAGCACGGATTAGCTAATCAGTTAAGAGTACCGAAGATTACAGTAGACGTAAATATCGAGATAGAGCTTGAATAATGTGGGTTACTTACTTTGAAAATCTATTAAATGATTCTGCAGTCTATAGGACTTATACTCAAAGGTTAGAACGAAAAGAAGAGAATGGAGAATTCACTTATATTATAGAAAATCCAAGTTTTGAAGAAAATCATGAATCTTTTCCTTTCAAAGTTTATAACGATCCTGTTAATGGCCTCGTTTGTTACTGTTCTCCAAATTCAAAGTCAGTTAAATCCTTAAGCGAAAATTTAGCCTCTACTACGAGCGAAGCCAGCGGAACTATTCCCTTAAGATATATTTTGAAAGAAGAAAGTAAGTTAACTGAATACGAAAATATAGGCGCAGTTAATATTAACGCTAGACTAAATTCTTCAATAAAGTCTTTGTGCGATCAACTCTTAAGTTTGGGAATATCTATACGAAAATTCGAAATAAAAGATTCGAACACGATTTTGTTAGGTATTGAGAGCGATAGCTTTTTAGATTTAATATCAGACATCGAGTTCACAAGGTTTTTTTGTTTAAATTTTTTCATTTCGGCCCATTGCTCGATAGTTCCTATTACTAAAAGAAGCTCTAATTTATTAAAATTTTCTATAAAGCTTTTAAAAAAATTAAAAGTTAGCGAAAAAAAGAAACTATCTAAATTAAAAAACCTATCCCTCTTTGAAGATAAAGTAGAAGTTGAAAATCTAGGATCAAATTCTTCGATACTCCAGCAAATTATAAGTGTCGTATCTCAAATTTCTCCATAGTTAATTCCATGAGGAAATACGAACATCTTGAAGAACTTCGGCTAAAATTAGCTTCTCGAGCTAGAGGTAAAAAAGTAAGCTCTACCTTGGTTTCCTTGTGGTTACGTTTCGATGAGTGCTTAAGCAAGTATAAATCTAGTTGCAAAGAGAATGATGACATTATCCAAGAACTAAGAAAAATACAAGCTTCTATAAAAGAGACTATAAGCGGCGAGGCTGAAATCAATGGCTGAAAATGGATGGGCAGAATATTCAAGACTAGTACTAAAAGAACTGGAAACTTTATCTACCGGGATTGAGTCATTAAGAGACGAAATGCAAAATTTAAAGCAAGAGATTGCGCTCTTAAGGGACAGGGAAGATAGAGTAACAGAACTACGCCAATGGAAAGAAAAAGTTGATGAAGTTGTTTCCCCCACGCAACTCCAAACTTTAGTTGGTGAAGTAGAGACCCTCAAGGTTTTTAAAACAAAAGCAGTGACAGTTTTTGCTGTTGCTCAGGTTGCTATGGCACTTTTCGCTTGGGCAATAAAATTTATCACATAAAAATTTGAAAATTTCCAAAAAATTATTATAATTTATTCATAATTACGTAGATGATTATGGAGAGGATTAATAATGCCTGAAGGACCCGAATGCAGGAGGTACGCCCTTTTTTTAGGAGACTATATTGGTGGGGAAACTTTAACTGCGGTTGAAGTAGTTTCAGGAAGGTATTTGAAAAAAGAACTACCTAATCTAAATAGTTTTAAGGAAAAATTGCCTTCTAAAGTAAAAGGCGTAGGCGTTCATGGAAAATTTATATATGTAATTTTTGAAGATAAAAGTAGCATGTGGTCAACTTTAGGTATGTCGGGGGCTTGGCAGAGTAAAGAATCTAAACATACAAGGCTGTCTTTCACTTTCGATACTGGGAAACGCGTCTATTTTAACGATATGAGAAATTTTGGAACTATTAAACTCTCTCAGGATCCAAAGCAATTATCCGCTAAGCTATCTTCTTTCGGGCCAGACATGCTATCGGAAGATGTTAGCAACGATGATTTTGTTCTATCATTAAGAAAAAAAGAAGAACAAAACATTACTAAAGCTTTAATGGATCAATCGGTAATTGCTGGCGTTGGAAACTATATTAAATCAGAATCTCTTTATCTAGCTAGGATTAGCCCCTTTCGAAAAGTAAGAGACATTTCAGATACAAATTTACAGATTCTTAACAAGACTATAAAGTCGGTAATGAGAGAATCTTTCAAAACAGGCGGAGCTACAATAAAATCTTACAAAGATTTTTATGGAGAAGTAGGAAATTTCAGTTCTAGATTTTTAGTGTATAACCAAAAGCAAGATCCAGACGGGAATGAAGTTATTAAAGATAAAACTCCCGATGGGAGAACAACACACTGGGTACCAGAAATTCAAAGGTGATTTATGAAGAAAAAAGAATTAAGATTTAATGATGAAGTTATTGCGAACATTGCTAAAGTTTTACAAATCGCGATTATAACAGGGACGGATATTGTCGACAATTTAAGAATGATAAGATTATCAGAAGCTCAGGATGGAGTTCTAGAGGTTCATGAAAATTTTCAAAATAACCTAGACTCTAATATAGAAAAACTCTTAAGCCAAGTTGATGAAATAAGAAGCTCTGAAGAAGTTCAAGAATAACTTTTTGTCATAGTTAATTTTGTGAAACAAAACAAAAAATTAAACAAAATAAAAAATTCAAGAGAGCTTAGGAAAGCTAAAGCCGAGTTGTCAATGCTATCTTCTTACTTGTTCGAGTGCGAAGAAGCATTACGAGAATATTCGATAGAATGGAGCGAAGATATTAACTTTATTCTAAAAGAGCTTTCCAGCGAAAGAAAAACGGAAGATAAAAAAGATAACACTAATTTTGTTAATACCGAAAATTTCGAGCAACAAAGCACCAACCAGTCTAGAGAGGATAGAGAGGAGCTCGAAGTAAAAAACACAGCTCCTAGCTGGGTTAAGAAAGCTTTTCGAAAAATTGCTCTAAAAACTCATCCTGACAAACTTAAAGATCAAGAAAACGCGCAGGAAATGCAAGAGTTATACTCTCAAGCCAACTCAGCGATTACTGAGGAAAATTACGATCTTCTTTTAGAAATTTGTCAAATCCTCTCTATAGAAAACGATATAGATCCGAAAGTAGAACTTGGATATAACTTAAAGAGACAAGAATCTATTAAAGGCGATTTGAAAAAAGTTACTGAATCTTTGCCATGGATTTGGTGTGAAGCTTACGACGACCTTCCGCTAAGAAAAAAAATTCTCTTATCTGTGCTTCCCCATTACGGGATAAGTTTAGAATCTCATGAAGTTTTAGGCGATATTTTAGTAAAAATAAAAGCTGAATAAATCCCTAATTCCTATTATAATCAATTAGAATAAATCGTTCTTAAAACTCATTCTTCGATAGGAAAATTAGATGAAAATTGTTCCAAAAAAGTTTACCTCCCTCCATGCACATGATGGTTTTTCAACCTTCGATGGCTTGGGATATCCACAAGAACACATAG
>Ga0233439_10005812_pt1 | contig 11257 bp, 10 predicted proteins | sample SI_123_September_6_FD_182713 | JGI IMG/M metagenome (GOLD analysis project Ga0233439, IMG submission 182713) | Seawater microbial communities from Saanich Inlet, British Columbia, Canada - SI_123_September2016_100_MG | ecosystem: Environmental > Aquatic > Marine > Inlet | place: Canada: British... | reverse complement strand
CCACTACCAAATTATCTCCCAGACAAAGTAAATTTTCCATATATTATCAACAAAGTACCATTCAAAAAAGCAGAAAATTTACAAGAACAACTATTAGCAGTTTTTGGTGTAAAATGTATAGATTTTGTTACTGCATGGGAATTTGCAGAAAGATATACAAAATCAATTTCAAGTTCTGAAGTTAAAAACGATAGATTTCTAACAATTATACAGACATTAATTATTTGGATCAATGCAAAGGAATTGGGTGTAGTATGCACAGAAGAAATTCCAGAATCAATTAAAACATACATTAGTATCATGAAAATGCATTTTGATATTGATTTTGAACATTTGTTAAAATAAAAATAGGTGTAAGCCTTTTATTTTATATGTACATAAAAAAAATATGGAAAGTAGATTAAACATCAATGTATCTGCCATAGATTATGATAAAACAAGTAAAGCACTAACACATCAACTTACACTTTTAGAGGAAATGGTACATGGAAAAGACGATTTTGTCATGACAGATTCAGAATTTGCATTTGGATGGCATTTTTTTGTATTAAGTGTAAACAGAACACTAATGCAAAAATTGGAATCAATGATGGGTGAAGATTTTCAAAAATTAAAGGGAAAAGGAACTGATAAGAAATTCCTCACATGGTTAACAAAAAATATTGAAAATAAATCTCCCAGATTCAAAGTTGCCATTAAAGAAGAAATGGAATCAAGCAAGTTTGGAATATTTTAAAAATAGAAAATAATTATCAAAAATATTCTAGCCTACATATTGATACTTTTAACAATATACTATATGGGCCCTCGGGGGGAATCGAACTCCCGTCCGAGGATCCACAATCCTCTATACTAACCACTGTACTACGAGGGCCACAAAAAAAGAAATTTCTTTGTCTAGTAATAATCTTTAAGATTCAATCACAGAGTAGAAAAATAATCTAGATCAATTAGCCTCAAATTAATAATAAAATAGGATTTTTTACCAGAGGATAATTATTTGCAAAATCAATGAACGATCGCTTTAAATTTGTAGGCTCAGGGTATTGTTCACCATGAGACGAGGATTCATCACCAACAGATTACGTTCAGGTAAGAAATCACTAGAGGTACCTGTTGAAAAGAAAATAGAAAATATACAAGGTAATGAATTTGCATGGATAGATTTACAAAATCCAGATAGAAAGGATGTTGAAAAATTAGCTACAAAATACAATTTCAATGAATTAAACATAGAAGATTGTATGACAAAATTTGAACTTCCAAAACTAGATAGTTATGATGATCATTTCTTTGTAATTTTACATTTTCCACCTCTTGCACAAAAAATTGGAATATCAAAAAATAGTCAATTATCCATATTTATTGGAAAAGATTTTCTAGTTACAGTACATCAAGGAGATCTAAAACCATTAGTAGAATTAGTAAATACATGTAAATCAGATTTAGACCAAGAAATGAAGAGTAGGTTATTAGGAGAATCATCAGGCGATTTACTTCACGAAATTATAGATGCTTTAGTAGATGATCTTTTACATACATCAAGAAAAATTATTGCAAATTTAGATGAAATGGAAGACAATGTCTTTGATGAATCAAAACCAGTTGCTAGAAGTATTGCATTACTTAGAAGAGAAATTAACAGATTAAGAAGAATATCAGTACCATTAAAGAAATTTGTACTAGAAATTGCAAAAAACGTCAAAAGATTTTCAGATAATTCGGATGATGAACTCTCATTATACTTTGATGATGTAATTGATCACATTGACAAAGTTATAGAGACATTAGAAGAATCAAGAGAAACTATGGAAATTTACAAAGATACAGATTTTGTATTAAGTAATGAGAAAACAAACAAAGTATTAGCTGTTCTAACTATGATTTTCACACTAGCCATTCCATCAACAGTGATTGGAACATTTTATGGAATGAATGTCAACCTACCGGGAGGAATTGGAGATAATGTTATGATTGTAGGTCCATTTACCACGTTTATAGTCATAATTCTTGCATCTGCAATACCAGCAATTATTATGTTTGCGTATTTCAAAAAATTAGGTTGGATTAATAGTTAGTAAAATCTATTCTAAATTTTTTCATGTAGATTTACTTTAATTTTTGTTAAGGAGCGATTCAAATTATCAGGAATTATAATTAGAAGACCTGATTCTTGATCAATATTTTCACAAATTCCACTAAAGCTATGATAATTTTTACCAAAGCAATCATTATCTGTGTAAAAATCAAAAAAATTATAATTTAGATAATTTTCAAGTTGTTTTTTTGAATTAACAAAATAAACATCAAACCAAGAAGTTTCATCATCAATTGAAATTGAATATTCGTATGAAGTTATTTTTTTATCTGTGCATATTGGAATAAACTGAACATAGAATTCTGATACAGTTGAATTTATAGATTTTATATCAGGTAAAATTGAAACATAAGGATCATTATTTAATTCAGTACCTTGAATTAATTCAATTTGAGTCCTAACTGAATCGATTGCATGTCTATACAACATTGGTTTCCAGCTTGAGTTACAATCACTAAACTGATGTTTTAATTCCACATAACCTCGATTATCTTGATATTGTAAATTATTTGAATTATAATTATCAAAATCAGAAACATTAGAAAAATCAGTAGAATAAGTATAATTTGAAAAATTTGAATTAGACCAAACATTTGTTACATCGAATAGAATATTTACAGGATAACTATCCCATTCTTCTTGAAAATGGACATAGATCGAATATTTGTTAATATCTTGATCATATGCAAAAAGTAAATGTCCAAAAAACATATTACTAAAAATTAGAATAAATGCTATCACAGGCAATATAAAAAATATTTTCTTCACAATAACATGAAAAATTTATGTAATTTTATACTAACCATAATTCCAAAAAATATAATTTGTCATATAAATGCCAATAGTATCATAAAAAATTGAAATTATGATAATTTGTTTTTAGAAAAAAATTATAGACATATCTTATAAAAGGTCTTGATAATTTTAGTAAAAATATGGTTAAAGTTAAAATCAGAACAGGTAGAGGTACTGGAACTATAGAAGTAGATGTAAAGGATCTCAAGTTTTCTGGTGAAGAATTTAAAAAAATTCAAGCTGAAAAAAAGAAAGCCGCAGGAAGCAGAACAGTTTCAACTGGAAGAGGTACAGGTAGAAGAAAACTTTCAGATACTCCAGAACCAAAAGCTAGACCTTCAACCAAATCTAAGACAAAACACATCAGGTAGAAGTACTGGTTCAAGGAAAGCTACGACATAAACTCCTTTTTGGATTTTATTTTTCTTATATTTTTCTAGTTTTCACTATATTTCAGTATCTGGATTTTTTTGTTTCAGCTTTTCCCAATCTGCAAGAAAATTATCTAAACCAATTTTTGTCAAAGGGTGTTGTAACATTTTATCTAAAACACCTGGAGGTAATGTAACTACATCTGCTCCAATCTTTGCGGCATCAATTACATGTAATGGATGACGAACACTTGCAACAAGAATTTGAGTTTTAAAAGTATAATTTGAAAAAATTGATTTAATTTCTTTAATTAAATTCATTCCATCTTGACCAATATCATCTAATCTTCCAATAAATGGACTAACATATTTTGCACCAGATTTTGCAGCAAGTAAAGCTTGATTTGCAGAAAAGACCAATGTAACATTTACAGGAATTCCCTGTGACGAAAAAGATTTACATGCTTTAAGACCATCAGGAGTCATTGGAACTTTAACAACAACATTATCACCATATTCACGAAGACGTTTACCTTCTTCCATCATTCCAGAATACTCAGTACTAACAACTTCTAAACTTACATCTCCTTGAATAATTTTTGTAATTTCTTCCATTGCATTTTTTGGATTACCACCTTCTTTTGACATTAAAGAAGGATTTGTTGTAATGCCATCTAACAAACCCATATCATTGAATTTTTTTATAGATTCTAAATTAGCAGTATCAAGAAAAATTTTCATAATTTTTTACTCCTTAGTTCTTTTGCTTGTTTTGCCATATTAAAAGATGTAATTCCATGCTTCTCTAAAAGTAAAGGAATTTCAGCATCACGTGCTGATTCTCCAAACATATCTTGGGCTCCAATTCTTTTGATAGGTACAGGATAAGATTCAGAAACAGATTCTGCAACAGCTGAGCCCATGCCTCCCAAAATATTATGTTCCTCAGTTGTAACAATACAACCAGTTTCTCGTGCTGCCTTTTCTAAAATTTCATTGTCAATAGGTTTGATTGAAAATATGTCTAAAACTCTACATGAAATTCCATCTTGTTGTAACATTTCTGCTGCCTCTAAAGCCATTCTAACAGTAATTCCACATGCCGCAATTGTACAATCAGAACCATCCCTTACAGTAATTCCTTTTCCAATTTGGAACTCTTGAGATTCTGAATGTACAATAGGTGTTTTGGATCTTGCCATTCTCATGTAAAATGGTCCATATTCAGATGCCATCAAATGAGTCAATTTTGAAACAGAAATAGTATCAGCAGGAATAAAAACTCGGAAATTTGGAATCACTCGCATAATTGCAATATCCTCAATTTGTTGATGAGAACCACCATCAGGTCCAACAGACAAACCTCCATGAGATGTAACTAATTTTACATTTAGTCCTTTTTTTCCAGGTGGTGAAGGATATGCAATGTTATTTCGAATTTGATCAACTGCTCTTCCAGGTAAAAATATTGCATAAGTACTTGCAAAAGAAATTTTTCCAGAAGCAGCTAATCCAGCAGATACAGTAACAAGATTTGCTTCTGCAATACCAACATTAAAAAATCTAGTAGGAAATTGTTTTCCAAATCCAGAAGTCTTTAATGAATCAGTTGTATCAGCACCTAAAACAACAACATTAGGATTATCATGTCCAACTTGAATTAATGACTTTGAATATTCTGAACGCATATCAGTCATAATTGGTTCATTCAAAGATATCCTGCCTCCTGTGCAATTTTTTTAATTTCTTCCTGTTTTGCACCAATAACATGTAATCCAATCCATTTATTGACTAAATCAGAACCACCCAATTGATTTGCTTTATCAAGTAGAATACGTCTTCTTGATTTTAAAACTGCATTTCTAAAATCTTTGATTGCAGCTCTAACATCTTGTTGTCCAACAATTGCACCACCTCCAACAAAAGCACGTGCACCATCTGCAAATACAGACCCAATATTTTCAATATTTACACCTCCATCAGCCTCAATACAGCCTGAAAAATTATGTTCATTAAGAATAGAATTCAATCTAGTCATTTTAGAATGAGTTTCCTCAATGTATTTCTGACCAGATTTTCCAGGAACTACAGACATTACAATTAGTTGATCTAATGTAGACAAAAATTTGTAAGACCATTCAGGTAATTCAGTGTCAGGATTAATTGCAAAACCAACACCAACTTGATGTTGTTTTAAAAGATCATGAATTTCTCCAAAACTAGATTCATCAGTTACTTCAGCATGTACTGTTACAATATCACTTCCAGCAAATATGTAATCTTTAACATATTTTACAGGATCATTAATCATAAGATGTGTATCAAATGGAATTACAGTTAATGATCTTAGTTCTTTGATTTTATTATGATCAAAAGTTTTTGTTGGAACAAATTGACCATCCATTACATCAAGATGAATTAAATCAGATCTTCCAGTTACACATCTCTTAACTTCATTTGCTAAATTAGACATATCACCTGCAATAATAGAAGGAGCAATCAAAAATTGAGAATCTAATTCAGAATTAATGATAGGTACAATATCAGAATCAGGTGCTTTGCCATGCCATTGAGGATTGTCTTCCATATGTTCCAAAGATTTTCCTTTGATAGTTCTGGAAATAATTATTGTAGGGACTCCTTTAGTGGAGTTAGCTTTTGTTATTGCTGCATCAATTTGTTCAACTCTATGTCCATCAATTTCAAGAACATTCCAACCAAATGATCTCCATTTATCACCAGTTTTCCATCTTGATGCATCCTTCCACATTTCAGCAATATCATCACCTTCTAATTTTTTATCTAATGGCATTATTTTTTCAGTGTAAGAATCTTGTTGAATAAAATTTCTATCAAGAAAAGCAGTTAGATTATCAACTTTGTATTTTGAAGCTGTCATAGCAGCTTCCCAAACTTGACCCTCATCAGATTCACCATCTCCAATAATTGTATAGATATGATGAGATTTAGAATCAATTTTTGCAGCTAGTGCAATTCCAACAGAATAAGATAGTCCTGTTCCTAATGAACCACCACAAAATTCTACTCCAGGACATTTTAGATCAGGGTGTCCCTGTAATCTACTACCAAATTTTCGTAAAGTTTCAATTTCAGATTCTGGAAAATAACCTGCAACTGCCATATTAGAAAATAATCCAGGGGCAGCATGACCTTTTGATAATACTAAACGATCTCTATCTTCCCATTGAGGGTTTTGAGCATCAAATTTCAAATGCTTGTTAAATAAGCAACCTAAAATTTCAGCCATGGAAAATGAACCACCAGGATGACCAGAACCTGCTGTATTAGTTGCCTTGATAACTAATTTGCGAGCTCGTAAAATATTTTTTTTAATTTGATAATAATTAAGACCCATCTGGATCTATCTCCTTAAATCGAATAAAAATCTACTTCTGTAAAATTTTAATTTGATCGCAATTATATACAATTATGGAAATTAAAAAGGAAATTCCAATTGTACTTTTTGATGATCAGTGTTATGTTTGTATAAAATTTGCAACAATTGTAAATTTTTTGGCAAAAGGTAAAATTACAATGGTAGGACATTATTCAAATTTTGGAATAAAAATTAGAGGTGAAATTTTAGATGAATCAGCATTAGAGATGTTTTGGTTTATTGATGAAAAAAGAGCAAGTGGTGGAAGAGCAGCATTATTTCCATTAGTTAAATCAATTTTTTCGACAAAATCAAGAAAAACAAAATTTGCTCAAATCGATAACATTTGTAGTAATGAATGTAAGAGTGTCAAAGCAGTATTTGTTAGATCATTTACACTCATTACAAATAGTAAAAAAATTGATTTATAGAAAATCTAAATAATCCTTTAAAAAACATGATTTTATCGTGAAGATTAAAACTGAGAGTTCTACAAAAAAGAAAACTGAGTTGTTATGTGGATTTGTGTTAGAAAATTCGATTAAAGTTCTAGGATTACCAAAATTTGATACAAAAACATCAGATTCAATCAATCAATCTCTCAAAGATATGAATGGTAAACTAGGAAAATTAACGATTATTCCAATCCCAGGTAAAAAACAGGCTCAAAGAATTCTTCTCGCAGGAATTGGGGGAAAAGAAAATTTAACACAAGATACAATTAGATTTGTTTCAGGAAAAATTGCACAAAAAGCAAGAGAATTAAAATTAAAAGAATTTTCAATCATAGCACCCCCAACTTTTGTTATTGATTCAATTGCATCAGTTTCTCAGATTATAGAAGGTGCAAAAATGTCATTATACAAATTTGATAAATTCAAAACAGAAAAAGCAGATAGATCACCAGATATGACAATCATAGTTTCAAAATCAGATAAAATCTCAAAAGCAATTAAAATTGCTGAAGCTGTTGCAGATGGTGCAATATTTACTAAAAGTATTGCAAATTTACCACCAAACGAATGTACTCCTACAACACTAGCAAATTTTGCTAAAGATATTTCTAAAAAAAATAAAATGAAATGTACTATAATTTCACAACCTGAATTAAAGAAAAAAGGTTTTGGAGGAATTACAGCTGTAGGTAAAGGAAGTAAAAATGAACCAAAACTGATTACTATAGAACATAATCATGGACCTAAAAATCAAAAACCAATTGTTTTAGTTGGAAAAGCTGTTACATTTGATACTGGTGGAATTTCATTAAAACCAGGACAAAGTATGGATGAAATGAAATTTGATAAATGTGGTGGATGCACAGTATTAGGAATTATGAAATCAGTTTCAGAACTAAAATTACCAATTAATGTAGTAGGAATTATTCCATCAGTAGAAAATATGCCAGGAGGAGAAGCATACAGACCAGGAGATATTTTAAAATTATACAATGGGAAAACTGCAGAAATTCTAAATACAGATGCAGAAGGCAGGCTCATTTTAGCAGATGCTTTAGCATATGGTGAAAAACAATATTCTCCAAAAGCAATTATTGATTTTGCAACTTTAACAGGAGCGTGTATTGTTGCATTAGGTAACAATGTAGCTGCAATTGTATCAAACAATGAACAGCTAACAAAGAAAATTACAGATTCATCTAAAACAACAACAGAAGAAATTTGGGAATTACCATTAACACAAGACTATATGGATATGATAAAATCAAATGTTGCAGATATCAAAAATGTTGGAATAGGAAGAGCTGCAGGAACTATTACAGCTGCTGCATTTTTGAAAAGTGCAATAGAAAATACACCATGGGCACATCTAGATATTGCAGGAGTTGCATGGACTCAAGGAGCAGCTACAAAAGAAAAACCATACAATCCAAAAGGTGCTACAGGTTTTGGAGTAAGATTGATTTTAGATTATTTACAAAAATTATAAAATTAGTAACCCCTGCTATTTCTATCAGGTGTACCAACATTTGGGTTTCTCCAACCATGTTTTTCCATCATGTGGTTCAATAGTCTAATGTCATTATCAGATTTTTCTCCACAAACACTACAATTTGGCATTTAAATCAATTCAACCAAATGAAATGCATATTAAAAGATTGATTAAAAATTGAAAAATGCCAGCACTGTTGCTTCCCAAGAGCTCTCGCATCTTAGTAGCACAACAGCGCTATCAGGTTTGACTTCTAAGTTCGGAATGGGATTAGGTCGCACCCTGACGCTATGGCCGGCTTGACAATCATACCATAATTCGAATGTATTAAGGTAACGACAGATTTGAAATCAACTCAAAATAGGTATAAAGCAAAGAAAATATCGAATTACAACTATGACACACAGAGTTGCCGTATTGGATCAAGATCTATGTCAGCCACAAAAATGTGGATTAGAGTGCATAAAATACTGTCCAGTAAACAAATCAGGTGCAGAATGTGTTACAATTAATGAGGAATCAAAAAAAGCCCAAATCGATGAGGACATTTGTAATGGATGTGGAATATGTGTCAAGGTATGTCCATTTGATGCAATAACAATTGTAAATTTAGCAAGTGAATTGGCTACCGATAAAATTCATCAATACGGAGCAAATTCTTTTAGATTATACAAATTACCAACTCCAAGAAAAGGGGAAGTCGTTGGGTTACTAGGTAGAAATGGAATGGGGAAAAGTACAGTGGTCAACATACTATCTGGAAAACTAAAACCAAATCTTGGAAGATATGAAAACCCACCAGAATGGGATGAAATTTTTAAACATTATAGTGGAACTGAATTAAAACAGCATTTTCAAAAAATTGAACAAAACCAAATTCGTGCTTCAATAAAACCACAACAAATTCATCATCTTGCAGAAGCATTTGATGGTACAGGAAATGAATTACTTGACAAATATGATGAAAGAGGAATAACAAGAGAATTAGTTAGAGAATTAGGATTGCAAAATTCCATGGAACAAAGTTTGAAAGAACTTAGTGGTGGAGAATTACAAAGAATTGCAGTAGCTGCTGCTGCATCAAAAGATACAGAGTTTTATTTTTTTGATGAACCATCATCGTATAACGATGTATTTCAAAGAACAGGTGTTGCTAGAGTAATACAAGGTTTAGCTAAAATTGGAAAAAGTGTAATGGTTGTAGAACATGATTTAACATTACTTGATTTTCTTAGTGACTATATTGAAGTGTTGTATGGTGAGCCAACAGCATATGGAATTGTTTCAAATATTTTATCAACTAAAATTGGAATCAATGTTTTTCTTGATGGATATTTACCAAATGAAAATGTTAGATTTAGAGATAAAAAATTCTCAATGGATGTATCATCATCATCTACAGATATTTTCCAAGAAGGTAGTGATATTGTAAATTATCCAAGACTTGAAAAAAACTTTGATTCATTTTCAGTAACAATTGAGCCTGGGAAAGTACGAAAAGGTGAGGTTTTAGGAATAATGGGTGCTAATGCACTTGGAAAAACTACAATGATGAAAATGATTGCAGGTGTCCAAAAACCAGATATTGGTTCAATTGATAAAAAAATCAAGATAGCATACAAGCCACAATATCTTCAAAATGATATTGACATAGAAGTCATAGCACTTTTAGAAAAAGCAAGTGGGGGCCCTATTGAAGGAAGTCAAGAAGAAGAACAAATTCTAGACCCATTAAAAATTAGAAAATTGTACAATAAATCTATAAAAAATCTTTCAGGTGGAGAACTACAAAAAATTGCAGTGGCATCATGTTTAATTCAAAAAGTAGATTTGTATGCATTAGATGAACCTTCAGCATTTTTAGATGTTGAAGATAGAATTGCGGTTGCAAAATTTTTGCAGAAATTTGTTCGCTCTTATGGAAAATCAGCGATTGTTATTGATCATGATTTACAATTAATGGATTTAGTATCAGATTCAATGATAATATTTGAAGGAGAATCAGGAAAGGCAGGAACCGCTACAGCACCTATGCCAAAACCTGAAGCAATGAACAGATTCCTAAAATCATTAGATATGACATTTAGAAGAGATGAAAAAAGTCTGAGACCGAGAGTAAACAAAATAGAAAGTAGATTAGATAAAGATCAAAAATCATCAGGAAACTTTTACTACAAGCATTGACTCGAATGCTAAAAAAATCACTAGAAAGTATACTAACATCAGAAGAAAGTGATGAATTAATTTCAGCATTTGATCAGATTGGGAATATAATCATAGTTAGAATTCCAGATGCATTACTATCCAAGAAAAAAATTATTGGTGAAACGTTACTTAATCAGGTAAAAATTGTAAAAAGTGTATTTTACCAGTCTTCAGCCGTAGAAGGAGATTTTCGAACAAGAAATCTTGAGATTCTTGCAGGCGAAGATAATACCGAAACAGAATACAAGGAATTCAACTGTAAATTTATTGTAGATGTAGAAAATGCATTTTTTTCACCACGTCTTTCAACAGAACGAGAAAGAATTGCAAAATTAACTCAAGATGGAGAAGTAATAGTAAACATGTTTGCAGGTGTAGGGATGTTTTCAATAATGGCTGCAAAAAAGAAAAAATGTACTGTTTATAGTATTGATTTGAATCCAA
>Ga0233439_10005809_pt1 | contig 11260 bp, 10 predicted proteins | sample SI_123_September_6_FD_182713 | JGI IMG/M metagenome (GOLD analysis project Ga0233439, IMG submission 182713) | Seawater microbial communities from Saanich Inlet, British Columbia, Canada - SI_123_September2016_100_MG | ecosystem: Environmental > Aquatic > Marine > Inlet | place: Canada: British... | reverse complement strand
CCCCGAATTCCAGCCATCATTTTACTGCTCATTTGGATTGGTCTGCAAATTTGGAACAGCGCATTAACAGGCGGGGGGGGGACAGCATGGTTCGCTCACATCGGAGGGTTCGTTGCCGGGGTTCTTCTTATCCTTCCGTTCAAACACATTCGCTAGTTTCTAACGCGCAAACATCGAAACCAATAAACCCACCACCAGCACCAGAAAAAAAACCCATATTCCCAGAAACCAATTCAGACTCATGCTTGGATAATTAGGTTGAAGCGATTTCTTGCAATGAGGACAAAAGGAGACAGGCGTGTCAATCTCTTCTTTGCAATGAGGGCAAGTTTCCATTTCCATCCTAAGATTCCAAATCTCCCTGGAGCCTTAATCGCACCAGGTTCAAAGCCGCTTGAGCCGACCTTTCTTTATTTCGGATTCGGTCATGAGTAAAAACGAATTTCCTGCAATAGGTACCAGATTGGTCATGCACTGCGATATAAGTCAAACCCACCGGCTTGAGGTCACTACCGCCAGAAGGCCCCGCAATTCCTGTCACAGAAACCCCAATGTCGGCACCCGTCACCCGACAAACCCCTTGAGCCATGGCCTGTGCCACCGGATCACTGACCGCCCCAAACTCTTCGATCAATCCAGTTTCCACTCCAAGACGATTCGTCTTGGCTTCGTTGCTATACACCACAAACCCTTCTTTATAATAATCAGAACTGCCAGGAACCTGTGTCAGGCGGTGACCGATCAACCCACCCGTGCAGGACTCTGCCGTAGCCAGGGTGAATGATTTTTCTCTCAACAAATCACCAATCCGTTCTTCCAGAGTCTCTTCATCCGCGCCATAAATATTATGGGACAACCTTTTTTTCAGGAAACCTTGCACATCATCCAGAAGGCCTTCTCCGTCCTGCCGGGATTCTACCAGCACAGAAATACGAATCCGAACACCCAAATGCGAGGGCAAAGAAGCTATCGTAGCCTTCTCTTGCAAGGCTTCAATGGGTCCTACTTTTTCCCACAAGCTCGCTTCGCTTAGTCCAGTGGTTTTTATTATACGGTGCATGAATACCTTATCATTGTTGCTGGTCATTTCCGGAGAAACATATTTTTCGAACAAATATTGCATCTCGGAAGGAACACCGGGAAGAGAAAATAAAATACATTTTCCCTTATACATTTTAAATCCGGGAGCAGTTCCTTTTTCGTTATAGAGAATTTCGGCTTTCTCAGGTACTTCGCACTGGGTTTTCACACTTGCGGGTACCTCTCGACCACGAGTCCGGAACATTTCTTCCAGCATTCCAACTACTTTAGAATCATTTTTTAAACCACACTCAAAAACTTTTAACAGAACAGCTTTGGTGATATCATCATGCGTGGCCCCCAATCCCCCTGTCAGGACCACCCAGTCCGAACGTTGTAGAGCAAGTTTTATGCAATCCTCAATAACAGAAGGTGAGTCTCCTACAGTGGTAATGCGGGAAACCTCTATTCCCAATTCATGAATCCGCTCCCCTAAAAATTGGGAATTTCGATCCAGAATTAACCCACTAACCACTTCATCCCCTATCACCACTAATTCAGCACAAGGTACTTTGGAGTTGCCAAAGATCATAAGACACCCAATTTAAAAATATATTTACTCAAGTATTCTACCTTTCATGATGCTCCAGTACGAGAAAAGAAAACAATATCTCCGGAATTCAAGTAACCCTATAACAGTAAAACCCGGTTAATTTGAATTTTATGGAATATTTGATAAGGATCCAGTACCTTACATGAAGCAAGACTTTAAAATATTTTCTTTTAAGTTGTAACCTTTGCTGGAATAGCCGGAACCTAATAAGCGTCTTCATTGATATGAGCATCAAAAATATATTATCTTTTCAAAAAAAAGCGTTTGGCTTGAAAGTATTTTTTTTATTACTTTCTTTTTTCTTTACCAGCGAAGCATTTGCTATCAAATCCTATAAAGGATACAGCAAATTGCCTGAACCCCCGGCTACCACCATTGGTGAATCTATTTACCGTGAGTCCGATTGTTCAATGTGCCACGGAGAAATGGGGGACGGCGAAGGATTTCTTGCCGCTGGCCTGGAACCCAAACCCAGAGACTTCACCAGTTTTCTGGAAATGAATACTGTCCCCGATATGTCCATGATCAATGCAATTCGGGATGGGATTAAGGGAACAGCCATGCCCGCCCATCCGGATTTCGATGATGAGCAGATTGACGAGCTTATTCTCTACCTGCGTTCATTGCTGGCAGAGACCTATCTCACCCTGAATGTGTGTTTATCAAAATCCCATAGGGTAGATACCGGTGACTCGGGACTTGACTTGAATGATTTTCGAGTAATTGTAGACAACCCGGAATTAATACATGTTGAGAAGGATGGAAAGTTACTCAATATATCCACGAGGGTCAAACTGGACACGGTTAAAGCTTTGCTGAAAAAAAGGGTTACTCGAACGCATATCAAATTGGTGGAAAAAGATAATACAGTTTCAATTATATCCGTGAGAATTCACCGGTGCATTCGTTAATTAAGGAAACTTGATTGAGGGCAAACCTGTATGCATAAAAAATTTAAAATAGGTTTTTGGGTTTTACCACTCTTGTTGATATTGAGCACTTCAACAGCTTTTGCCAAAAGATCCCATTATAACGAAGTCAAAGTTACTGATGGTGGCTCTATCGCTGGAGTGATAAAGTTCAAAGGGAAGATGCCTCCTCCGGTTAGCATTAATTTAAATAACGAAAAAAATCCGGAGTTCTGCAAGGAAGCCGCCAACCCAAATGAGAAAGGCGAGTTGCTCATCAATAATATCGAGGTGAAAGACAAAGGCCTCAAGGATGCGGTGATTTTTATAGAAAATATTGAAGAAGGAAAGCCCTGGCCCAAGGAAACCCTGGAAATTGACTTTAAAAATTGTCAGGCGTTCCCAAAGACCGCCGTTATCAGGAAATCTCCGAAAACTAAAACCAGTCATCTAGTCACCATTGAAAACCATGATTCTGGAGTCCTGCATAATCCTATGGGTTTTTCAATAGGTGAAAAAACACGCAAGATTTTTTTCAAAAAATGGCTCCTCAATAAAGGAGCAAAGGTAGATGTTAGTAAATCCCTGCGATTTTTAAAAAAGGATCGGGATTCTCACTTTTATATAGAATGTGAACAACACCTCTGGATGTCAGTCAGTTCAAAGGTTGTGTGGAATCCCTATCATGATATCAGTGAAAAAGATGGTTCTTTTAAAATCGATCAAATTCCCCCTGGTCGCTATCGGATTGTTGTATGGCATCCTTATATTGGCGAAAAATCCGTAGAGGTTGATATATCTTCAAGCAAAACTACCCAATTGGACTTGGCCCTGCCATAAAGAAATAGTTATGGTGATCAGGAGATCTTTATTCCTTCCCACGAAAACTCTTGTTCTCACCTAACAACATAACCCGCTTTAAAACAAATTTCCAAAACAGGCTCAATAGAAAAGAAGTGAAAGCCACCTGAAATATTTTTCATTTAAATATTTTTTTTGAGAAACCATTTAATGTAATATCTCTTATTATAATTTGATGGAACTTCTTGTATCTCCTTCGCAGGCTTGGGTGTAAAAAAAGCCTATTACCTCACAAAAGAAGAAGGTTCCTTTCGGCTCGTCCAAAAATCCCTTCAAGTAATTATTCTTGAGTTTTTTATTTGTGCCCCGAAATTGCATACCCAGCACTTTCCGGTTCATATCTTTAATTAATCTTATGATTTTAAACTTTAAGCAAGATCGGTCCTCTCTGACTGCTAATGAGATCACGCAGAAAACCTATAAATGTGATTTGTGGCGGGGAGGTTTCGAGGGGGTACTTTCTTCCGGTGCTCAAACATTCTGCTTGTTTATAGCCATCCGATATTTTGACGCAGGGGAAATCCTTAAATCATTGATCGCCGCCGCCCCCTTTATGGGGATGTTCTTTTCCATGGTTTTATTACATTACGCTTCTTCAACCCGATGGGAAAAGTCAGCATGGGGAGCGCTTCCCTCTATGATTACGGGACTCTGCCTTCTGTTGGCCGCTTGGACAACTTCCGTACACATGTTCGCGTTCTTTGTGGTCATCGGCTACATTTGCCGCAGTGCCCTGCTTCCCTTCATCACAGATATTTATGGGGACAACTATCCCGAAAAACATCGTGGAGCCTTTTTCTCGAAATCCTTAATCTTATCAGTGGGGATGGCCGCACTATCCGGGTTTGTCGGGTCCTCTATCCTTGAAAAGGATATCGAGTACTATCCGCTGATTTTTACCTTTCTAGGGTTCTGCGCCTTTTTCAAGGCTTTGGCCATTTATGGAATGCCATCAAAGTCTATGGACAAAAGTCCGCACGTGAACCCTTTCGGCAATATGAAGTACGCCTGGCAGGATCGCTCGTTTGGCTATGTTTTACTGACATGGTTCATTATGGGATTTGCCAATTTATGGACTCTACCTTTACGAGTCGATTACATCACCTCTCCTCAATGGGGTATAGAAGGATCAGCCATTTTTGTAGCTATGATCATTACAGTCATTCCAGAAACACTGCGCATGCTTCTCATTCCGTTCTGGGCAAGGCAGTTTGATAAAATGAACTTCGTGGTACTCAGGATGATTTTGAACCTGTCATTTGCCGCGGGGGTTCTGCTCTTTTTCATCAGCTCTAATCCCTGGATTATCGGAGCCGGCTCAGCGTTAATCGGGGTGGCCTTTGCAGGGGGTAGTATTGCCTGGAATCTGTGGGTCACTAAATATGCCCCTCCAGGAAAAACAGGAGCCTACATGTCGGTACATGTCAGCTTGACGGGAATTCGTGGCACCTTGGGTCCGATGATAGGCTATTGGGCGGTAGGTTTGATAGGCGCCCAAAATATCGGCATCCTGTCCTGCTTGATGATGGTCCTGGCGACCCTGATGCTCATCCCCGAAATCCAGCACGGAAGAAGAAAATAGCCTGAAGGACAATCATTGCTCTCGCTTTCCAATTTCGACCTCCAGATCATCTGGAAGGTGAGTTTGAGATTCCAAGCGCAACCTATTTTAAGCCTTACTCACCAATCATTTGCTGAAAAATATCCTATAAAATAGTCAAAATAGGTTGATATAATATATAGGTAAGGTTTTCACCTGTTTTCACCGTTCAATTAAGAAAAGCCATAAACAACCCTTTAAAACTGCTACCCATCATGGCCGGGAAAATTTTCAGCCTGAAAGATATCCAATTGCTTGCGGATCACTACTCCCAATCAGGAAATTCTGAGGCTGTAGCCTTATTTCAAGCAATCCAATCATTTTATTCCCCGGGTCAAAGCCCTGAAAGCAGAGCTCCTTTAGATCCCCTTGAAGTTTTGAAGAAATTAGAAAAATCATCGATTTCAATTCCCGAAAGCACGGAGCAAGGTTTGACATGGTTGAGTTCCCTGCGAGAAAAATTAAACCGTGAACTGTTCGAAATCATTTCCCAGCAGGGAAACCCCGCAGAGCTGATCGTTGGACCGGACTATACCTTTATTCAGGTAATAGAAAATCCACAAGCCCCATCCACTAATCCGGTAGAGGCCACCCCACAAACAAGAAAATTCAAGGAATCGGAGATCACCTTTAATCTCCCCGATGAACTAAAACTCGAATTCGAGCAACAGCTGGAGCGTTTAAAAGAAAAAGAAGAACAAACCAATATTCAAATGCGGGAAATTCTTGAGAAAGAGAAACAGTTAGAGGCAGATAAGGTTCGCCTTGAGCAGGAAAACTCAGAGTTCAGAATACGTCTGCAAAAACTGCGTGAAGAAGAGCAAAAACACAATGAACAATCCAAAGAACAAAACGAAAAAGACACCGCCCGGTTTCGCCAGGAACTAGAAGAAACCCGAGCCGAACTGGAGAAACTAAGAAACGAAAGAAATAATCTTTTGACGGAGCATGAATCAACGCGTTCCAGATTGGATACAGACTTTGCAAGAAGGGATCAGATATTTAGGGCGAAGTTCGATGAAATGACAGAGTTGATGGAAAAAATGTATGCCGAAGAGAAGATTATTCAAGACCGCAAAGAAAAAGATTACAAATCCTCCAAGGTTAAACAGCTACAAATCAAAAAGGATTCCCTGCAACAGGCTAAAAAGAACCAGCAACTCCTTAAGCTTTCAAAATCTCTGGAAACAGAAAAGAAGGCCTTCAAGCTAAGACTAAAAAAGGAATATGGAAAACGGAAGGAAGAATTAGAGCAGGAATATCAAAGAAGGTCGGAATATCATATTCGCCGATTAGAAGAGTTTGAAGAAGATGAAGAACGCCTGGCTCGCGAAAATGAGAGGCTGAGAATCCGTGAGCAGGGGCTGGCTCTTGAAGCACAACAGAAGGCAGATGAAGCCACAAAAAAACGCCTGGCAGACCTGGAAAAACTGGAAAAAGAACTCACGCGAAAACAAAAAATTCTCAACAAACAGGAAAAAGAAAGCGATGTTGAAAAAGCCAGCCTCCTGAAAGAAATGGGGGGTATTGAAGGAGGCAAATTTGCCGTTGATCAAATTAAAACTGCCGCGAAAACTCAGGCCAACCTCTTAAAAAGAAAGAAAAAACTTTTAAAAGAAATGGAAGAGGATCGTCCAAAGATTGAGCAGGAAATCCAGGAAAAGACTCAGGAACTTCAGGACGCATTTGAAAAAGAAAACCAAAAGGTTATTGAGCAAAGCAAAGGCCTCAATGAAGAACAAAAACGCCAGCGGAAAAAAGAAAAAGGTTTACTGGAAAGAGAAACCGAGGAACTCCAACGTATGAACGATGAGTTCGAGGAATTCAAAAACTCCCTGGAAGTGGAACAAATAGAAAAAGATATGCTCCTTGATGAGAAAGAAGAAAAATTGGAGCAGGAGGAACAAAAAATACTCGCTCTCCAACAACAACAAATGGCCGATGAAAAACAAACTCGAGAAAAGTTAACTACAGCGGAAGCAGAAGTAATGCAGGAGCTCCAGGATATCCAGCTTATTAAAGGAGATGTTGCTCAGCATCAGGAGGAAGTGAAAAATTTTCTTAGTGATTTTAATACAACCTATAACAATATCCTGAGTTCGCAAAGTTCCGAATACGAGACATTCAAAAACAGAATAGCATCCATGGAAGAAGAAGCCACGCGTCTGACCTCGAACTTAAAGGAAAAGGAAAAATCCATCACAGAAGACACCATTGCCGCAGAAAAAGAGCTTCAAGCAAGGCTCAAGCATAAGGAATCGTTAGTAGATACGATGGAAGATGACCTGAGAAAACGCGTGGAAGAATATCAGAATTTCGTAAAGGAACTTACTGATGTCAAGCAGTCCATGAATGCAGAGGATGAATCTAGAAAAGCTGAGTTGATGGATAACCTGTCTCATTACGAAAACAAGCTAACCAGTCTGGGCAAAGCATTTGAGGAGCTATCAGAGGCGTTTCAAACTGAAAAGGATAAAGGGCAGGTTGAAATTGTACCCGAAGAAGACGATAAAAAACCCTTGGAGTATGATGACGCCCTGGCCAAAGCCGAGTGGCCCCTGGCAATTCGCCATCGCATAGGAATGGTCACTTCCAGCGAGCATAGTCCGAATATCATGGAGTACCTGTATAAATTCAGTGAAAAGTGGGATGAATGGGTACGGGTTCCCGAAGGAAGCTTTCTGATGGGGCACCCTCGTTCCAATGATTCCGCACCCCATAAAAAAGTTCAGATTGAGAAACCCTTTCTGATCAAAAAATATCCGGTTACTAATATTGAATTTTACCGTTTTATTAACGAGACCCAATACAAAACTGAAGCGGAAACCTTGGTTGATGCCATCGTTTATCAAAGTGGCAGTCTTGCTTTGCAGGGGGCCGGAGATAATTCCACACGATCCTCCTTTTCAAATCCCAGTCTGGGGCCGGTGAAAGATGCTTTCTGGCTTTGCCCGGATGGCCAGCCGGACTCCCTATACGGAAAGCATAATCACCCTGTGACCCAGGTCACATGGAATGATGCTCAAGCTTACTGCAAATGGAAAAGTGAGTTAACAGGGCAAAACATCCGGTTACCCAACGAAAAAGAATGGGAGTACGTAGCCAGCGACTTCGGTAAAGTTTCTCCCGACCAATTTTTCTGGGATGAGGATCGGATAGTCGAGTTCTGCAATATTGAAGAAACAGGATTCCTCGGCACCCTGCCAGTCGATCATTTTCCAGAGAATGAATTTTCTGGAGGAGTCCGTGACCTTTTTGGCAACGTTTTCGAGTGGGTGCAGGACACGCATGAGAAAAAGTCTTCCAATGGATCTTCACATAGCCTGGAATACAAAATAGCGAGAGGAGGAAGTTATATTACTCACTTCAAACATATAGCGGCTTGGCGCCGTATTTCCTTTATAAAATCCTATTGCACATCGTTTCTGGGGTTTCGAACGGTTTGCGAGGATGCTTAACCCCTTTCCCTTGATCCTGATCTAAAATATTGCTATAAAAGTTTTTTTATAATTTCAAACCTGTTTCTAACTGGGAGGCATTTGTTTTGAGCAAACCCTTAGTCGGTATTGTAATGGGAAGTGATTCAGACTTTACAATAATGGAAGAAGCCAGCAAGGTGCTGGAACAATTTAAAGTAGCTCATGAGGTTCTGGTCACCTCCGCTCACCGCTCCCCGGAAAGAACACGAAAATACGTTCAAGGTGCCAAACGCCGTGGTATAAGAGTGATGATTGCTGGTGCAGGAGGAGCGGCGCACCTTGCAGGGGTGGTGGCCGCAGAAACACACCTCCCGGTTATTGGTGTTCCTATTGACTCCACACCTCTTAACGGCCTGGACTCACTCTTATCAACCGCTCAAATGCCGGGCGGAGTTCCAGTAGCCGCTGTCAGTATCGGAAAACCCGGTGCAAAAAATGCGGGACTGCTAGCCGTGCAGATTCTCGCCTTGTCGGATGAAAAGCTCTCTGGGCAACTTGTAAAATATAAAAAGGATCAGGCAAAGGCCGTTGCGTTAAAGAGCAAAAAACTTAAAACCAGTTATGCCGCAAATTTTAAAGGTTGATTCCAACACAGAAGATGTAATAGCTACAGCGCATAGAATTCTTATAGCGGGTGGAGTGATTGCGTTTCCCACAGATACTTATTATGGGCTGGGAGTAAACCCTTTCAACCAAACAGCCGTTGATCGACTTTTTGCACTAAAAGGCCGAGAAAAAAACAAACCTTTCATCCTGCTAATAAGCGACAAAAAACAACTGGAAAAGCTGGTAAAAGAAATAACTCCAGTCCATTCCATTTTGATGAAAAAGTTCTGGCCTGGACCCATGACCCTGCTTTTTGAACCTGGCCCCATCATTCCCGAAAATGTATTAGCCGGATCAAACCGAATAGGCATCAGACAACCCGGAAACACAATGACACGAAAATTAATTTCAGGCCTTGGCCAACCCATTACCGCCCCCAGCGCAAACTTTTCCGGCGAGGCCCCGCCCATTACTGCCCAACAAGTACACAAATCTTTGGGGAACTATCTAGATTTGATCATTGATGGAGGGACATGCCCGGGAGGAGAACCTTCTACCCTTATAGACCCGACAAAAACACCTGTTCAACTTGTCCGTGAAGGTGCCATCCCGTTTTCTGAAATTAAAACCGCGCTAAGCGAAAACAATAAACTTGTTTATCCAGGGGTGCAAGCATGATTTATGGAACCGGTTTGGATATCATAGAGATAAAGCGGATTAAAAATTCTCTTGAAAGATATTCAACACGCTTTGAAAATAAAGTATTCACCGACATAGAAATTAATTACTGCCAATCCCAAGCCGATCCCAGCAAACATTTTGCCGCCCGGTTTGCCGTTAAAGAAGCCGTATCTAAAAGCCTGGGTACCGGAATAAACCGTGATGTCGGTTTTAAGGATATTGAAGTCGTGAACCAGGCTTCAGGAAAACCCATAGTAAAAATGAGTGGGCGAGGGAAAAAACTATTTGATAGTTTGAACCTCAAGTCCATCCATATCTCCATTTCGCACGACCGGCATTACGCTATCGCTCACGCCATTGCCGAACATTAAACCCAGCATGAATTCAATCCTTTGAAATCGACCCGGCAGTTTCTGGAATATCTTTTTTTTAAATTTTTATTACTCATGGTGCAACCTATCCCCCGGAAAATGGTGGTAACGATAGGAAATGGACTGGGCAGTTTGGTTTTCTACTTTTCAGGAAAACGCAAACGGTCCGCTAAAATCAATCTTGATATAGTTTTTGCAGATTCAAAATCCCCTGGAGAAAAAAACAAAATCATCAAGAAATCCTTTCAAAATCTGGCTGTCTCGGCTTTGCAATGCCTTTGGGCCACCCATGACACTGAAAACCGGGTTCGAAGTCTTATTGAAGGAGAACCTTCTGGTCTGGAGATATTGCAAGATTGTTTAAAAAAACATAAGGGAATATTTTTTTTGACCGCACATTATGGAAACTGGGAAATAATGGGTTTGTTCCATGGTTATCTCGGTATCTGCCCACTCGCGTCCATTGTACGTAAATTGGACAATCCCTATCTGGATATAGCGACAAAAAAGTTTCGCACCCTTTCTGGTAACAAAATTTTATATCGTGACGAGTCTCCTTTAAAGTTCGTCAGGGAGCTTAAAAATAATGGGAGTGTGGCGGTGATGATGGACCAGAACACTGCAAAGGGCGGAGTTTTTGTTGACTTTTTTGGTAAAAAAGCCGCCACACCTCGATCTCTGGCATTATTGAGTTACCGTTTGGGGACACCCGTTCTTCCTCTATTTTGCTACCCCACAGAAAACGGAACCTATCGCATAGAGTATGGGCCGGAAATAAAATTTGAGAAGACCGGTAACAAGAATAATGACCTTCTGCAATGGACTCAACAATGCCAGTTGTTTATAGAGAATGTAATCCGGAAAAATCCTTCATCCTGGATGTGTGGGCACCGCCGTTGGAAAACCCGCCCCCCGGAAGAAACCAGAATCTATTGATTCGACCCTCTGCTCATGAAATGTCCGGCCTGCAAAAATGAATTGCAAGAAAATGTGGTGGCAGGAATAACAATCCAGGCCTGCCGGGGAGAATGTGGAGGATTATGGTTTGATCGTTTCCAATTCAACAAACTTGGGTTTTTGAAACCCGGTACCGGAAAATCACTGGTAACGATAGAAAGGGCGGAAGGTATAAAAGTTTATCGCGGAGCAGAGCACCCCTGCCCTGCCTGCAAAACCACATT
>Ga0233439_10005806_pt1 | contig 11262 bp, 9 predicted proteins | sample SI_123_September_6_FD_182713 | JGI IMG/M metagenome (GOLD analysis project Ga0233439, IMG submission 182713) | Seawater microbial communities from Saanich Inlet, British Columbia, Canada - SI_123_September2016_100_MG | ecosystem: Environmental > Aquatic > Marine > Inlet | place: Canada: British... | reverse complement strand
GAGGGCAGTTGATTTTCGTTATATTACTGATGTAATAACTCCTCAAGAAGCCATCAAAATGCTTGAAGATAATTTTTCTTCACGGGAGAAACGTGAAGCAGAAATGCGTTTAAATGGCTACCCAGCCTATACAACTTCTGCAGGCTGGTTGGGCTACTCAGATGATAAGATCAGGGCCCTGTGTAAAGATTCAATAGGGAAGGGCTGGTCTCATTTTAAAATAAAAGTGGGGAGTGATATTCAGGATGACATAAGAAGGGCCTCAATTGTAAGGGAGGAAATTGGTACTGATTGTAAGCTGATGTTTGATGCAAATCAAAATTGGGAAGTTGATGAAGCCATTGAAAATATGAAATTATTGGCTCAGTTTGATCCATGGTGGATAGAGGAGCCGACCAGTCCGGATGACGTTCTGGGGCATCAAAAAATTTCAACTCAGATCGCGCCAATCGGTGTGGCTACAGGAGAACATTGTCAAAACCGTATAATTTTTAAGCAATTTTTTCAGTCAAAGGGACTGCAGTTTTGCCAGCTTGATTGTTGTCGTTTGGGCGGAGTAAACGAAGTTTTGTCAGTTTTGTTGATGGCGGCAAAATTTAATGTCCCAGTTTGTCCCCATGCAGGTGGTGTAGGACTTTGTGAGTATGTTCAACACATCTCTATTTTTGATTATATTTGTGTGTCTGGCAGTTTGGAAAATCGAATTATTGAGTATGTGGATCATCTTCATGAACACTTTGAGAATCCTGTGACAATAAAAAACGGACAGTATATGCCTCCTCTGGATCTGGGATTCAGTATCACAATGAAAGCAAGTAGTTTGAAGGATTTTGAGTTCCCGCACGGTAGTGTTTGGAAAAATAGAAGATAAGAAATTATCTTCTCAGAGAGGGTTTCTTTGATTGAAGAATTTTCACATGGGTTTGGAGTCAGCAAAACAATTACGTTACAGACTTTAATGGACACAATAGTATTGAAGATCATTATACTGGAGCCTCAGGATGCAACAAGCCTGTCTGTTTGAGTTCCACCCAAAAGTCAGGCGGTATAGGGCGTTTCAGCATTTCAATATTGTCCAGAAGCTGAGCAGTACTCAGTGCACCTGGAATGACTGAGGAAACAAGTGGGTGTGCAAGAGGGAACTGTAATGCTGCTGCTTTTATTGGAATTTGATGAGCTTCACAGATCTTCTCAATTGACTGTACCTTTTTCCGAATTTCTCCACTGACTTTGGTATAACCATATTTGGATTCTTCACTGGAACCGGTAGCCAGAATGCCTGAAGCATATGGCGAGCCAATAATGATGCCAATACCTCGCTTTTCACATTCTGGAAATATTTCTTTAAGCGGCTCCTGATTCAGCAAGGTATAGGGCATGGCAACCATGAAAAAATCCAATTCGAAATGTTCTAAAAAAAGCGGCATCATTTCCATATCATTAATGCCTGCTCCAAAACCTCTTATAATTTCTGATTTCTTCACTTTTTTAAGCCATTCCATTCCAGACTCCAGTTCCTTTAGTTTTTTGGACACTGATTTCCCCTGGTAACTTGCATCTAGGTCATGGATAACAAGAAGGTCAATCCGGTTCAGCCCGAGCCGCATTGTACTATCAATAAAAGAACGTTCAAGTCCGGTTGCGGAATAATCAAAACACCAATCGAAAGGAAGCCCACCTACCCATGGGGAACCGTCAAAAAGAGCCGGATCTCCTTTGAAAGGTCTATACACTCTTCCAACTTTAGATGATAGGACAAAGTCATAACGATTTTTTTGCTGTAGCAGATTGCCTATTCTATGTTCACTCAATCCATGTCCATACCATGGCGCAGTATCGAAATAACGAATTCCAGAAGCATAAGCTTCATCGAGGGTTTCAACTGCTTGCAAATGTTCAACCTTTTCAAATAATTCTCCCAATGGAGCACCACCGAATCCCATTGAAGGAATTTTAATTCCAGTATTACCCAGAAGCCTGGTTTCAAAATAGTTCATTTCAGTCTGTCTCTGGAAGTTTTGGAATGGGACTTTTCATTACTTAAATGGAGCCCCTAAATTATGAATTAAATTTTTAGCATTCATGACATTAAGTATAGTAAACTTGTATTGAAAGATAAAATCCATAAATTACATTTGTCATAAATGGGGATTCAGGATGAGAGAGATACAGGTAGTATTTGGTATTGATATGGAAACTGATATCGGCAGTTGGACGCCTTTTTATGAGGGAGTCACTAAGGGGACTCCGCTGCTACTGAATCTGTTTGCCAAAAAATCTATTCCCATGACAGCTTTCTGGGTTGCAGACACAGCAAGGCGCTTTCCAGAGATTGTGCGGGAAATGGAATCCGCGGGTCATGAAACAGGAACCCATTCACTCTATCATGAGACTGTGGGAGACAGTTTGTTTGAAATTCCGGGAACTTATCCTCTTTTACCGGAGGAAGTGCAGCCGAGAATTAAGCTTGCCACGGATATACTGGAAGATATTGTTGGTCACAAAGTTGTTTCCTGGCGCTGCCCGAGACTTTTTGGAGGAACTCATGTCACAAACGCCCTGGAGGAACTAGGTTATGAATGTGATGCAACTTACCCCATGTATTTTTACAATGAGCAGCTTTTCCCTTATCATCCCAGTCAAGAAAACTGGACGGAACAGGGGAGTTTAAATTTGATTGAAATTATCCAATTTGCTGACATGGGTATGGAATCAAAGGATGATTACGGTCGCGATAAAGACCAATGGCCACTCTACCGCACACAGTCTACTGAAGCTTTTATTCCGCACATTGAATCCTTTATGAGTTATCTGGAAAAGAATGATCAGAGTCAGAAACCGATTGTCTTATGCTTTTATTTTCATCCATGGGAGTTTTGGGAAATGCCAGAGGGCGTGATTCATTATGGAGAAGGTGGAGTAATGCCAGATCCGTTTCTGACCAAAGGTTGTGGTAAGTATTGCCTTAATGAGGTTGAACTGCTGATAGACTGGCTGAAATCCAAAGATGCCACATTCCTTACTGCAGGTCAATGCGCCCGCAAATGGAAAAATATTCTAGCTAAACCTGATATCAAAAGAACAAAATGACAATCAAAAGCACACCTTAATTTATAAAATTTATTGTCCTTTGCGTCTGCTCCATTTAAAATTCTGCCTATCCATAGTTTGTATTTCTCTCAATATAGTCAATTAATTCTTTTGATCTCTATGGTTTCGTGTGATAACCTGCAAAATAGGAGCAGACAGAAGTAAAAAATAATTCTATTTAAAAATAAATGCTTAATATTATTGACACGCATCAGCATCTTTGGAATCTGGACCGGTTAAACTTACCTTGGGTTAATGGGATTCCTGAATTGAAACGTAGTTTTAAATTTGCGGATTATCTCAAGGCCGCGGCAAAATCCGGAGTGACTCGAACTGTTTACATGGAGGTGGATGCACATCAAGATGACAAGCAGAAAGAGATTGACGACATGACTCTGCATTGTAAGGCGGATTCGGATGTAATGCTTGGAATGGTCGTTTCAGCTGATCCGTGTAAAGCAGGTTTTACTGAATTTATGGATGCTAATTCCGGGAATTCCTTTATCAAAGGTGTGCGTCAGGTTCTTCACAATCCTGAACAAGCACCTAAATACTGCCTCACTCCGGAATTTGTGAGTGGCATCCGTGAGTTGGGGAAGAGAAAACTGCTCTTCGACGTCTGCATACGTCCTGCAGAACTCCATGATGCTGTAGAACTCTGCCGTCAGGTTCCAGAGACAACTTTTGTTCTGGACCATTGCGGAAATGCTGATCCGTATGTTGTCAACGGGCAGCGTAAAACCGATTCTTCCCGTACTGATACGACTTTTGTACACTCCAAGGAAAGTTGGCAAAAAGGAATTTTCGAATTGGGAGAACTTGAAAACGTGTACTGTAAAATTTCAGGTATAGTCGCTCGTGCCGAAATCGGCTGGAATGCAGCAACTCTGGCGCCGACAATCAATACCTGCCTCGATGCCTTTGGTGAAGAGCGAGTGGTGTTTGGTGGTGATTGGCCGGTTTGTACTCTAGGGTCAAGCTTGGCCCAGTGGGTAGCCGCACTCAAGGAAATTGTCGCCAATCGTCCTGCAGAAATGCAGGAAAAACTGTTTAGCTTAAACGCTGAACAACTCTACCAGTTATAGAATATAGCCGCTAAGATGGCCAAGAGAAAAACTTAATGTCTCTTAGTGTTCTTAGCGGTTAATAAATTTATTCTTAAACCTGAAACATTGGAATTATTATGTTAAAAAATCTTGATCCTCTACTTAATCCAAATTTACTTTACATCCTCCGTGCAATGGGACATGGCGACGTTCTGACCCTCGTAGACAGCAATTTTCCGGCAGATTCAGTGGCTTCGACAACTGTTCATGGTGAAGTGATCCGGCTGGATGGCGCCGGAATTCCGGAAGTTGCCCGGGCAATTTTTTCGGTTTTTCCACTGGACAGTTTCATTGAAGCACCTATTCAGTATATGCAGGTGGTCGGTGAACCGGGAACCATGCTTGAAGTACACAAAGATTTATATGATATCGCTTTGAAAAATGAAGATCGAGAGTGGAAAATGGATTCAGTAGAAAGGCATAGTTTTTACGAGCAATCCAGAAAAACTTATGCAGTCATAGCTACCGCAGAACGTCGGCCATACGGTTGTTTCATGATCACAAAAGGCGTAATTGGACCGGATGGGAAAGTAATGTAGAGGGACTATATTCTACCAACTTCAAATAAAAGGAATACATGGACTTGGGACTGAGAGACAAAATTGTACTTGTTACAGGGGGTGCAAATGGAATCGGTGCAGCAACCGTAAAAGCATTTTTGGAAGAAGACTGCAAAGTAGTTATAGTTGATCGTGACACAGAAGCCGGACCTGTTTTGGCTAAATCTTCAGGCTCAAAAGCCCGTTTTGTTGAAGCCGACCTTACAAATCTAAAATCCTGTAAACAAGCTGTTGAACAAACCGTTTCATGGTTCGGAGGACTGGACGTGCTGGTTAACAATGCCGGATTCAATGACGGTCTGGGACTTGAAACTTCTCCAGAAGATTTTATGACATCTGTTAAAAACAATCTTCTCCATGTGTATGCAATGACGCACTACGCATTGCCGCAAATCCGAAAAGGACCGGGATGTATTCTTAATCTCGGCTCTAAAGTTTCTGTTACTGGACAAGGCAAGACTTCAGCTTATGCCGCCGCAAAGGGTGCAATCAATTCGCTTACCCGTGAATGGGCAGTAGCGTTAGCGCCTGATAAAATTCGTGTTAATTGTGTTATTCCAGCTGAATGCCTTACAGATCAATACGATCAGTTTTTCCAAACACAAACTAATCCGGAAGCTGCAAAAAAAGCCATCGCTGATATTGTACCGTTTGAACAAAGACTAACGACCCCTGAAGAAATTGCGCAAACTATTGTCTTTCTGGCTTCCGACAGTTCTTCTCATACAACCGGACAGCTCATCTTTGTCGATGGAGGCTATACTCATTTTGACAGGGCAGTAGGTCATGAACACAATAAATGGTGACAGCCAGTAATGAATAAGAAATATCTGCTTGGAATTGATGGGGGGACAGAAGGTCTTCGTGCCGGATTATTTGATACATCCGGAAGTCCACTAGCCTATGCTTCTACGACATACCCAACACAGTTTCCTGCTCCAAGTTGGGCTGAACAAGATCCTCGAGATTGGTGGGATGCTCTCGGCAAGTCAGTTCGGAAAGTGATTCAGGATTCAGGAATAGGCACCGAACAAATAGCGGCTATGGCAGTGGATACGACTTGTTGCAGCGTTGTTGCACTTGACAAGAATGGAAATCCTATCCGTCCAGCATTGATTTGGATGGATGTCCGCAGTGCAGAGCAAGCCGAGCAAATGGTCGAAACGGGAGATGATGCCTTGCGAATCAACAGCAATGGCAATGGCCCTGTTTCCGCAGAGTGGATGATTCCAAAAGCCCTTTGGATCAAGCAGAATGAACCAGAAATATTTGAGCGTGCTGTAACCATTTGTGAATATCAGGATTACATCAATCTCCATCTTACTGGGCGTTTAATTAGCAGTATAAACAATGTTTCCACTCGCTGGCATTGTGATTATTCCAGAGACGGAATTCCGGAAACATTGCTGGAGAAACTGGAATTGGAAGAACTCTCCAAAAAGTGGCCACAGAAAGTACTTAAGCTCGGCGAGATAGTAGGTGGCTTGACTCAAGTTGCAGCAGAACACCTTGGCTTAACTCCTGATTTGCCGGTTGTCCAAGGTGGTGCTGACGCGCAAATCGGTATGATCGGTCTTGGTGTCGTCAAACCAGGAAACCTTGCGCTCATTACTGGTTCTTCTCATCTTCATCTGGGATTGAGTGAAAAACCATTTCACGGAACAGGTATTTGGGGTACTTATGCAGATGCGCTTTTACCCGGACTGCACACTTTAGAAGGCGGACAGACTTCAACCGGTTCTGTAATTAACTGGCTCAAAAATTTGTTTGGAGAGCCCGATTATAAAGCACTCAACCGTGATGCTTCGAAACTTCTTCCAGGGTCAGAAAACTTAATTGTTCAGGAGCATTTTCAAGGAAATAGAACACCACATACAGATCCAAAGTCGCGTGGGGCTTTCCATGGTTTAACTCTCAAACATGGTAGAGAACATCTTTTTAGGGCAGCGATTGAAGGGGTAGCTTTTGGTAGCGAACTGATTTTGGAATCCATGCGTAGTAACGGCTTTTTCCCAGAGAGCATTGTCGTTTCCGGAGGAGCAACACGTTCCGAATTATGGCTTCAAATCCATTCCGATGTTTCAAACTTGCCATTGACCCTCACCAAAAATCCTGACGCACCTTTGCTGGGATGTGCTATCCTTGCGGCTGTTGGAGCAGGAATATACGAAGACATCCCTACAGCAGTTGAACAAATGGTACAAATTGATCGTGTTATTGAGCCTGATAAAAAGATTCATGCGGAATATCAGCCGTTTTACGAATCATATAAAGCAAGTTATGAAGAATTGAGAAAAATACGACGTCAACTGAAAGAATGATTTTTTAGTCGATTATTGTAGTGATCATGCTTTATAATTATTTGATTATCAACTTTAATTTCAAAATTTTATTTCAAAATATGTAATTTGCATTATGCGAACATAATAAAATATTTGTTTTTATATTTGACAATTTAACATAAAAAACTTATCTTTGTCACATTATGAAACAGATAACTGCCAATAGCCGCAAGCAACTTATCCTCGAAAACCTTAAAAAGACAGGAGGGATAAAGATTTCAGAACTTGCAGGAAAGTTTGGTAAATCACGAATGACAATCACTCGTGACCTGGATGAACTTGCCACAAATGGGTTGTTGTTGAGAGTTCATGGCGGAGCAGTCAGCAACATTAGCAGAGGTTATGAGCCTCCATACTTTTCACGAAAAGGATTAAGGACCGTGGCAAAACAGGCTATTGCAAATATGGCCAATGAATTAATAACTGAAGGCAACACACTAATTCTTGATGTAGGTTCAACAACAAGAGAATTAGCTCAATTTCTAAAGAAACGTAAAAACCTGACTGTAATCACACCAAGTCTGGAACATGCAATGGAGCTTGCTGGAAATTCCCTTATTAAGCTGATAGTCACCGGCGGCATTGTCAGAGTTGGGGAAATGTCCATAATTGGTCCAATATCAGAGAACACTATTAACGAGTTCAATGTGGATAAAGCGTTCATTGGTGCCGGTGGGATAGATCTGAAAGCAGGGCTTACTGAATATAATACCGAAGATACACAAGTAAAGAAAAGTATCATAGAAAATTGCAAGCAATCAATTGTATTAGCAGATTCAACAAAACTGGGGAATGTAACTTTTTCAAAAGTGATTCCACTGGAAAAAATAGACATCTTGATTACAGATTCTGAAGCGGACCATTCATTCATTAATGGTTTGGAGGAGAAGGGTATCAAAGTACTCATTGCAAAATAATTTTAAGTAGTGGTTTTAAAATAACTAGAGGAACAATGTTTGATCAAATAATAAAACTGGGTAGAAAAACTGTTGTGGCGATGGTCCATGTACCTGCTTTACCTGGCTCTCCAGATTATGATTCAGCAACCGGAATGAATAAGATTTTAGATTCTGTGGTTGCTGATCTTGAGGCACTGCAATCCGGAGGAGTTGATGCAGTTATGTTCGGAAATGAGTTTGACAGACCTTATGTCCTCAAGGCTCCGCCTGAAGGTTTAGCGGCTCTCGCTTCTGTTATAGGACAAGTTAAATCCATGATAAAGATTCCATTCGGAGTTAATTATTTGTGGGACCCAGTTGCAACTGTGGCTTTGGCAGTTGCGACTGATGCGAGTTTCGCACGTGAAATTTTTACAGGTGTTTATGCATCTGACATGGGACTTTGGGCACCCGATTGCGCTGGAGCAGCGAGGTTACGGTCCTCACAAGGACGTTCTGATCTACAAATGATTTTTAATATCAATGCTGAATTTGCAACCTCACTTGACACACGACCTTTGGCCGTCAGGGCAAAGAGTGCGGTCTTCTCTTCCAAGGCTGATGTGGTTTGTGTTTCTGGGCCTATGACCGGCATGGGAGTAAACCAGACAGAATTACGGGAAGTTAGGGAAGCTATTCCGGAGACCCCGTTACTAGCTAATACAGGGGTGAACATCGACACCGTAACTGAGCTCTTTTTGGTAACTGATGGTTGTGTGATTGGTTCGCACCTAAAATATGATGGTGACACATGGAACTCAGTTGACCCTGATCGAGTTCAGAAGTTTATGGAAAAAGTTGAAACTTTACGCTAATTTCTCACAATCGATTTATTATGCTTGATTCTCGCTGGGAACAACTGGCTGACATCTTGGTTAATTACTCGACCACGACCCGGAGTGGTGACCGAGTTTTGATCACTATGATGGAAACGGATACTTGGCCGTTAGCACGTGCCGTTCATGCTGCGGCTATAAAAGTAGGTGCTCATCCGCATATTGAATTTCAGTCTACCTTGCTACAAAGGGACCTGATGCTGGAAGGAGATCCAAACCAGTTTGATAATGAACATGAGCTTCAAAGAAAGGGTATGGAGTGGGCAGATGTATACATTGGACTACGAGGCGCGAGCAATCCGCATGAACTGAATGGTATAGCAGCCGAACGCATAACTGCTTTCAGGAGGGCCTTGGGGAAAATTTCAGCCCTACGTATAGAAAAGACCCGTTGGGTACTAGTTAGAGTACCTAACTCTTCTTTTGCTCAACAGGCAGGGTTTAGTACAGACGAAATGATGGAATTCTTCTTTAACGCAACGTTGCTCGACTGGCAAGAAGAAAGCAAGCGTTACGAAACCATCCGGAAAAAAATGCAACCAACTGAAAAAATCCGGATTGTCGGCAATGGTACTGACCTGAGCTTAAATACGAAGGGAAGAACCTATCAGATTGACGACGGACACATCAACATGCCTGGAGGTGAAATTTATACTGCTCCGACCGATGACAGTGCTGAAGGTAGTATTTCTTTTGAATTTCCTGCAGTTTTTGCTGGACAGTTTATCGAAGGTATCCGCTTACATTTCTCAAAAGGCGAGGTGGTTGAGGCAACTGCCGACAAGAATCAGAAATTGCTTTTGGAATTAATAGGTATGGACGCAGGTGCAAGGAGGATAGGCGAATTTGGAGTGGGCACAAACTACAGTATCAGCAGGTACTGTTACGATTTGCTCTTTGATGAAAAGATAGGAGGCACAGTTCACATTGCACTTGGAAGAGCATATCCTGAATGTGGCGGAGTCAACAAATCTGCTTTACACTGGGACTTGATCAAAGATTTACGTGAAGAAGGAGCACTATACCTAGATGGTAAAAAAGTATTAGAAAAAGGTGTATTTTTGTTTTAGTATGTTAAACAAATCATATTTAAAACTTGAGATAAAACTGAATATATTTGTATTTATTAGCCCTGCTGAGGATTTTTTCGGGCACAGTGTGTCCGTTTTTTTCATTTCTGCGAAAAACGCAGGAGTGGTGTAACACAAACATTTGCACATTAATAATGTATTAAGCCAAATGCTCTATCCAGTGTTGCAAATGATTGTTAATTATATCCTAAAAGGAGAATCATGACCAAAGCAAAAACAATAAACCGTCGCCAATTTGTTAAAGACGCATCGACGGCTGTAGCCGGAGCAAGCGTAATTGCCTCCGGTTCCGGTGCAAGTCTTGGCCTATTCGCCAAGAGTGCTTCTGCTGCAAGTAACCTAAGAAGTGATATTTTGAAAGTCCCAGGAGTTGGAAAGGGATCACCGACAGATTCTGACTGGCAAAAAGTCGGAGCCATGTGTCTTAATCCGACAAAGGCACGTGTTTCAAAAGGTGAGTTTGATGGGGTTGAATTGACCTTCATGGGACTGAACAATCAGAACCTGCACAACTTTCTGTTCAGAGGATTTCTGAAGCCTTGGGAGAAATATACTGGTGCAAAAATAAAATGGATTGATTTAGCGCAGGCAGATTATAATGCACGACTTCAACAATCAATTGCTACCCAAACTGTGGACTTTGATATTATAGAAATGGGCGCTCCGTTTGAAGGTGATGTCTGTGGAAAAGGACTTGCCTCAGAAATGCCTGAATGGGTCAAGGAACAAATCGAGATGGATGACTATGTCGATTATCTGAAAGCTCCAGTTGGAACTTGGAATGGAAAAACATATCGGGTTTCAATTGACGGAGATTGTCACAACTTCAACTACCGGGACGATTATTTTAAAGATGCAGGTTTTGCCGCTGCCTGGAAAGCTGAAGGGCACAAGGGTGCTTGGGGTGTGCCAAAGACATGGCAGCAAGTTCAGGAAGTCAGTAAATTTCTCAAAGGCAAAAAAGACCCGACTTTCGGGGGAGATGCTGTCGGTTATCTTGATCCTTGTAAAGGCTGGGGTGGATTCGGTTTCTACTTCCTAGCCAGTCGTGCTACAGCTTATGCCAAGCATCCTAATGATCCTGCATGGTTGTTTGATGCAGATACGATGAAACCACGTGTTAATAATCCAGCATGGGTAAGAGCAATTCAGGATGTCATTGATGTTCTGCCTTCACAACCTGCAAACCAACTGAATGCTGACCCGGGCACAACCGCGTTTCAGCAGTTTCTTGCTGGAACAGGCTCGATGCTTTCCTGGTGGGGTGATGTAGGTTCCATGGCAAAAACCAGTGACGGT
>Ga0233439_10005804_pt1 | contig 11262 bp, 18 predicted proteins | sample SI_123_September_6_FD_182713 | JGI IMG/M metagenome (GOLD analysis project Ga0233439, IMG submission 182713) | Seawater microbial communities from Saanich Inlet, British Columbia, Canada - SI_123_September2016_100_MG | ecosystem: Environmental > Aquatic > Marine > Inlet | place: Canada: British... | reverse complement strand
ATGTCATAAAAAAATGGTTACCATTCTTAGTTATGGAAGTAAAAAAGATGTTTTGAAAAATGGGTATCAACCACCAGAAAATATGTCTGGTAGGGATAAATTGTGTAAATCATGTCTACTTGAAATCAAAAATAATCAAACTCAAGGAAGAAAACATAATGAAAAAGCAAGCATAGGTTCTCAGATTGGAATTTTATTACTTGGAATAATAATTCCGTTTGTTTGGTTATACCCTTTCTATAAAGTAGGAAAATTAGGATATGGATTAATTATCAGTGTTGGATTAACCATTGTCGCATTTGTGCCATTGATAATTTCATTTGAATTCGATTTGGATTCAACTGTAGGTGCATATTTTATCATATTGCATTTTGCAAAAATTCCAATACTATTTTATTTCTTGATAAAATGGACTAGAGCATGGAATAAAGATGCGATTTAGATTTTAGGATATAAGAAATGAAACCAATAGTAATTATCGTAATAGCAGTTGTTTGTTCTGTAGGTGCAATGATTGGTGTTTTAGGAATCATACAAGGTTTGGATAGTTTACAATATCAACAAAAACAAAATGAATATGAACATGAGTTAGTTAGACAAGAAGAAATAGAAAAACAAGTTGTAGCATTAGAAACTCCGTTAAATAGAGAAATTTGTATTGATTTGTTTGCAAACCAAATGGCTATGGCAGGAGAAAGTAATCCTTATGCTGTTTGTCTAGAAAAAGGTTCTCGATACGCAGTTGATCAAGCAATTAGTGAATGTAATCAAATTCGTGAATTTGAATTACTCGCTTCTCAATGTGAATTAACAAATATGGTAAATTATTACAATTCATTAATTCCAAAATTAGAAAAATTAACATGGCAAGAACGGGAGTTGATGGGATTTGATTCAGAAACAATGAATATGATTAGAGGGGAATGGGATATTACAGCATTGACACTTAAAGCAGTTGAAGTTAGTATTGATGATATTTTGTATGGGGATAAATGAAACCTGTAATCCCAATCATAATTGTAGTAGGTGTTGCAGTAGCGATAATTTTGGTAATGTTGGTAAGTCAGCAATCACAAATTAATGAACTTCAAAGAAATGATGATTTTGATGATGCGTTGAATAATTGTAGTCAATTTATCTATGATACAGAAGAAAAAATGAAAAACTGTATTTCTAATTCTTTTGATGAATTTGGAACATTGGAAGAAAAAGAAAGATTGAATGACCATCTAAAAGAAATAGACTTGTATGAAGAAACACATGAAAAAACACAACAACTCCTAAAGGATTTATGTCGAGAGCAATGGATTGGACAATTAGAAGAATATAATGAGTGTATGAGAGATGTTGAGTATTTTGATTAATTCAATTAGATTTTAGGATATAAGAAATGAAGCCTCTAATTCCAATTTTAATTGCAGTAAGTATAGCAGTAGTGATAATTTTGGTAATGGTTGTTTCAATCCCTTACCAAGAAGAACAACAACAAAAGAAACTTGCACAAGAAAAATCAGATGAATGTAAAAGGATTCTTTTAACATTTGATGTTGTAGGAAATCTTAATCCTACAATTCTTGAAAATAATCAAAAAATATTAAAATTACATGAAAAATGTAAACAGGAATTAAATGATATACAATTAGAGGGAACAGGTTGGGAAAGAGTGCCTTAGATTTTAGGATTCTCAAAAATATCTGCACTAATTACATTCCAAGTTTGATCATCAGATACTAACTTCTTTGTGATTGCAACCATTGTGTATTTTCCTTTCTTAGTTGTACACTTTTTGCAATGATACATTCTAATTCTATAATCATTGGGTGCTTTTTTGTTTGATACGATATAATCAAGAACCGATTTACATTCAGGGCAATAAGGCATTTTAGTAACTTAACCTCTTTTTTCTTTTGAATTTTGATTTGTAATTCTTGTTAAGTAGTTCAGTTGATGTTGGTTTGTGAATCTTGGTTTTGGTATTGTGTCCTAACTCTCTACTCTTATCATTGAGTTTTTCACCCAAGATAGTAATCCAATCAGTAGTTAGTAATTTTCTAAGATTCATCTCAATCAATATATTTTTTAATTCTTTTTTTGCTTCTGTGACTTTTAATCGTGCAATAAGGTAATTCTGCAAAATCATGCCAACAAATTTCAAAGGCTTTGATGATTTTTGAATCAAAACCCTTACTGTTTAGAAAATTGAAAACTGATGCTTTTGATGAAAGATTACTTGGGTAATCATGGTATGAAGATGCAATTCGATAAGCCAATTTGATATTATCTGAACCTAGATTCTTTCTTGCCATGAGAAATGATGCGAACCTCATTTCTATGGATAACCTATTGCTCTTTTGATAATCTCTAATGTAGTACCATTACCTAGCATAAAGCCCATAACGCCACCAAACATCAACCAAATCATACCACCAAACATTAGAAAATCACCGATTTGAGTATCAATAATCCTAGAAATCCACCTGAAATGATTAAAGCATAATTCAGATATTCTGATTCTTGTTTACGTTTCATTTTAGACAAATCCTTTATGGTGAATATACAAAGTAAAACCAACCATTAATGCAAGTGAGAGAACCAAGATACCTAGACCTTTTACTAAATCATTCATAGAGAATTAATTTTTATTATAATAAATAACTATGATAGCCATTTTGATAATCTTAAAGTATCTAGTGTTGTTTTCTTTGAAATTCTATTGATTCATGTAACATTGAGGGTAATTCATTTTCAAGCATTTCTAATTTTTGTTTTGCTTCTTTAATTTTATCTACCAACCCACCAAGTTTTGAACTATATTTTGATAGTTCTTTACCTAACACAATTTTATATTGTGGATTTGTTTCAAGGTATAAGTCTAAAACATTTCTTTCATTTATTTTTGATGGTTTCCAATTAGGATAATCTTTTACAGGTTTTTGATTAATGTAATCCTTTTTGAATTGGTCAAGAAAAACAATCAATTCTTTTGGTTCAAGATACGGTTTGTTTGATTCTTGAAATTTATTTTCAAGTAGTATTCTAATTCCTTTTTCAGTTAATGAGAACATGATGTGTGATGCTTTTTTATTTTCTTGTTGTTCTTTTCTATGAATCTGTATTAGTCCATGATCATCATCATTCATCTTTCCAACAATGGTGTCAATGGTAGTTATCTTACTGTCTAATTTTTGTGTCAATATTGTTTTTGATTGAAACCCATTAATTGCAATAGACTTTAGAATTTTGATTTGGGTAATTGGTTCTTTTTTATCATACCATAATTGAATTGGTTTTTGTTTCATTGGCAATCTTTTTAGAACTACTTAGATAGATAAACATTACGAATTATCAAGAATCCTATGTATTGTTAATAATTAGATATGTTTAAGTACCATCTAGTATTTGTTATACTATGAATAATGGAATACGTAGTAATGTTACAAAAGAAAACTATGACTATGTTCGTAAATTTGCCACTTATCCTAACAACAAAACCTTTGATGATTCACTTACAGAATTGCTCAAACAATTCAAGGAAATGAAAAAGAAATGACCTTACTTTTCGGTAGCACTTCATTAACTTCAAGTGTTCAACTTGACTACATACCATATTTTTCTGACATTGTGGTATGTAGTTTTTCTTCTAATCAAAATAAAAAAAATAGTTCAGGATTTACAAGAATCCTAAACCAAAGTCAAACACAACCAATCTATCAAAAAAGGTGTATCTTATAATGTCTAATCGTATTCTAGTAGATAAATCTGATAGCCAACGTGTTAGATATGATTATGAGGGTAATCATAAGTTAGAACAGTTCAGTTCGAGATGTAGAAGATACCAACATAATCAATGTTCAGGCAAGGTATCTAAATCAAGAAATGAATCGGGTCAATGTCCATGCTACTGTCATAATGAGGTTGATGTGTAATGACAGTTTTCAGAAAAATATTCAATAGTTTTGAAAGAGTTGATTCACCAACATTTCAACAAATTAGATATTACATCAATGGTAATTTCTCAAAAGCAGTTAGATTACTGATCACAATTTATGGTAAGAAATGTATTGTTTGTGATTTTGTTTCACCAAACTTTTCAACTGATTCAGGGGTTGCAAATCATTACTACTCAAGACATAGAGATGATACGATTGTTTTTGTTAAAGAAAACTTGATGGTAAAATCCCAAGATGAAATAGAGGAAATGATCAATTATGAGTAGTTCTAACTGTGATGGTTGTTTTAGAATCATTGACACTAAACATCATTGTATTTCTATTCCAAATGTATTTGATTTTGAAATGGATATGTGTGTAAATTTGTGTTTAGGTTGTTCATCATTATTTGATTGGTTTGTGTATCAGTATGCTGAACTCTATGAAGAACAAGCAAAGAAACTTGCAGATAAGAAATTCAGGTTATCAAAGAAAACACTAAGAGGTATGAAGTAAAATGGCTAATTGTTTAACTGATAGACAGTATTTAGAATTAAAGAATTATTTTTGTAAAATACATTCAGCATATTATAGGAAGTTTGATACCCAATGATTAAGATTTCCTGTGAAGTATCTAATTGTAATGTATTGTTTGATAGTGCTTTAGAATTACATGAACATAGATTAGATAATCACTATCAACACTATTTTGAATTAGTAGATGGTGATGAAGTTCTATTACAAAGATACATGGGTGTGATGAAGTAAATGACCGTTGAGGGATTTATCAATTATACTGATTCTGCATTATCTGATTTGTTTAAGAAATTCTTTGTTTCATTCAAACGAAATAATGAGTATGTCTATGTTCAACTTATTGATAGTATAATTACATCAAATGAACCTATTGAAATCAACTATGATGATTTTGATGAAATTCTAAAAGAAGTAATTTCTAGTGAAACTAAACATAGAATCCATAAGGCATTGTATAGGGCAATCAAGGAAGTTCTACAACAAAAAATTCATTCATCAGTTGATGGATTAGTGAAAGAGAATCTTATCAAATTCAAAATATTGAACCTAGATGGATATGATGAAATCTTTGATTTCCCTAAAGAAAAAGATGAATTTGAGGATATTAATTTAGACACGATATGTGGTTTGGGATTATCCGTTCAAGAAACGGTAACACAAATTATGCTGTATTTGGTTAAGAAAAAGAAAATCATCAATCGAGCAGAATTAATAAGTAATTGCGATAATGCGATTTTCTTAAACCGTAGAGATATTGGTAAAATCCCTGTAAAGGATTTAAATTTTGTATTAGATTCAAAAGAAATCTTTACTGCAATGAAAGATATTGCTTATGAATTAGGATTTACAGGTACATCAATTCTACTAGAAAAGAAACAAAATACCGAAGTTGCATATTGGGTACTTGGTAGATTTGCAATCAAAAGAATTGATTTGACAGGTGATGTGTTATTCTTCAATGGTCAATACTTAGAGAATGATGCTGAACCCTTGATTAGACGAGAAGCAAGAAAATGTTTAATCAACTCAACAAATGGTGATATGAATGAGATTTGGCATTATGTTGAAGATACAGCAGATATTATCACACATGATGATATTGAAAATCATGCACATTTGAAATGCTTACTCAATGGTACATACAATATCAATACAGGTGAATTTGTAGAAGAATTTTCAAGAGATAATATCATACTTCAACAAATCCCACGAAACTATGATGTAACAAAAACGTATGAAGAAATTGATAAATTAACAACACAGATTGTTTCAGATAAAATTGATAGACAAATGTTCTATGATACTATCTCACTTTGTTTACACCCTTACAATGGTGTCTATCAACAATGGGGGGGTGTTGGGATTCAAGGTTCAGGGAAAGGTCAGTTAGAAGTTTTAGTTTCATTGACACTTGGTAAAAAAAATTGTTCTCATACACCTATTCATCTTCTTGCGACAGATTTGACTTTGCAAAAAGAATGTGCTTATGATATGTGTGTATTTGACACCGAAGTATCTGATGAAAATGTCAATCATCTTGAAACTATCAAGAAATGGGTTACACAAGACCCATTTACAGGTAGAGGGATTTATGGACATAAAACCACCTTTAGACCTAGTAGTAGGCTAATGTTTACAACAAACAAGTTATTTGAATTACCTAACAATATCCATGCTGATGCAATCTATGATAGAACTTATCTTGCACAATTAAACAATAGATACCGACACACCGATAAAGAAATCAAAAATGTTATGAAGAAAACAGCAACAGATGAAGAACTTGATGGATTTATCACATATCTATTGAAAAATGCTACATGGATAGCAAAGTATGAAAAAACACATTATCCATTAAAACCAAAAAATACTAGAGATATTTGGAATATCTTTGGTAATAGAATAGCAAACTTCTTCAAGAAATATTTTGAAATAGGTGCATCATTACATACGCCAAAACAAGAAGTACATGATAAATGGCTACACCATGCTTTAGAGAATGAATTTGGTGCTAATGATAAAAAGAAATTCTTTGAACTCTTTGATGAGATAGTTGGTACTGCACCAATGAATACAAGAATTGGTCTTGATCAAGTGTATGCTTATGCAGGGTTTGGATTGAAATCAAATGAAGTAATGAAAGAAGAAACACAGGATAAACTTGTTATGACTTCATTCAAATGTGATAGTTGTGATGTTGTTTACAATACAACTGAACATATTACAAGACTTAGGGCATTTCATAGAGAATTTTATCCAAATCACCTAATCGTTGAAGATATTACAAAATGATCCCTATAATCATCAGAATTGGGTAATCTTAATTTTAGTCGTGTTTGTTGAAAAAGCTGTACGATTCTACACTTCTATTTTCATTTTATTTTTTTTATTTCTAATATCAAGTTAGTAATGTTACAGCTTATTCAACAAATAGGCACAAAATCCAATTTATTGAAAATTAATTATTCTTAAATTTTAATTAAAAAATGATGGATCATTTCTAGGAACAAACCTAATGACTATACACTAAATACTAAATACATAAACCATGTTCGATAATTGTTGAGTAACCCAATATCTGATGCAATAGATACGTTAGGAAACATATTCTATGCAGTTGTATTGATAATCGTTGGAATAATCATACTAATTGCACTTGCATCAGCATACGTTCAAAATCAATCAGTAATTAATGAAAGTGTTGTAGAGGTTGTAAAACTATGCCATGTTGAACAAACAATACGAGATAGTATTGATCAAACATTAATTGATTCAATCCCTGATGATACTTTCAAACAAATGCAAACAAAACAGATTCTTCATAAGATGATGATAGGTGAATCAATAATTGAATCAGATTATCAATTAGTTCTTGATGTATTGAGTGTTGTACAAAAGAAACGATTGAGTATTGGTGACTTGGAAATTGGTTGTAATCTTATTGCGAATCCTTAACACTTTGATCAACTAACACATCAAAACCTCATGGGTGCGACACATAGCACCTGATTGATAATTATAATATCTTACATTAACTATGCCAAGCCTGATATTCACAGAAAATAATTTCCTATGACTAAATCTGTGATGTGAAATGTGAGTGGTTTCTTTAGGGAATTTTTCCAATTCACACACATTTATGCCTAAATCCATTCATTTTGTGAGGTGTTTTGTGAGGGGGTTTACGCCTAGATTGTACCTATATTCACAGGTATTCACAGTATGATCAAGTGACTATGCAGTTATTTCATCAGTAAGTTTCTTTTTCATATCAGAGTATTTCTTTCTGATTGATGCATTGGTCATGTCTTTGATTAGTTTAGGGTAGTGCAATACACCATGTTCTTGCAGTTCTATTAGTTTCTCTAAGATAACATTCCACTTTAACTTCTTATCTTCTTTGAAGTCTTTGATAGTATGGTATAGTATCTTTTCTTGTGATTCATTTGGTTTTGTAATAGTTGCATCAGTTTTTGATTCTGTTGTTACTTTGATCAAGTCATGGTTCATCTTGTAGTACACTTGCATCAAGTTACACCAATTATCAGTTGGCATTTTGTGGTGAAATTTTGGCATAGGTATCTTTTGTAATCTTGGTATATCATCTGACTTGATGATGTATGCATAGTTGTACCCTAATCGTTTGATGTTAGGGTATAGTCTATTTGCTTTTTTTATTCCTTTTTTAGAATAACTATACTTCTCTAAGATTGCTTCTCTTTTCACATTGATTTTATCTTCGTATTTTTTGAGATTATCACCAAGTAGTTTGTCAGGGGTATGTTTCAAAACAAGTATAGAATGTTCATCTCTAACAGGTGGAAAAATATCTTCATAGCGTTGTGTATCCATTATGAGATTTACAGATTCATGTCTAGATTTTTTCACTAGACCCATCATACCTTTCTTTGAAAGTAATGAATCCCCCGAAAAATCTCCTTTTGTTCCATTTGCCAGAATTTCTGATGCTTCCCTGATTATGATAGCAGTTCTATGCCATGATAGTTCTTGTACTGTCCAATCTTTCTTTTCTCTACCAAGTGTTTCTACTGTAAGTGGTTGAAAGTGCTTGTATGCAATATCTCTAATTTGTCTAAGGATTATCTCAATAGTTTTGAAATGATATGATTCATGTTCATCAAGCCACATCTTTCTATTTACACAGAGGATACGTCTTTCCTTACGGGCTTGTAATATGGCAGAAGTGAATATTTCAATAAATTCACTATTCTTAGCGTTCTTTGATTTCATAGGTAAGGGAACGTGCTTTACTACAATGAGTGGTTCAGGTTGTAGTTCTATTGGCTTTTCAGGTGGATTTGTAATATCATAAGGTTCTAAGAGTTCACCATCTCGCATCTTGTTTTCCCATTGTTCTTTTGTGTAGTATTTCCCATTTGCAAAATCAAGTGCCTTTTGATCCCATTCAACATAGTTTGGACAAAGTATCAAGATTGGATAAGCAGTACCACATTCACATTCAAGAATCTCTTTTTCATCAGGGTGTTCAGTTTTCCATGCATCATGTTTTTTTCCACAATCAAGATTAACTGACCAAAAGAAATTCTCTAGGTTATCTGCACCATGCAGGTCGATTATAGTTACTCCGTTATTATAAAGTTCATTTCCAACGAACTCGTCAAAGACCCCTTTACCAAATCCTCTTTCCCCAATCGTGAGATAATAGTTCTGCCCATTTGGATCAATCCATGCATCATCTTCATAATTATCAAGTGTTGGTTCATCTTTGTAAATCGTCATTATCTTATCAACTTCTTTGTTGTAGTAAGTGATGGTCTATGGTAATCTTCATCTTCATCATCATCTAGTTTTACAAACTCAATGATTTTAGAATAATTGTTGTATAGAATAGACCATAATCTAATGTACTTGTTTTTCTCTTTGTGTATCAATCTAAAATAAACATCTCTTGAAATCAATCTTGTTAAATCAGTTATTGATTCCATTTGTTCTAATGATATTTTTGGTTGTGAACCATCATTGAATGAATGTATCATTAACCCATCTTGTACAACATCTGCATACGATAATCCTTGCCAAGCATACTTGCAAGGCATAGATTCGTGAATCTCAATTAACAAAGTATCTTCTTTGATTTGTCCGATTGGTGTCATGTTTGATAATGCAGGGATTGGTATTACCTCTAAGTTTGGATTGTTAAAATTAATCTTTGATGTGTCATAATGGAATAGTTCTGTTTGTGGCATTGCACCCCATTGACCATGTTCAACAGTTAGAAAACATTGACCATGCCATAACTGTCTTAACTTGTAAACTGCTTCTACATTTGGAATTAAATCCTCTCTCTTTCTTAGATTGATGTTTTTTTGGTTGATTGCTTCTTCTACAAGATATGTAATTTGATAACCTAGTTTACCTGCTGAATTGAAATTATCATAGGAAATATCAAAATTGACCACACCCATGTATCTTTGAATGTTTGAGATAAAATCAACATCATGCTGAATAACTGATTTTGGTTGGAATGTTGAATCGTCACCCATTAAGCATCACTTGGGTTTGATGATTTTGATATTGATGGTTCAATCACATGAATAGGTGTTGTAGAAATATCAGGTGGGATTACTTGTCTTACTTTATTCATAAGAGAAAGCAAATAGGATTTCTTTTTCATTCCCTGTGTATCTTTTATCATTTTTACAAGTCTAGTATAACCATGAAAATATGATGGATCAAAACCCTCATCAATAACCAATGATTCGATATAGACCACTAAATCATCAGCATAATTATCAATCCCACTTTCAAAGAATCTCTCAATATTTCTATTCACCATTTGAATATCTCTTATTCTTCTTGGTGTTGGTGGGTCATTTACCATATTGATTTTTTCTTGAATTTCCATTGTAAGATGATAAAGTGATTCTATGTTCTTGGTGTATCGGGGTTGTTTGTATTGGTTATTTGATGATTCATTTATTCTATTTTGATTATCCACTTCATGTTCATTTCGTCTTTCTTCACTCTCATCTTTTATCACCATTAGCATATCTTCACCTTTATGGATTCTATCTCTAATCTTTGCAAGAATAGTACATTTTTCAAATATTGGTGCAGGTAAATTATCAACATCATCACTCATTCTCTATCACCCTGTTTTCTTTTGGTGGGAAAACCTCTACCTCACCATAATCACAGATAAAACAAATCATGGTAATCATCAATGCATTACCATATCGGGTTTCTTCTAATCTGAAAGAATGGTGTAATCCATCAACACAAATCAGTTGGTCATAACCACTCAATTTGAAAAGAGAATGGATTGTAGGGTATGGTTTAGAATAGAGATATGATGTACCACGTTGTAATAATTTCTGTTTAGTTTCATAGTATGATGGAACTTGCTCTAACATGACGTAATTGTGTCATTTTGATAAATAACTATGATAGCCATTTTGATAATAGTTCGTAACGAACTAGCGATTAATTAAACAGTTTAATTAAAAATTTACTTCTCTTATCGAATCGAATCATAAGATTATCAGGGATTCAACTCGAAAAACCTATCCTGACATGATGGGCTAAGAGTTGATCCCTACTCAAAATCTCTATTTTCTACGCCTATCAAAAATTATACCGTTTGTCAAATCGTTTTACTGAAAATTATAAATCACGATTAGAATGATATTTAATGTATTTCAAATTTTCAGGAAACATGGGCTTGTTCAAACGTAATAAGACTGAGGATACTCAAACAAAGTGTGACACATGTGGCACTGAACTACATGATCCTGAACGTTTGAAAAGACATATG
>Ga0233439_10005799_pt1 | contig 11273 bp, 9 predicted proteins | sample SI_123_September_6_FD_182713 | JGI IMG/M metagenome (GOLD analysis project Ga0233439, IMG submission 182713) | Seawater microbial communities from Saanich Inlet, British Columbia, Canada - SI_123_September2016_100_MG | ecosystem: Environmental > Aquatic > Marine > Inlet | place: Canada: British... | reverse complement strand
CGATAGGATTGATGGGTTGCGTAGCTCGTGGAGTGCATGAAGAGAAGGGGCGGGTGATAGGTGTCTTGCCAGAATTTTTTAAGACCAAGGATATTGAATATTCCGAAGCCGATGAGTTGATCGTTACGCGGGATATGCGTGAACGAAAAGCGGTGATGGACCAACGATCCGACGCATTCATCGTCTTACCCGGTGGTATAGGTACTTATGAAGAAGCGATAGAAATCCTTTCCATGCGCCAACTGCGTCAAACCGAAAAGCCTCTGGTTTTTATCAATACTCAGGGCTTTTATGAAGGACTGCATGCAAACTTTAGGCAAATGGTGGAATTGAAATTTGCCAAACCCCATATTCTAGATATGTACGCAATGGTTCCCGATCCACAAAGTGCATTGGAATATCTGCTCAACTACTAGGCGTGTACCCCTACGGGGCATGAAATTAATGTTGGGGATATAACATACCCCTACGGGGCATGAAATTAATGTTGGGGATATAACATACCCCTGCGGGGCATGAAAGCTAAGATGAAATACCACAGGGCCAGCTGGCAATTCAACAGAGCCGTTGGATACGGCTACGTAGATCAATGTTGAAGTCGCAACCCAAAGCGGACATTAACCTAATTTATGAGCCAAGAGAATCTTTTTAAAAATGAGAGGCCACATGCCAGAAGCATCTAAAGGTGTACTTGCTCACCCAGTTCTGGGATACGGATTTCGCCTCTTCTTTCTTTTAGGTGCTCTATATAGCATTATCAGTTTGCTGATATGGGGTGGGTTTTATGCCGGGTTAGTCACGCCACCTTTATTCATGGTTGATCCTGTATCGTGGCATGCACATGAGATGATCTATGGTTTTACCATAGCAATTGTTGCGGGATTTTTGCTTACGGCTGTGGCGAATTGGACAGATAGTACACCTGTGCGGGGATTTCATTTGCTAGGGCTGGGCCTACTCTGGCTAGCCGGGCGCATAGTTATGAATTTTGATCTTGGTTTTTCAGAGGTTGTCATTTTAATTTTTGAGGGAGCGTTTATTTTTACGCTAGCATTCAGCCTATCTATTCCTCTTTTTAAAACATGGGATAAGCGCAATTTCGTATTTCTGGTGTTACTAACCATTTTATTTGCATGCGACATGCTCTTCCTTATAACTAAAGAGCGAACATCACTATATGTTGCTGTGATAATTATTGTTGCTATGATTTCTCTGATTGGCGGACGGATTATTCCGGCTTTTACTGTGGATGCTTTACAGCAACGCGGAGAAGAAGTCCACGAGACACCGCAGGGAAAATTGGATGTTCTTGCTATCCTATCGTTGTTACTGATTATTCTGGTACTGGTATTTTTTAAACAGGAAGAAGCTATTCTTGCCGGGGCGGCCTTTTTATCCGCGATCATTCATGCACTGCGTCTGCGGCGTTATCATACATACAGAATATTGGATGATCCTATGGTCTGGATTCTTCATGTCGGTTATAGCTGGATAATTCTAGGGTTATTTCTTTTATGTATCTCAGCACTGGGTTTTGTTCCTTTCTCTATTGCGCTACATGCTTTTACCGCGGGGGCTATTGGCTCTATGACGCTCGGAATGATGTGCCGTGTTACGCTGGGCCATACTGGACGAAGCAAGGTCGCTACAAATCTGACAAAATTAAGTTTTTACCTGTTGCAGTGTGCAATTTTTATTCGAGTATTTGGTCTGTTGATTGCGCCGGACTATAGCATTGAGTGGATTATGAGTTCCTCTACACTTTGGATACTTAGTTTTGCGCTTTATATTTTGATTTACTCCCCGATGCTATTGAAGCCAGACCTTGATGAAATGGCCACTTAGCAGGACTGGTTAGATCAGTGTTACGTCGATCAGTTGAAATGGCAGCTGGTTTCAGGCATAGGGCTAAGGAAGTGGATTGGTAATTACTTTCTCTGCCGGATCTTGCCGATAAAAATCCTGTAAAACCTGATAAAGTTTTGGATGATGGCGTTTCATTTTTTCGGGTTTACAAAAAAAATGTTCAGTCATTACTGCGAAAAATTCAGATTCATTCGTTGCCGCATAACGGTCAAAAAAAGTAGGCTTGCCATGTTCCACCCTGTTACATAGCTCCAGATACTCTTTGGAACATACTTCACTCCACCGTTGATATTCCTCAGGAGTTGTTAATGGCGGAGTGCCATCTGCACTGTCATCGAGCATGTCCAATTTATGAGCGAATTCATGATAGACCACATTATGACCATGTTCTGGATGCCGGGTTTCTCTTTTCACCGCATCCCAGACGAGTATCACCGGGCCGCTATGATGGGCTTCGCCTAGAATTGGCATCGGGCCTTCCACCGGGGATGTGGGAACTTCAAAAACCCCTATTGAACTCTCAGGAGAAAAAATGGTTGTAGGATAAACATAAATGGAGTTCACATTACGGAAATAATCGTTTGGCAACGCGAGTATCATCAGGCAGGCATGGGCGGCGATCATGACGCGGATTTCATCCGTCAATTCGAGACTGTTGCACCCCAACCAATGCTTTTCGGCAATAAAAATTTGGATGAGATCCTGTAAACGTTTTTTTTCTTTATTGTTGAGGTGTTGATAATATTGAATATTATTTTGAATGTGCCTCTCCCACTCGTTTGGGAAAGGAGTAGCCAGTATTTTTTTTCGCCGATTATCACGAAACCAATTCCACATAAAATTTAACCTTATAGTCTCCGTAGAACGAAGTATATCTCAGAAGAAAAGATATGGACTTGGAAAAAGCTCGGGAATATGCATTCTACTTGTTCCCGTGAACTGTCCGCTTTTGCCCGTTAGCGGGCTGGAGCCTCTGGGGTATTTCAGTCATAACACATTGATACACCCTCCGCCCGATCTGTATGATATTTATAAATTGGGTCGGCTAACGAAGGCCTGTCTCGGGCCACCGAATTGTTGATGTACAGAAAATTACCGAATAAATAGGTGGATCAGCTGACAATTAAACAGAGCCGCTGGATATATGGCTACGTTGACCGGTTGAATTCGCAACCCAAAGCGGATATTCAGAGAAATTTATGGAAGGGGATTTCACAAGCCGAGACAACTCTTTACTAGTTAATCAGACTATTGCTAATTGGCACTGGCGGCTCGCCGGTTAGTTTGCCTGAACCTCGACATCAGGGTGTATGGCTTCTTTGAGGAATTGTTCTATATATTGCAGGGTTCCGGTGGTGGAACTGGGGCAACTGCCGCAGGCTCCTTGATAGTGAACTTTAATGGTTTTGTCCTCTACGGCTAGAAGATTGATACCTCCCCCATCATTTGCCAGCGCAGGTCGAATGGCAATATCCAGCAGGGCGTTGACCACTTCGTTTTTTTTCTGATCATCGTAATTGAAAAAATCTTCCTTAATGAAATTTTCCAATACGGGATGAACGTCTTGATCACCCTCTGCCTTGGGTTCTTCCGCTTCATCACCTTTTTCATAATGATCGAGATGTGCTTCCAGGGTGGAACCAATTTTTTCCATGATGGTATGCCAGCCCACCACATTGGACTTGGTAATGGTGACAAAGTTTTCTTTAATAAAAATACTTTGTATCCCAAATATTTCGAATAAGGCCTTGGCCATAGTGTCTCCTGCCGCATCATCCGGGGAGTCGAACGTCTTCGTACCTGTCTCAATGACTTTTCCATTTAAGATAAACTGGAAAGCGTCTGGGTTTGGAGTGGGTTGTATGCGAAGTACCTTGAACTGCCCTTCTTGTGAGGATGCAGAATCTTGACTGCTTGTATTTTCTACAGCCATAGGAATTCCAAATTGTTTTTGTAACCAGGCTAAAAGTCCCATACAAAGCTCATTAAATTAATTTTTTGGATAATTTTCATTATTATATCTGATTTCCCGGTCATGAGGGAATCAGATTTTCCCTTTTTCAAGAAAAATCAATTGGCCTTTGAAAATATTGAAGCTTTCTATGTCGAAAAGGATAAATTTAACCTTTTTAATTCTAGTATCACTGGAAAGATATTGCCAGACAGCACTAAGAAGCGTTTCTGCCGCAAGTTGAATTGGAAACCCATATATGCCAGTACTGATGGCTGGAAATGCGATAGAGGTTACCCCCTTTTCTTCAGCGCATTTAAGACTATTGAGGGCGGCATTTCTTAGCTTCTCGACTTCATCGCCTGCGCCCCATTTGGGGCCGACTGCATGGATGATATAGCGCGCTGGTAAATTTCCTGCAGAGGTGATAACGGCATTTCCAACTGGGCAGGACCCAATCTGATTGCACTCTTCCTGGATGGAGGGTCCGCCTTTTTGTCGAATCGCTCCAGCAACGCCCGCACCCAGAATCAGGTCTGAATTTGCGGCGTTGACGATGGCATCGTCAGTAGTATCGGTGATATCACCCTGTTCCAACTCTAGGTATGTATTATTGACCCGTATTTGCAACAGGAAGGTCTCCCGTTGATCCAAAACCCGATGTGTTGCGGGCGGTTTCACTCAAATGGTCGCTCGGTACAAATTCGACCGTCTCAACTTTTTGGATGATCAACTGGGCGATGCGATCGCCAGACTGGATGCGGATTTCATCATCGGAATGATTGAAGAGAAGGACTTTTATCTCGCCCCGATAATGCGAGTCAATCACTCCGGCACCACAATCTAGCCCCAGCTTTACTGCCAGTCCACTGCGAGGCCATATCAAACCGGCGTAACCTTCAGGGAGTTCCAGGCTAATTCCTGTAGCTATTAGCTCTCTTCCTCGAGGAGGAATTGTCCGGGTTTCTACAGCCTTTAAATCGGCACCGGCATCCCCTTTGTGCGCATATTGGGGTAGATAATCCCCTTTGCAAGGAACAGGAGATGAATCGGTTTTGCTCACAATATTACCTGTAAAAGGGTTATTTGGAGGGGATTATAAACAAGGGGGAGAAGGAAAGCAATAATTCGAAGATCAAAAAAAACGGGAAAGGGGGTCACGCCCCGCCTTTCCCGAATAAACTCTTAAAGCAAAATTTCACAAAACCGTCCTTGACATGGAGGCAATACCTAACAAACTCCAGAAAAGGCGGGGCGCGTCCTTTTGAAGAAAGGAGGCGGGTTACTATTTTGTCGGGATAAACCCAACGTTAAAAATAGGTTCCATGCTACGCCAATTGGATGGAAATCATCTGCCGACATTGATCGGAGGATTCGGCTGGCGCTCAAAACATTTGGGGGTTTGGGAAGGGGTTTGAGACTGGCATACATCCCACTGGTTGTATCTAATAATTCGAATTTGGGATGCATCTCATTCATTCTATGGAACCCGTTTTCTAGTAACCCGCCGCTGGAAGATCTGTAACCGCTCTCAATTTGTTTTTTCTCTCCCAAGAAGACCGAATTAGGAACTTGACCATGCCTTTTTACGGGTCCTGATCTCTAAATACAGTTCCTTTATATTGTATGCTTTGGAGAAAGTACCACTACATGTAGTACCTGTCAAGGATAAATTTGAAAGAAATTGCAAAAAAACGCGTAAAGCTTTTATTTATATATGTTTAAATAGTAAAAAAAAGCAGTTCTTTTGAGGGTTTTGTGGTGTCCCCACTACATAAAGTGTGCTTTGAATAATTATATTACAATATAAGGGGGGTTAAAAAATCAATCCGGGTTGAGTTTATAATGTTTTAATAACGCCTGTTACGGCTTAAAATTTTTCAGGGTGAGGGGGATTGAATTGAGGGATTTATTCTTTATCCGATACTGTTGTTTTCCGGTTTGAACGATATATTCCTGCTCTGCATCAAAAAGTTTGCCGACATTTAGGGTGGAGAGATTTTCCTGATCATTTTTCCAAAGACTGATAGTAAATGTGGGGGTGTCCAGTCCTGCTAGTTTCTCAGGTAGCGGTGGGGAGACTATAGAATTAAACTCCAACCCCTTTAGAGTCCAAAGCAAATCATGTCCGATGTGTTGGGTATCTAATTTTTCAGGTTTTTCAAGATGCCATTCTGAATTATTTTTCTTCAACTCAAAAAGATTGTCAGGAGTTTTAAGCAAAATTGTATTCACTCCGTTGCTTTCAAATTCCAAAAGTTTTTTATTTCTTAAATCATGAAGACTGCGAAACAGTTTATCGACTACATCTTTAGAGATAGAAAATACGGTTGATTCACCGGTCCGGTTGGCAAATACCTGACGGCCATCACTGGTATGATTGCCGAATTGGAGAGTCCGGGTTTTCCCATCTTTCATTTTCAAGCTAAACGATTTATTTGGAGCATTCAGGCCGAATGCTTCGGGGATGTCGATGGAGATTTTTATGAACTCTGTAATCTGGGCTTCTTTGAGATCAAAGAGCAGGCTGTTGAGAGTAGATAGGTCTGCACTTGTTTTTATCGGGTTTAGAATGGACCAGCTTTCGTTATCTTCATGAACCATTTGAATGGTTTCGTTTTCAGAACGTAGGGACAGCTCAAGAACTTCTTTTTCATCAAACTCAAGTAATTTTTTATCAAGAAAGCTCACAGCTTTTTGGGAAAGTGTTGCGAAAAGCCTGGTACCTGTCAACAGGATAGTTGGGGAATCATTGACTTTCCCATAATAGCCTTTATCTTCTTTTGGGTTGCCTAAGGCAAGTGTCTGGGTCTCACCTTTTTCATTTTCCAAAATCAGTTTTAGTTTTGGTGGGTGGAGTCCATAGAGTTCCAGTGAGTCAGGGTTTTCATCAACGAATTCCTGGATTTTGGAAAATTGAATGGATTGGAGAAACTTCATGATAGCGTCTTTATCCCCTTTTGCACCCAAAGCTCCTGAAACCTTCCAGACATCATCTTTTTTTACAAGCTCGAGGGGGTGGGCCTCCCTATTAATTTTTATTCGTTTAATATTTCCCGTACTGAAACTGAGCAGGGTTTTATCGCGAAAATTATAAACGGATTTTTGAAATTGGGATTGGGAAGCCAGGGCCATCATCACGGCAGGTTGGCTTTCCCTTTTAAAATAGAGACCTCCCCCCATTGGGCTCTCATCGCCTATTAGCAACGTTTCCGAAGTTTTATTTTCTATGTTGAAATGGATTTTCATAAAGGGTGAACCCAGGCCATATATGGAAAGGTCTTTTGGGTTTTCTTCGACCACCCGGGTTTTTTTAAGGGCTTCGATTTCGGATATAAAGGCTTCTGCTTCGGTAGAGTCACCGGGTGATGAAAGGGGTTGGGTAAGACCCCAGTTATTGGGCCCGGTACGTCTTAAGGTTATAGGTTTGCCATTGCGCGTTAAAGAAAATTCAACTACCTTTTTTGCATCGAGAGGAAGAATTTTATCAGCTAGTTCTTTTTCGGAGTTTTCTTTTTGCAGGGCAGGAAGGTCAACGAAAAAATAATACAAAACCAAACTCAGGAAGACAGCCGCCATCAGGGCCGTTCCTTTAAATTTCATAGTCGTCGTCGCCTCCACCAAGAGCGAATTCCAATTGTGGCAATCAGTCCGGGAAATACAATGACACCCATAATGAATATTGCGCTTCCCCAGGACTGGGTCATTTGAATGGGTGTGCTTTTTCTTTCTTTGGGACGGATGGAGATCAGATTTTCCTCTTCAGCAAGCCAGGAAATGGTGTTGAGAAAGAAATCACCATTCCCGGAAAAGTTGGTATAGCGATTATTGGCAAAATCTGAATCGCCCACGACCAACAGGGTGGCTTTTAATGATTTAATATTATTTTGTTTCTTTAAGGATTCAACATTTGCCGATGCTTCATCACTCCCGCTTTTTAAATTCTTTGTCGCGATGACCGAAACGGAAACTGGTCCTTTATTATCCTTTCCCTCATCGAACCTTACAGTTCCTGAATCAAAATCTGATTCCCCCCAGCTATTAGCACTGGTTTTTAACAGTTCGGTGGTAGTGATACCCGGTGTGGGGACTTCCTGCACAGACCTTATAATAGGAAAGATAGTCGCGAGAACAAAGTCGCTGGTTATTTCATGAGCTGTGTATTGATTGACAACCGGGGCCGCAAAATCACCCCCAAAAAGTTTGGACATGGGGTCGATAACAATATTTTCTCCCAGTTCAATGCCCCAGCTCTTAAGAAAAGTTTCCATGCCGGATGAGGATTTTGGGTCGATCAGCATGAAAACCGAACCCCCGGAATTTAAGTAGTTTTCAATAGCTTTTTTCTCTTCATCCTGTACAGGTTTTTTGGGGCCGGGAATAACCAGTACTGAGGCGTCTTTGGGAACTGTTCCGGATTGAAGCAGTAACAAAGACTGGACGATAAATCCATCCTGCTCAAGACTTTTTTTGGCCGAGGAGTAGCCTTCATTTTCCGAGCTACTTATTTTACTTTCGCCATGGCCTTCAAGAAAATAAATTATTTTTTGTTCATCACGGGTTACTTTTAAAAGAGCGTTGGTGATATTTTCTTCGGTGGTATTTTGAATCTTGGTTTCCTTGGGACCGCTCTCCAAAACCACAGTTCCGTATGTGGTGACGCCATATTGTTTTGTGACTGAAGGGCTTTTATCTGGGTCCACATATTGCAGTTTGATTTTTTCAGTCTCCTCAAGATAACCCGCAATTAAATTGGCAAAGGCGATTTTTTCAGGGGACTCTGTTTGGAAAAAAGCTGTCAGCTTTACCTCGCGTGGGATACTGGATATGAATTTTTTGGTTTGGGGTGCCAGGGTAAAGTAACCCCCTTCGGTAAAATCAAAACGATGTTTATGGCGGAAGGCAAGCAGGTTAACAAATATTAATATCCCCAGAAAAACGCAGGTCAGGAACAGGGTATTCGCACCATATAGAGCGGAACGCGAAGACAGGCTCTGCTTTAACTGGGGGCCTTTGACAAAAATGAAAAAAATACCATTAACCAGGCAGACGATCGCCAGTGAGGCCGATAAATTTTTGAGATCAGGAAGGACAATATAAAAAAACAGGGCGATGAAACCTGTTGTCAGGGAAAGCCATCCTGCCATGGGGCCTAGTTTTTTCATTACTTTACCTCCATCGATTGGAATCCAACACTCGGTGGCAAAGGAAAAGGCTGAATAAAATAAAACTTAAGTAATAAACCAAATCGCTGGTATCCACGATGCCTTTTAAAAACCGTTCCATATGTTCAACAATGGAAAGAAATTGAAGAACCTGGCCGGTAGTCGCGCCTGTAGCCTGGGCTCCCCAGCCAATGACCCACATGAATAGGGAGAACCCGAAAGTCAAAACTGCGGCGACAATTTGATTGTCTGTTAAGGATGATGCAAAAATTCCCGCTGATACATAACAACCCGCCATCAATAAAATTCCAAGATAGCCTGTGACAATGGGGCCTAGCTCGGGTTCTCCCAGCAAAAAAAGGAATCCAACAGAATAGGAGGAGATCAAAACCATAACTGCTACTACAATCATGCAGGCGAGAAACTTGCCCAATATGATCTCCCTGAGATGAACAGGGGAAGAAAGCAGGAGGCGAAAAGTTTTCATTTTTTTCTCATCCGCAAAACTGCGCATGGTGATAATAGGAATGATCATCATTAGGATCACTGACATATTATGCAAGCTGGGCTCAATTACCATTTCGTTCAGGTTAAGGCTCATTCCCATGGCTTGTATTTGTCCTGCCTGAAAACTCTGGAAGCTGAAAAAATTAAGAATGTTAAAAAAGATAAAACTATAAAGGAGTAGGAAGACGGTGGTGACCACATAAAAAATGGGTGAGTTGAAGAATGATCCCAAATCTCTCTTTGCTATTATCCAGGCCATTCTCATACTTTCACATCCTTTTCTTCGATGGTTAGTTTGAGAAATACATCTTCCAGCGTCATGGAGATGGGTTTGATCTCAACAAGGCCCCACTGGTATTCCAAAGCAAGTCGCGCAATTTCATCCTGAAGGTTGGCGCTCAATTCGCATTCGACCATAAACTGATTTTCCTCGCCAGGTAAAACTGCAAGTACTTGCTTTAAGGATTTTAATTTTTCCTCGACCGCATTCCCGCCTTTTCGAAAGGTAAGGGATAGGCGTTCACTTTTCCTCAGGGAGGCGGTTAAACCCTGCAAAGAATCTACAGCTGCAATTTCACCTTCGTTGATGATAATGACTCTCTGGCATATTTGTGTGATTTCAGGAAGAATATGAGAGCTGAGGATGATGGTGTGCGAGGCGGCCAATTCCTGAATCAGTTTGCGGATTTCTATAATTTGAATAGGGTCCAGTCCTATGGTTGGTTCATCAAGAATTAAAATGTCTGGATCATGTACCATTGCCTGCGCCAATCCAACACGTTGCTGATATCCTTTAGAAAGCCGCCCAATAATCCGATGACCAACGTCTTTTAATGAACATTTTTCAATCACTCTTTCTACAGCGATTTTGCTTTCCTTGGCCGATACCCCACGTACGTGCGCCGCAAATACCAGATAATCGCGAACACACATATCTGGGTAAAGCGGTGGAGTTTCTGGCAGGTAGCCAATTATTTTTCTGATTTCCAGTGAATGCTCAAAGGTGTCGTGTCCCTGAATTCGGGCTGTTCCACTAGATGCTGGAAGGATGCATGAAAGGATATTCATGGTCGTGCTTTTGCCTGCCCCATTAGGGCCGAGAAAACCCACGACCTCCCCTTGCTCGATCTGAAAAGTCAGGTTATTGATGGCCCTTCTTGGACCATAGTGCTTGGTAAGATTTTCAACCTCGATCATCGAAGCTCTCCATTAAACTTTAATCTTCCAAGGGATTCTTAACGTTGTAGTACTGAAGAAAAACTTGAAGTGAAACATTACGCAGATGTTTTGTGTTCCAGAAAATATCATAGCGCACCTATGCTTTTCAATTAAAATATTTTAATTTTTGGCAGATTGGCAGGCTGAACCTACGCATTGAACAAGCCCCAAACCCACATGCTATAAGAAACAAAAAAACTTGAAATAAATAATAGGGCGGGACGCATTTTAACATGCCCTTGGGGTGAAAGAGCTTTAAAGATGAATAATAGAATACTTAAAACCCATCCGAAAAACCCTAACTCACACATTATAGATGGAAACGTAAAGGGGGGACGGTCTTCCTCAAGTAAAATCAGGTACTGGGATTTCTTGTCGGCGAAAGTGATTTTATGATTTTTCTGCGAGTTAGTAAAACTTTCTGCCATAAGATGGGCTATTTTTTCATTGCAAAGATTAATCCATTTTTTCCCTGGAGTGTAAATACTGCGAATAGAATAAAATGAGCTACGAAGAATTCGGTAGGTTTTCAAAGCCTCTACACTATTATTTTGGGTTTGAAGCTT
>Ga0233439_10005792_pt1 | contig 11288 bp, 9 predicted proteins | sample SI_123_September_6_FD_182713 | JGI IMG/M metagenome (GOLD analysis project Ga0233439, IMG submission 182713) | Seawater microbial communities from Saanich Inlet, British Columbia, Canada - SI_123_September2016_100_MG | ecosystem: Environmental > Aquatic > Marine > Inlet | place: Canada: British... | reverse complement strand
ATTTGAGTTGAGAACTTTAATTCAACATCAGTAACTTTGTTTTTGTTTTGACTATTCCATTTTTGATACGATGTTATTGCAGGGACAAGTGACTGTTTATCTTCAGTTTCCTTCTGAACTGAACTCTCCAAATAGTTTGATTGGTTCCAACTGGATTCAAGTTCAGATAGCATGGATTTTAGATCACTTTTCTTTTCAGGCATTTCTGGATTATCTACATCTTCCACAATTTTGTGAAATATTGTTCCCTTGTACAGGGCGTTTGCCTCTTGGTTTCTAGGTAATGCGTTTAGGACATGTTTGTACCAGAACATTTTCGGGCATCTAGAATAATCATCAAATTTTGAAAAGGATAATTTTTGATTCTCATACCCCATCGCTATAGGGTTTGTTCCTGCAAGTCTTTCGTCAGTAAGAGGGTCAGGCTCATATTGTAACAAATTATCAGAAGAAAATCCATCAGAGGATTTATTTTTCTTATAATGATCAATTTTTGCAATTTCTATAATTTTGTGAATCGCACTTTGGAATTGATCAGAATGTAGATTCTTTAGTGCCTTTTCAATATACTCATTTTTAATTACATCAAACACATCTACGGGTGCAGAGATATTATCATCAGAGTTTGAATCAAATTTTACAAAGTTGACACTAGTATTTTCTTTAGGTTTTAGTAGTTCAAGAAACTTTGATGCTTTATTTGCACGTGATCTGTCTTCGTATTGTGTTGGATACATTAAGAAAAGATGGCTTATTGTTCTAGTCATTCCAACATATAAAATTCTCCTTTCCTCTCTAGTATGTTCTATCTTTGGTGTTGCACTTGGAATTACACCTTTTGCAAGTTGTTGTGGAACGTAAAATGATTTTTCAGAATATTTCATTGGCATCTTGTATGTTGCCACATCTACGATAAATACAACTTCGAACTCGCGTCCCTTGCTTTTATGAATAGTTGATACTTGTACTGCATCATCACCAGACATATCTTTTTTTGTTTCAACATCAAATTGATTGAGTTGTTCTGTAAATTCTAAGAATTCTTTTACAGTTACTTCAGAATTTATCTTTTCAAAATCATAAGCATTGTTAAGAACGCTATTTAAAACTGAACGCTCTATGAAACTTTCAATAGAACTATCATTTGATATTTTTTTGTAAAGGTCCGTTTTATTTCTGATAATTTTGTAAATTACTTGAGATGGAGAATGATCCTTTGCAAGTTTGATAAATTCGTTAATTGTTGTGAAAAGTTCCCGGATCTGGGTTTTTTGAGTGAGATGTTCAACTTTCAAATCAGAAATCACATCAAATGTATAATCACCATCAGTTTTTCCTCTAGCTCTGACTCCCGCCTCTCGATTAATCTTTGAGATGTTTTGAGGACGAATATCGTACTCTTCAAGTAATCTGATAATACTAGTCATAGAATTCATCGGATTTGCAATAATTCTTAGAAATGCAAAGAGAACTTGGGCACTAGGAGAACCATGAACCTTTGATTTTCCTATGTATTTTACAGGTATTCCTTCAGATGTAAGAATTTTAGCGATATTCAGACCATCTTGTTGTTTTCTTGAGAGTATGGCAAAATCCCTAAAAGTGTAGTTGGGATTATTTTTTATCATCTCACCAATTTTATTTTTGATAAACTCTGCTTGAGCGAGTTCAGAGGAACACTCTACAACGTTTACTTTATTGTCTTCTTTTTTAGTGGCTTCAATATTTTTTGGAGAACGTATTGTATCTTGTGCTAAGAGTTCACCAGATAGATTAATCACACTTGGAGGATTTCTAAAATTTTTTGCCAGAGAAATTTCAGTATAATCTGGAAACGTTTTTTGGAAATCTTCAAATATTTGAGTATACGCTCCTTGGAATCGATAAATATTCTGATCAGCATCACCTACTGCTGTAACGTTTCCATTTGTTGCTATTTTTTTTACTAAAGCAAACTGTGCAAAATTGTTATCCTGAAATTCATCAATGAGGACATGTTTGAATTTTTCTTGAACACGTTTTAAAATATGTGGTTGTGCTTTGTTTTCCAAAAGTCTGTTTGCTTCAACTATCAGATCATCATAATCCATCACATCAATTTTCTTTTTAAATTCTATGTATTTTTTATAAATTTTCACAAGGTTGTCCATCTGATGCAAGTAATCAAACTCATCAATATCTGCAATCGATGATTCTTTTTTTAATTTTTTATCCACATATTTTTTCAACTCATCAGGAGAAATTAATTCTTGATTAAAAACACTAATTCCATCAACTAGTTTTTCAATTAAATCATACGCATTATTTCCAATTACAACATGTCTATCAAAACCAAATGAATCTATATTTTGAACTCCCCAAACCAAAAAAACAGAACGGTCAAGTACCCCTCCTTTCATTCCAAGGCCGGTTGCAGTTGTATTTTCTAATAGTAAATTTCTACAAAAAGCATGGTATGTGCTAATCTGCATCTCAGAAATATCAAATTTTCCTTTAATCTCTTCATCCCCTTCCAATCTTCCTCTGAGCTCACTTGCTGCCTTTTCAGAGAATGTCAAACAAAGAATCTCTGATGGATCAAGCCCATCTTTTATTAGGAATTTAACTCTCTCAGTGACCAGACGAGTTTTTCCACTTCCAGGTCCTGCTGTGACTAGTAATGGGGAGCCTTTGTGCTTGACTGCCTTCATCTTGACACTATCTAACTTCATACAGTGTTAGTTTCACATCAGTATTTCAACCATAGCCCAATTCTCAAGTATAGATAAAAATAGTCATTAGATGTATTCTACTTTATTCATGGTACTTTATCCCTCAAGTGGAACAAGTGAAAAAGTTCTGAAACTTTTGAAATCAACCAAAGAGTATGGCGGTCCACAATCAGTTGATGATGTCTGTAAGAGCTTGAATATGACAAACAGAAATGCTAGATCAATTTTATCTAGAATGTACCAAAAAGAGACAATAGAAAGAATCGGAAAAGGAATCTATCGAGCCAAAGGCGATAAGAGAGAATACAATTCCAACTTAGAACATTATACAGAGTAAATATTATTCTCAAATGTAGCAGTTTTAAAATTTAAAATATTTTCAGGATCATTGCCTCTTGCCTTGTTTAATTCATCAAGTTCTGCTAATCCATCTTGTCTAAATCCTGTAGATGAACCATAAACTCCATCAAGTAACATCGTTCCATGCTCACCATTTTTTATATCATCCACCATCTCATAAAATTTAATCAGTTCTTTTTTGTTAACAGGATTTCCAGTTGCTTTGTTGACCCCTACAGCAATATACATCCCATTCTCTTTTATTGTAATTGGAAACTTGTGGTTTACCCCTGATGCTCCAGGAATTGTCTCATTTACAGATACCTCACACTTGTGATGCATGCTAGATACATATGCAAAAAATCGGTATTGTGCATATTTTCCTGCATCATCTTCTTCACAATCTACAAAAACTTTGTGTAGTAATTCTAAAGCACTGTCATTCATACTTTGTAATTTGTCATCCAATCTTCCTCTTTCCTGTAAAGGTGATTTGCATTCTTTGGCGACAAGCACTAAAATAAAATCAGGCAAATTATATTTTTTTAAAGTTGCTACATATGCCCCTGCTTGAGACATACCAAAATTTGGAAAACCTTTGTTGACCACTTTTTATTTAAAACACGGCCATGTATAACTGTCATTATGGAGGCAGTTGGTGCCAAAATAACGTTAAATAATTTAATTTAATTTTTCATAAACTGCTTTAGTTAATGATCTTGTTTTTCTCTTCACCTTTTTTACTTCCACCATGACATCTACCAAAGAAATTAAAGAATAAGGGTCATCAGGTACTCCTGCAGGAATATTCTTTTTCAAATCAATCAGATCAAATATGTCTGGAAGTTTTTTGAAAATTTTTCTTAGAGGTGAGATTGCTTTTTTTGGGTTTCCAAGCTTCATTATGTACGGCTCTTCAGCAACACCTATGATACAGCAAAGATAATCGCCCGTTTTATTTTTGTAGTATAAGTGTCGAGTGTCAGTTCCATTTTCCACATCCTTTGAAATTTTCTGGAACTGAAGTTTGTATCCTTTTGGAATGTGATCCTCAACATCAATGTGTGCATCCTCTTTTTTTCCTGATTGAACTGTTGGAACCCATTTGACTGGAAAGTAAAGTGGAATCATAAAGTTAGATAACATCAAATCATCTTTGGCTCTTTTCTTTGCAAGAGCGACGTATTCTTTTCTAATATCAACACCAACATATTTTCTTTTTAGATTATTTGCAACCTTGAGTGTCTGTCCGCTTCCACACATTGGATCTAAAATAACATCTCCTGGTTTTGTGTACATGTGAATTAATCTCCATGGAATTTGTTCGGGGAAAACTGCTGGGTGCTTGACGACGTTAGGTGGAACTGGAGTGATATCCCACACAGAAAGTGCAACTTGTCTTTTCATTGCTCGGTTTAATGGGATTTTAGGCTCAGTTTCTTTTAGTAGAAATCGCGCTTTCTTTCCTTTTTGTAAAACAATAATGTATTCGTGCATGATATTTGCACGATACCTTGTAGGTACTGGAATCTTTACAAACTGACCAAATCTATTTCCAGCTCCAGTTCTACCCGCAGTGACTTTATTCCAGATTATCATATCTCTGAGATGCCATCCCTCTTCCTCATCTGCAAGGTCCACGAGTTTTGTGATTAGCAAGCTTGGTAAAGGGATCATAACTCCTTCAGATAATTCATCAGCAATGACAATACAACAGAATCCTCCAGGCATTGTAACTTTTTTTACTTCTGAGAAAATTGCTTTCATCTCCTCAATGTAATCATCCAAACTTCCCCCCACATTTCCTCGAAAGTCTTTGCCCTTTCCAGATTTCAAATTTTTGACATGTTGTGAATAATTAATTGCATTTCCATAAGGTGGGGATGTAACAGTTAACGCAACACTGTTTGGTTTGATGAATTTTGATAGCGTTTTACTGTCTGCACAGAAAACATCATTAACGGTAAATTTTCTTGCCACAAATGTCTGCGATAATGATTAGCTTTAAACCTTTTGTTCTTTAGTTGGTCGGTATATTTTCCAAAACAGAAAGTGCAATATCTGCCAACTTTGTCCCAAGCCTTACAGGTACTGCCTCACCAATTTGAGCCCTAACTTGTGAACGGTTCCCTTCAAACATGTAATCATCAGGAAAAGTTTGTAATCTTGCCCTCTCTCTATTGGTCAACATGCTTCGTTCTTTCTCATAGTGATAACTCCAAGTACCACCTCCACCATAAGCCATTACTGTATAACCTGGTTTTAGGGGATGGGACCTTCTGTAGATATTGCTCATCGTACCTTTAACTTTCCATTCTGTTCCATCCACAAACAAGTAATTCATGTTGGGTGGAATGTGAGACATCCTACTTTTTACTTTATCACTTTCTTTTGGAATTTCATTACTATTATCATCAAACTTTCTTCCCTCCAAAGGCTTTCCATAATACCCCAGTTCTTTCAAAATTATTTTGTGCTCCTCAAATGCAACCTCTACTTCATCATCATCTTTTGGTTGGATATTATTTGAGATTAGATAATCATCTACAACATTAAGAGTTAGTTTATCCCATGTTTTTGATTTCCATGCAAAGGCTTCAGGAGTTCCAACTTTATTTTCTATTCCTCTATACTCTTCCATCAATTTAGTATATTTCTCTGCAAGTTCAGGCACGGTTTTACCCTCAAATGCCTCCATTGCAGTGATTGGGTATTTTTTGAGAAGTGATGTTTCACCTTTTAGAATTTGTTTTGCTTTTTTTGTGTAATCGTATTCAGCAGTTAAGTTCAACAAATCCTTTCGCACTCCAACAATAATGAGTCTCTTTCTTTTTTGTGGAACCCCAACATCAGAAGAGTTTACAATTTCATTAAAGATAAGAAAGTAATTTTTTGCAGAGTCTGGTCCTTTTTTAATTTTATTTTTTATTTCAGTCCACTTTTCGTTCAGGTTCTCAAAATCTTCTGTAATTGTTTTGTAAGCTAGTCCACCATTAGCACTAACAAGCCCAGGAACATTTTCAAAGACAAAGATTTTTGGGGCAGCCCTTGTAAGTGCTCGAATAAAGTGAGAATATAGATTTCCTCTAACTTGAGTTATTCCAAGTTCATCTCGACTTCCACGCACTTGAGAAAAGTCCTGACACGGCGGTCCGCCAATAACACAGTCAATATTCTTTAGGGGTTCAAAGTTGATATCAGTTACATCACCTACAATGTAGCATGGAAGTTTTGGCTCTTCATTAAAATTTGCAACAGATTGGATTCTCACGTTATGATTTTTAGAATAAGTGTCTGCAGGAGCTTGAAGTAAATCATTTGCAATTTGATTCTCAAACTTTCCAGTATTTGCAAATCCTGAATCTAATCCGCCAGCTCCTGAAAATAGTGTTGCAATTTTGTAAGAATGATCAGAATTTTTCATCGTTCACACGATTCCAACATTTCTCATAATTAGAGGTAGTGTTGATCTAAAACTCTGTGCTGATGTAAATTCTTTTTCCGTCCTCAATGAAAACAAGATTGTCTCCTGCCTTTACTTTTAATTTTGATCGTACTTCTTCTGGAACCGTGACCTGAAATCTTACTGTTACCTTTGAGGAGCCTAGTGCTTTGCCCATTTATGGTGACTTGTAGTAATAAGAATATTAAGAAAGCCAAGTATACCAAGAATACCAAGTATTATACCTAAATGCTTTTTGCTATTTCATTCAACCTGCAAGGTTTGAATTTGTTTGTGATCTGTTGATTACATTTTGCAACAAAACGGTCTGTAGAATTCTTTTTTGTAATTTCACCTTTTTGTTTTACCACAAACTTGACAACATCATCTTTTTTAAAGGAACCACACGGTTTGCCTAAAACATCATTACTCACCGTAACATCTGTTAAACACCTAAGCCAACAATTTCTTACTGTGCTGTGTTTTTCCACATACGCTTCAATCTTTCCTTTGAATTTAAAATCACCCAAAGCATTAGGATAGGGTAACCATTTTCTTTTAGAAAGTTTACTAGCAGTAATTTTTGGCAATAGTCCATTTGTGAGATCAATCTTGTCTAAACTATTATCCTCAATTTTTTTTCTAATTTGTTTCTTAGTTCTTTCTTTTACCTCAGGAAAAACATCTGTATCTGGAAGGGGGGTTCCTTTTTCTAATGTTGTTCCAAAGTTATCAATGTCTTCAACAGTAAAAACATAATTAAATTGTACAAACAAATCTTTAACATTGTGAAATTTTTTTAAATTTTGATCTTGTTTGAGTTTATGTTTTAGCCATGCACCTAAAGGACTAGATTTTCTAGATTGACCATTGATATCTTTTATTTCACAATAAATATAGTACATTTTTTTTGTATTATCTATTTCAAATACATTTTTTTTAATGGATTTCAATTCAGATGCTTTTGGTCCAAACCAATCGTCTGCATCTCCAGAATTTTTTATTTCAACATATATTTTTGGTTTAGGGGATTTTCTATTTTTTTCAACGATGTTTATGATATCGGGTTCTGTTTTCTTTTTGTTCAGAGGGTGTATATCAAAATCAGTTTCAAATATTTTTTTTGGATTTATCTCATGTAACTTCTTACAAACTGCAATTTCAATAATTTTGTTTAGAAAAGAATCAATAATTCCCCCCAATCCACGTTTTTGAAAATTTGTTCTATCTTTAATTGGCTTGCTTTCATCAAGATAGTATTCTAAAGCAAATTTCCAGCTTTTTTCTATGTCATTTAAGCAAATCTTGTAAATTATTGGAGAAGTCATATGATCAAATTTTACAGGTCTTGACAGGTTTGATGTTGTGTTTCTCAATGATTTTTTGTTTAATTCCAAATCGAGGTCGTCTTCCTTGTTTTTGTTGATCACGGAAAGTCTGAGTTTTACTAATTTGATGACCATAGATTAAATCATTAGGTATTTTGTAAACATCATAAGTTCCATCAAATTTTCCATCACGATAAAAGTCAAGAAGGTACAAAACATCCCAAACAGAATCAGGTCCAAAACTAGTTAGATCATATCTAATTGTTGTTGCTTTAATTTGGATTCTCTCATGGGTTTTTGGATTGTAACAATCATAAGATGCAGCAGTTCCTTTCACATCTAATACTCTAGGACAATCAAACTCCAAGGAAAATGCTCCTTCAGAAATTCCTTCAGGTAGATTTGGTGCACGTGATTCAAAATCTTTTAAACCATTTTTTAATTCAAGCCATGCATTGTAAAGTTTCTTTAATTTTGGAGTATCTTTTTTTTCTGCCTTTAGTAAAACTGCATCATATTTTTTCCCTTTTACTACAATCTTATCAGAATACTTTAGCACATGAGAATGATTTTTTATTCTGATTAAAACAACGCCAAGAATACCAAGTATACCAAGAAAATAAAATTATTTTTCTTAAGATCCTAAAAGTTTTCCAAAGTACTCATTGATTGCATCCTCTATTGATCCACCTGCTATGTTTAACCTATCCATTGCATCTCCAAAAATATCTTCTGAAAGTTTGTTAATGTGGAACTCGGCCCCTATGGAAATTTTGAAATCATGTTCATCATCATCTATCTCAAAAAAATCAAGATTGTTAACTCCAGTTTCATTAGATATTTGTTCGGAGAACTTGTCTCGAGATTCTTTATCTATTTTAAAGAAAGCATCCCTCATTGGACCTCCAAATACAATTACTGCACCACAACGTACAATGTCGTGTTCCTTTAATTTGAAAACCTCTTCGCTTTCAATATCAAATCCAGGAGGTGTTATGAAGAGTCTAAAATCATCTCCAAGCATTTTTCCGTCTCTAACGCTGTAATCGTTTGATTCTAACATATTGCAAATGAATTCTTCTTCTTTTTCAAATGTAGACATTAACTAAATGACAATATATTGAATTAAAAAAACTTCTTTTAGAGCAACACATGCGTGTGAGATTGGTAATGATCATGATTTACCATAATTAATGATAACAAAATTTTCTCCAGAAACATAATCCACTATTCACACCACACCCAAAAGGAGTATAGGGAAATGGATGTGTGGGTGGGTTTCAGTCACAAAATTACACCCAGTACACCCGAATCTACACCCATTTTACACCCAAATTCAGGCATGAAAATTAACTATATGATTATGTTCAGAATTAATTTAGAATAAACATGAAAAGGAATTATCAGTGAAGAGTAATTTCTATTCTAGTTTTAATTTAAAATTCTAATGCTTCTCGTAACGCTTTATCAATTTTTTTAATTGTTGCAGAAGGAACACGTACACCATACTGTTCCATGTTTTTATTCATCCCTTCAAATATTGTGCAGAGAACCGATTCTACAGGAGTTTTGTCACTTCCAACATCCCTGCAAATCAAATCATTAGTTTTTGTTGTAAGATATGCAATTTTACCTTTTAGAGAACGATTACATTTTGTACATTTATGATCTCCTTTGATATTGTATAGTCTACCAGATAAGGCATCACCGTCAATACCATCAATTAGTTCTTTATCACTAGTCATTTCTTTGATTTCTTTAATTCATTAACTTCTGCTCTAAGATTGGAAATCATTTGTATTAATTCCATATTCCTATCAGTGTCATACTGTTTGTCTTTAATTAAACTGCTTAACACTTGTCGATTATCATCAATTTGGTTTTTGTATCGTACAACATCCGCACTACCTTTCATGTTGCAAACTATGTTTGAAAAGATATTGATTTTAGATGATGCTTTCATGTATTCTTGTCTTGATTTATCAGGGTATAGTTTGTCTTGTTTCTCGTATGAATCACCAATCTTGTGGCCTATTGCAAGTTCACAAACATAAGGTGCAACGCCCTCAACTATCAAAGTAGATTTTAGTAAATCTCTTAACTCATGACTTGTTTTTTCATGTCGTTGTACCAACTCTGAACTGTTCAAATCTTTTTGAATACCTGCATTTCTTGCCAGTCTTGGAATTAGTTTTGCAATCCAAAAGTCTTTGATTGGTTGTTTTGTTCTGCCTAAAAATATTGGTTCATTGTTTTTCATTGCAGACCCTATCTTTTCATATCGTACATTGAGGTATTTTTGTAATGCCTGAATTGCATCAATGTCAAGATAACCTGTATGAGTGTAGTTTGTCTTGATTCTAGTTAGTCTAATTGGTACAGGACATAATGATAAATCCCAATTTTCATACGTTTCAGTTCCAAAATATTTTACTAATTGCTCCCAAGCCTGAAAGTTGAATCTATCAACCATTGTTGTGTTATCTAGACCTCTTTGAAATTTACAAAGAACTACTGCTTTCTCTAGGATAGACGCACTGCCTGCTGTTAGCATGTTTAGTAGGTCCTCTAGGGACAAGGTAGCATCTGCATTTTCATTTGAATAGTCATTGTGTTTGATAGTGGGATTGTACTTGAATTTCAACTCACACTCATTTTTCTCAAAATATGACATGATTGCCGCATATTTTAATTTCATATACCCAGCACTGCATTTGCTGTTACTCTCATCGTTTAGAAAGCTCTTGATTACACGAACAAAATCAGAATCGCTATTGAATGACTTTTTGTATAAATTAAGCAGGTGCTCTAGTCCATCAAGGGTAATTTTTTCAGTAACTATCTCAAAAGTTGTTTCACTGAGATGTTTTGTTTGTTTAAACTCAAAAAGTTTACCATGCAGCCAGTTGCTAAACTCCCAAACCCTATACAGATAGTCTTTTTTTGTTGAAGATAGAATTTGCGTGTCTTTGAGAAATTTGTTTTTAGAGCCTCTCAACTGATCACTAAAGTAACTAATTGATTCAAGTTCTAGAAAGTCTTTGAATTGTATTGGTTTATCACTTACCTCAACTATAATGCCAAGGTCTTTGCCAATTCTCAATGAAGTGTTTACAGCATACTTTGATGCATTTTTTGGTTCTTTGCAAGCAGAAGTTTTGAAATAATCAGCATTAGTTTCAATGAATGTTTTAGGTTTTATCACATCACCTTTTTTGAATAACTTGAAACACTTTGATTGTTGTTCAGTTAATGACACATCATGCTTTTTTGGATTGAATTCTTCTAAAACTTGGTACAGTTTAGTCGTCATCTACGCCTATTTTTTATCTAAAGTAAATAAGAATTGGTTTACCTAAAAACATCAACAAAGATTAAACGACAGAAAAATCACAAATATTTTATGAATCAATCCACTAGAGAATTAATTTCAAAATATTCACCAATGTGGACAAACAAACAGGTTTG
>Ga0233439_10005791_pt1 | contig 11289 bp, 10 predicted proteins | sample SI_123_September_6_FD_182713 | JGI IMG/M metagenome (GOLD analysis project Ga0233439, IMG submission 182713) | Seawater microbial communities from Saanich Inlet, British Columbia, Canada - SI_123_September2016_100_MG | ecosystem: Environmental > Aquatic > Marine > Inlet | place: Canada: British... | reverse complement strand
GGCAAAATCTTCGAGCTAATCCTGATGGCTCAATACTTAAGCGTGCAATTACTTACCTTGAAGAAGAAGCGTCATACGATGTAGAAAATCATCAAGAATTCTATCCTGGTGCAAAAAGAGAACACTTTGAATCGGTTGCCAATAAGTTGCCTTATGAAGTGTATATCAATATACAGCAACTATCGATGAACAATCCAGACTACGATCGACATGACGCACTCATGGCAGCGATTAAACATCACTTGGATCCACATGAATACCGAAGCATTGAAATAACCCTCAAAGGAAAAATCGAGCTTTACGCATCAGACTACATAGACACCTATGCTGAACTCAAAGGCTTAGGTCATGATTCAAAGCAGATCAAAGATGCTGAACGAGCCATTACTCAAATGACTGAATTCTTGGGTAATCGTATGCCTCACGAATACAAAAGAAATGACATTAATAAATTTATCCTTGCAAGGCTTAACACTGGAGCAAGTACCGGCACTGTTAAAAAATACCTTAACTTAATCAATGCTGTATTTAACAAGGTTAATGATGAGCATGAAATTGATCATGTGCACAGGTTCAACAAGCCCAATATTCCAAATTTAGGCGACGATCGCAAAGAGAGAGATGATTTTAGCCCTGAACAATTAAACCTACTTAGAAGCAAGCTTAGTGGCTCTAAAGATACTGTTAATCATCTAATTATGGTTGCGTTAGATACCGGAATGAGGGGTGGTGAAATATTAGGCCTTGCATCAGAAGATATTTATCTAAATAAAGATTATCCTTATATCAAGCTTCATCAAAACACGCACAGACGCTTAAAAACTAAGAATAGTACTAGAATAATCCCATTAATTGGACTAGCCTTAGAAGCTGCTCAATCGTTGGATTTAAAGCAAGAGTGGCTCTTTCCACACTATCTATCAAAGGATAAAAAATCATTCAAAAATACCAATGCATCTAATGTGATTAATAAGCGCATTAAAAAACTTCTAGATGATTCAAAAGCGCCCACTGCTTATTCATTTAGACACACGATGCAAACTAGATTACGTAACGTTGAGTGTCCTGCAGATATTCGTGAAGAGATCTGTGGCTGGAAATCTAGCATATCTAAGAACTATGGTTCACCAACTGATATCAAGATCAAAGCCAACTACATACGAGAGACGCTAACAAACTACTGTTAGTTCACTTGTATACCTCTAAATTTAAGTAAACAATTAACCCTTGTTACCATCCTGTATGAAGCACGGGCTATGCGTTACAACGACACGTATGTTAGACGCCACGCCATGATCAAAAACAAACTAAGAGACAACGATTACTACTCAGAATCCTTACTCGAATACACACGAGAAGCACTGGGAGAGACATTTAAAAGACTGCCTTTGCGTATCCAAACAGGCTTCATAAAGGTTTTTTATAATCATCATAATATCATCAGAAACAACCAACACAATCAAGATGCTGAAAGCATAACAATGGGTAAAGATGAAGTCGAACGATACTTCCGAGATCAAAAAGACTTTAACGCTGTCAACATGAATGGCTATTGGTTGAGGGCCAAGAGAAGTCGTCATGGACCTATTGAGGGTAAATATGTCTTCTCTCGACTACCAAAACCAGGTGGCGGATCAATAGTGTTTCCGAATTATCCCACTAGATGGATTGTTAGAACATTTGACGCTTGTAACACTGGGGTGCGTAGCACTAATGGTTACCAATTAAGTAAAAAGATTGAGCTAATGGTAGGTCAATGGATACAAGACACACTCAAAGAGGCAAATACTCCAAAGAAGGTTGCCAATCAAAACAAAGATGCAATTATCAGAAATCAAAGTAATACACCTAATACAATCAATGTAAACACATTGGTACATATCAATAAAGAAGAGCTAATGATTTATAAAGCTACATTAGTATCACTTCTTAAACTAATCAAACTAGAACAAAGTAAGTTAGAAGTAAATACAGATCAATGCCAAGAGTTTATCCAAGAAATAACACTCAAAGTTGCAGAAAATAAAGAAGCATGTTTAAGTATAGGTGGGGCAAAAGTAAAAATTGAATTATCTAAACCGCTTGAAGACCTTATCGGTAAAGGTATTAATGCCTCCAGGGTTAATCGTCATATTAAAGAAATAGATCAACTTATATTAGACAGTATAGAGCATCAATCTGATTGTGTTTATGTCACCTATGAGGAATGTTCCACAGGTCGATACTTTGCGACTAATGCCACTTTACAGGGCTACAGTCGATCAGTTCGTTATGCCGCACTCAAAGGCTGTTATGAATATGATCTTGAAGCTGCACACCAAAACATATTGTTACAGGTGCTCAAGCATTTTGATATTAACTTCCCTAAACTTGATATAGTTTATGAATACGTCAGAAACAAGGCTGATATACGTAATAAGCTTGCCAAAGAATTAGCTATGCCACTAGAACAGTTTAAGTCAGTCTTGCAGGCATTAACTTATGGCGCAGAGATGAACAGATCGCCATATAGGTCAATTTACAAGTATTGTAATGGCGATGATAAGATTATCAAAAAAGTGATCAATAACGCGTGGTTACAGCGATATATGGAAGCATTTAAGCTTGCAGGTGTCGCATTAGAAGATAAAGGTGTTGGCTCAATCAATGCCGTGGGTATTAAGTTTGTTAAAAACAAAGACTCACAAAGGATGGCACACATACTTCAAGGATATGAACGTCAGGTACTTGATGTAGTTATCAAGCACTCTGATCGAAATAATATTGCTTTATTGCTACATGACTGCGTTGTGCTTTATAACAAGGTTAACCCTAAGCGACTAAGTGATATTGTTAAGCAAGAGACTGGGGTTGATTTGGAATTTTCGGAAGAGAAATATCAATAACGAATTGAACTATAATTAGTTAAAAAAATAAAAGATATGGAATCTGAATTAAGAACAGCAATTAAAGAGAACAATATAAATTTAGTTAAAGACTTGATCAAACAAGGTATTGACGTAAATTATGGGTATGTGTGGAACAACACTGCATTACATTTTGCTTCAGAAACTGGAAATTTTGAAATAGTAAAACTACTTGTTGATAATGGCGCAGATGTTAATGTTAAAAGAGATGTTCATAGGGATAAGTCTGATAAATACTACCCTCTAACTATCGCAATTACCAAGGGTCACTTAGATGTTGCTGAATTTCTCGTTAATCAAGGGGCTAATGTTAATTCTTATGATGAGCTTTGCTACACTCCGCTTCATTTCTTAGCACTTCTTAGTCATTGGAATTATAAAGGCCATAAAAAAGACGAAGTTGGTTTGGCATTGGCGCATAAAAAAGAAGAAGATTTTTTCAAACTATTGGTCAGTAAGGGGGCTCGTGTCTGTACAAAAACGGATACTGATAATACGCCACTCAGGTATGCAGTCGGCATGGGTAATCTTCATATCGCCAAACTACTAATTGAACATGGTATAGATATCAATGTACGAGGCTGGCATGGAGAGACACCGATTTTTCATCAAACAGGGTTTGATAATGTCAAGTTTTGTATTGAGCATGGGGCTAAAGTTGATATACACGACACGCATACAAAACAAACGCCACTCCATAGTACCGCATCGAGTGGCGGCCCAAGAGATTTAGAAATTATTAAGCTTCTTATTGAGCACGGGGCCGATGTTAATGCTATAAACGAGCGCGGAATGACAGCATTACACGCGAGCATATCATATGGATGCAAGTTAGAAGTAGTTAAACTCTTAGTAGAAAATGGCGCAGATGTTAATGCCACTAATGATTCAAATGAAACAGCATTAGATATGGTCGGTTATGTCTACGAATGTTATGATGTAAATATTGCAAACTTTTTGAAAGAACACACTAATTTAAAATAATATGTTTGATCCAATTACTGTCAGCTTTAGCAATGAAATTAGAGCCAAAATTAAGGCGAAAAAATCTCTTTTTATAGACTTGGACAGGTTTCATTTAGCTAAGCTTAATAAAGACATAAAGCATCTTGATTCTATCAATGAATATCATTGTTTTGATTATGTATTCTCTGAGCCCTTGGGAAGCTTCTCAAGGCCTAATCATAAAGAGTATAAGAAATTTAAGTTTAATAAAAAAACATACAAGATTCCTTATGGATGGAGTTTTATACTTGATCAAGTAGACTATATCAATGATAAAGGAATCATTGTTTTTCAACTAAATGAGTCTGCACTAGTTAAAACAAAACTATGGGTGAAGCAAGATGGCCATGATGACGTCTCTAATACTTATGACTTTATTAGTCTTGAGAGTCTACTAAACTCTAAGGGATATTATCTTAATGCAATTTTTGGGTTGCCTCCACATAGTGATATAAACAAATCGCAATGGATTGGTAGGCGCTTAAGAGCTAGTGGATTTAATGATGCCCATATACCGTTGCATGGCTCTAGATCAGAAAGTCTATTTGCCTTTACAAAACAACAAAGTGATGATATTTTGATTGCAGACCTTACAGAAGGTAGTAATAATTACAAATATGCTGTCAACACTTTTTTAAGTAAAAAAACAGGCACTGATAAAGATTTAGATAAAGGTTATTTTATTAAAAATAGAGATTTCCATACATTCGGCAGAATTCGAGCTGAATACAAGGTTAAGCTTCTTGATACGCAATATAAAAAATATGAGTCTAAGTCAATAAGTGATTTAGCACTCCAGATTTCTGATTTTAGATCTAATAAAGAAGAGACTGATAGTTTTGACGCGGATAATTCGATATTTTTATTAAAAAGGCCAAAGCCCAATGGGAAACTTCCAGTCTCTACTACCAATCGACCAACAACTGACTCGTACTTTCAAATTGAATTAAATGATTTAATTAGAAGTCAGTATTTAGGTATCTACATGAATTCTCACCTAGGAAAACTATCATACGAAGCATCTTTAACAATACCTGACGGTAGCAGGCCAAATGATTACATATTGACAAAGGAAGACTTGCAGAAAATGCTTATTCTTTTCCCAGAGATTAAAGTTCAAGATCAAATTATAGACGCACATAATAAGATAATTAAGCTACAAAAATCTATTGATGTTTTTAATGATAGTTTATCAATAAATCCTGGAGATTTTATATCTGAGCGCATTAGTCAAATCGATGATATGCTTGATCAGGTAGGGAAATTAAACGATGCTGATAGAATACGAGCCATGATTCGAGGGATTATCGAAGATGGTAAATCAGAATTCAAGCAAACATGGCAACTTCCTACAGGCGGAGAAAAGAAAGAACTATGGGAAGAGACAAAAAACTTAATTAGTGCAACAGTATTTAAGGTCATTAATTCTTACCTTAATGCTAATGGAGGCACGCTTGTAATTGGAGTGGTCGACAGTACTCATGAAATAACAGGCCTTGGGCCAGAGCTAGAACACTATTTCAAAAAAGACAACACTATTGAGAAAAGAATAGACAGATTTGAGAATAAGTTCCATAAGTCATTAAACAAGGCCTTTAGCAAGGAGTTTGTAGATTTAGTTAGCTATAGACCAGTACTTATAGAGGATAAGTATGTATGGATGGTTGTGTGTGAATCAGCACAAAAACCTTGTGTAGTAATAGACCCTAAGGTGGTTAAAATTCTAAATGGACAAGAATTTTATGTACGTGAGGGTGGTAATAGTGTGCCATATAGTGGCCAAGATCGCATGGATTACATAGACATGCATTTTTATAACAGTTAAGACACCTCATCTTCTTAGTCTTGCCTCCTATGTAAAAGCTTTCCTTGATAAGAGTCTGCCTTTTGACAGTTAATATAGTTAAGATTTGCGCCATTTAATTCAATATCATTCAGCAGCCTAATTAACGATCTTGCCACAGCATGCGCTAGATTAACTGGAACTGCATTACCGATTTGCTTGTATTGAGAAGAGGTAGAACCACAAAATTCCCAACTATCTGGAAAAGTCTGAATACGAGCATACTCTCTCACTGTCAGCGGTCTTGTTTCTGAAGGGTGACAGCGTTCAGTTTGTTTTTGTGCTGGAGCGCAAGTTAATGTTAGACTAGGTTCATCCCAAGCTAATCTTCTAGCCATTCCAGTCTTACCACCACCAAGAAAATAACTTTTCATCATATATTCGCGCTGTAGATCGTCCGGAAGATCTCGCCAATAACCACCTTCTGGGACTTTTTCTAGAATCTCTGATTTTCTTTCTGGATACTTTTGACCATCTGATAAAGGCACATCGGAATCATACAAGTCTCCTTTTTTTAGTGCATCTTTCATCGTCATCAGCCTTTCATATGGTGATGGCCATTTAAATTTAACACCAGGGGCTAAGTCCTTCCTAATAGCAATTAACAAAAGCCTTTCTCTTTTTTGCGGTACACGATAAAAGACAGCTTTCAGCACTCTAGGATCAACTAATTCATAGCCTAATTCATCGATAATGCTCTTAATGGTTTGAAGCGTCTTTCCATCATCATGTTTTAATAAGCCCCTAACATTTTCAGCAACAATTACTTTTGGATTAATTTCTTTAACTGCTCTAGCATATTCAAAGAATAGCGTCCCTCTAGTATCCTCAAAACCTTGCTTGTTTCCCGCGTAAGAAAATGCTTGACACGGAAATCCGCCTGACAATATATCTATCGTATCTTTGTATTCAGAAAAATCAATTTCAGAGATGTCACCCTCAAGGACATTCCATTCTGGTCTATTTTTTCTTAGTGTGGCACATGCGTTTTTATCGATCTCATTTAATAAAACTGAATCAAAGCCTGCTTGCTCCATGCCAATAGCAAGTCCGCCAGCACCTGCAAATAACTCAACCAATTTATAAGGTCGACTTGGAGTTGTATCTATTTCCTCACCCCACTTACTGTTAAACAGCAATTGCGCCTGTTCAAACTGCTCTAATTGAGTTCGATGGTATTCCCTATAATTGTTATCTGGATTACGCTGAGGGACAAGTTTTCCATTTCTATCCCACCTTCTAAGTGTCTCTTTTGAAGAGCCTAATATATCAGCCACTTGGGCTATCGAGTAATATTCTGGAATCATTTATTGGTATCAAACATTGGTCATGGTTATTAACCATAAATATACACTAATTTATCAAAAGTTAAAATAATATTAACCAATATTAAATGGTAATATAATAATCATAATGTTTACACTTTATAAAGATGACCCATTAGATCCCCCAAAAAGAATTGTTAGTTTTAACGACTTAGACAATAAAGCTTTTTGGTGTCAGCTTGGCGAAGATAAAGAGCATGCATTTGCAAAAGTAATGTCTAAAATAGATTCACCATACCAGGTAGAAATCCACCCTGAAAAAGAATCTAATCCATATCATCCAGACTTACTTGTTAATTTCAATTCTGAAAACCTGATTGGCGAAGTAAAGACAAAGAACTCACCTCTTTTTATAGCAGACAAATACGGAGTCAACCCTCAATACGCCCTGACAATGGATCTAAAAGATTCTTTTAATTACAATAAGTTACTTAAGCGTGGAATAGATGTAATTATTTTTGTTTGGATTAGGTGGGAAGCACATGAAATGCAACTAACCAATAAAACATATAGAGTTGCTCCAATGAGAGGTGTATGGGTTACAAATTTTTCAAAAATAAGAGCCAAAGAAAAGTCAGGTAATCCACCTGGAATCCATTGGTATTATGAGCGTTATAGGCACCCACCAGAATACAATCCTGATGGAAATACGAATGAAGAAACAAGTAAGTGGTGCAAGGAGTTACTCGAGTTCGAGCCAAGATTAAAAAAAACTAATGGGAGGATAAGTGGCATTACCTCTACTGGATTTTTTACCAAAAGTGGCATCACATATCCTACCGGTCATTCGTCTGCTAGTTATGTATTCGATTTGTCTGATAGTAATATATTTACAGAACTTTATCTCCACACATAATAGAATCTAATATGTTCAACTAACTTGATTGAATATGTCTGAAAACTGCTCTCCAAAGTTATCTTCCCCTAATTTTTTAAACTCTTTAAAAATTAACTCTGTAGTGTTAGTTTTTCCATAGAGAAAATCCCAGAATTCATCGGCAACTAAGGCTTCATTTCCTGGAATAAGGGGTTTCGACTTTCCGCCTTCTTTTTTCCAAAAATCTACTGATTTGTGAGGGTTAAATGGGAATGCCAGTAAACATTTTGTCGTGCATTGATTTTCTGAATTGGATTGTTTTTTTGAAATGGCTCGATATGCATACCAATTAAGCATATTAGCATTGAATTTTGGACCGCTTCCAGCATTTATTTGTGTAGTTTTAATGTCGATTAAATACTCTTTGTTATTTTTCTCAATCCAAACATCAACCCCCTCACCTTTGGGGATTTTCCTGTATTCAATATCTGATAAATCAATATTTTTTATATGTTCATCTAATTTTTTAACAAATGAATCATGTGTCAAATTCATATCTTTCGATTTTTTGTCTACAAAGTCCGAAATAAAGTGCCTGACACTTTCAGGCAGCACCGGCACACTACTATTAAATTCTTTCTCGTCTAATATGGAAAATCCGCCTTGTTTAGCAAAAGCTTTAGCAAGGGGCTCCCATAGTCTTGTACCTAACGATGTCTCAAGTCCTCCAATAAGAGATCTAATACGCCGCTCTCTTGGAAAAATTAAGTCTAATACATGTTCTACCTTAACTACTTTCCCTTGAAAAAAGTTTGTTATAGACTTCTTGATTGTTTCACGTACCAATTCTTCAATCTTCATATTGTTTTCTCTGTACTAGAAAACGCATAATAACAGACGAACAAAGTCAGTGCAATTCTATTGCCACCCGACTAGGTAAGAATACTGAAAACTCTTAGAAAAGTTTATTGATTACACTCTGCAAGTAGTAGCCTAGCCCTGGCTATCGTGGGTTTGCCTGCATGAGATGCAAATGCTGTTACTTTCAAGGCGTCAAAGTCTCGCGACATCCTGCAGATCAACCTGCCATTTGAAACTTTTGCAATAATTGAGCCCTTCTTGTAATTGTTATTCTTATCACTCTCTAGCATATCAACAAGATCCTTATGAGTTAGAGACTCATCTTGAAATTTATCCAAATAAGCAATAAAAGTTATCATTCCAACGCTTTGTAGAGCTCGATCGAGCTGTGTATCATTCATTACACCCCCTCCATTACGTAGATATCAGACTCTTTATAGTGCTGATCTGCCATTTTATTGAGCTCTTGTTGCATTTGATCAAGTTGAGACAAAGCGGAATCAATAGTATTACGCATATAAGGAGTATTGTCGTACACAAAGTAATGCATTTTGCTAATTGATTCTTTCAAAGAGCCTATTTCAATAGCTGCATCCATATGCGTAAATTGGAACAGTTGATAATTGTCAGCATCAGGGCCGTTTGGAACTAATCGATACTTTTTATTTGTGGTTGTAGTATCAGCAACACTTTCTTTTACAAACATAGCGTTTCCTGTTTTATTGAACATATTGCACTTTCAGCTTGAAAAGGTTTATCAAACAAGTGCACGAATAACGATACTGTATTGGCTCAAGTTAATTGAATGCAAACAACTAAAGGGGGTTGGTTAAAACGTTGTTACTAAAGGATTTTTGTCGGGGGATATTCCCTGATTCGGGGATGGAATTTTTAAAATGACTTGTAGTAATCCCAATCATCAAAATAATCACGTGTCAAAGTATCGTACTTTTTTCCATCGTTGATTTTTGCAGTAATTATTTCTGCTATGTCTTTTTTGGCTTTGTTTGGATGTTTCCTTACTAAGGATTCAAGCTGGAAATTGACCACGACCTGTTTGTTCCTTGTAGTTGCAGTTGACCATTTTGTTACACTCTTTCGTTCGTAAGGGTTATCTTCACCAGATAGAATGTCTATTATTCGGTCAAACACCTTAACTTGAGCCTTTAAGCATTTTTCAGCTAGTAAATAATAGTTATCGCTTTCAGGGCTGACAGTGTTTGAAAGGTTTTCAGACTCTATTAGCTCAAATAAACCTTTCTCAATGTCTTGGTAGTTATTGGCAGGAATATAATCATCAATATACACATCTCTTGCCGATCTAACAGCAGTAATAGCCCCTTCAGTCTCGCGCATTGGATTGTTATTTTCATCAATTGAATAGGTGCTCTCATAAAAAGAAGCCCTGTCCTTAGCATGCAGAAGACGGAACTTTAATTCTTCCTGTTCTAGGAATTTATTAGCTAATTCTGATAATTGATTCTTGGTTAACATTTTTCGTCTGGTTCCCAAGTGCTAATAATCGTTTTGTGAGCTCTGTTGTAATAATCGTTTAAGTAGCTTTTACGAGCTTGTTCATTTTTGCCTGTTTGCAGAATCAATGTTTCTCTTAATGGGTGATGACTTGTAATGAGGAACTCATTTCTTGTGTGCAACAATTGTAAGCAGTACACTTTGGGGATGCTATCAAACTTTCCACCAGAACCACGATTGCATGACTGACAGGACAGAACCAGGTTCCATATGCCATCAATTCCAACAAACCCATACTGTTTTAAGGTGTGCGGGAAAAAGTGATCCACATCGGGGTTCTCGTGGACCTCATCATCTAAATGAATGTCACAATTACAATAGAAACACTTGCCTTTTTGATAACCGTTAAGTGCAGGTCGAGCACTTGTAATAGCTTTTCTTCTTTGCTTATCAACAGTAGTAAACAATGATCCAGATTCTAGATCGTAATCCATAGAGATAAGCTGATGACTAATATTTAACTCCCAAGCTGTCTCAACAAGCCGCCAACGAGATTCAACTTCAAAAGGCAAGTTGCTTGCTTGTTCTCTTTCAAGCAATTCACTAAATTCATCTGTGATTCTAATACCGTTATTAGCCTTTCTCTCATCTTCATAAAAGCGCTTAGGTGTATCGGATTTACCAACCACATGAAAGGCATCAATCACATTAACGAATCCATGTCTAATAGTCGCATCCACTAGCTCATTGTCGGTTAATTTCCCAGCATTGTAATCTCGGCATATGTTTAAGAGCTTACTGCTTTTAGCTGCGCCTTGTTTATCTGAACCTTTAAGGTGTTGAGTTAAATGTTTAGCAAATGTAGGTGCGATATCACCCAGTTGAATCAGCTGACCTGATTGAGGTTTTAGTTCGAGTAACGATTGAGCTAAGGCAAACTTATAACTTGCACTATTCTTACCACGCAAGATAATACCGCGCCAATAATCCTCTAATGTCAGCTCATGAATTGGCATTAATAATTACCTTTACCAGGGATTAGGTGTCTGACACCCCCTC
>Ga0233439_10005788_pt1 | contig 11291 bp, 15 predicted proteins | sample SI_123_September_6_FD_182713 | JGI IMG/M metagenome (GOLD analysis project Ga0233439, IMG submission 182713) | Seawater microbial communities from Saanich Inlet, British Columbia, Canada - SI_123_September2016_100_MG | ecosystem: Environmental > Aquatic > Marine > Inlet | place: Canada: British... | reverse complement strand
AAATTTTCCAAATCATTGATATCTTGTAATGTAATAAACTACAAGTATAGGAAAATGAGTACTGATCCTAACTAGGTTGATAAAAAATGGTTGAATCTAATTATGATATTTTAGGAATTGTAGAAGGGACAACAGAGAAAGATATTCGAGATGCATTTAGAAGATTAGCTTTACAATTTCATTCTGATCGTGGTGGAGAAAATGAACAATTTATTAAAATTAAACAAGCATATGATGATCTAAAAATTGGAAAAAAATATCCAGATACTGATATTGAAAAAATAAAAAATTCTAGAGTTTATTCTGATGAAAGTGAGGAAGATGTTAGAAGAAAAAATCAGATTTTAGGTCAAGAATTATCTAAGGAAATGAAAACTGCTGAAGAATGGGTTACTACATTAAATCAATTAAATTCTACAGGCACAAGATTATTTGGTTCAAAAACTCTCGGTGAAATTGAATTAGAAAGAAAAGCAAATGGTGCTTTATCTATCAAAGGAAATTTTATGGCTGGAAGTTTAACTTATGATGGTCCAATAATCATGCAAGGTAGTATTACTAGTCCTTCTTGGACTCAAGAATTTAAAACTAATATTCATCTTACAAAAGGAGATTTCAAATTTATTAATCCATTAGAAAATAAGTATAAAATTGAAAATGGGGCTAACATTATTGTAGACAATGGCAATGCTGTTGTTGGTAATGTTTATGGTAGAAAATATAGAGTTGAAGATAAAGAAGGTAGAGTAGGAATTTTTCAAATTCAAGAACACAGAACAAGTATTTCTGCTCCAAATGGAAAAATTATTGCTGAAGACATTGTAAATACTGTATCACTTTTTGCTGATAGCATTATAGTTCTTAATGTAGAACAAGATTCGATATTATCTGCACGTGAAATTTTGTTTTATGGAGGAAAACTAACTTTTGATTGTACTATTAAATTAAAAAAAAATGGTTCAATTAGGTTTTTTGAAAATTTTTCAATTCAAGGATTAAGTGGTGATGCAATAATTGAATTAGAAAATGGTAAAAAAATCAGATTATTTGATCTTAAAACTAAAAAAATCAGAGATTTATCTGATGAGTTTATTTCTAATAGAGAAAATTATTCTAAAGATGCTACTTTAGTTGGAAATGGATTCACAATCACGTATGACATGTTAGATAATCTTTCAAAAAAACAAGAAACGAAACAAAAAACTAATTGGTCATCGCGATTTGGATTCTCTAAAAATTAGTTATTTTTTCTTATTTTAACTAATTATGTATGAACTTAGAAAAATAAAATAATAAAAAGAAATTAAAAATTGTAGAACTAATCTAATCGATTAATTCGGTCCAACCTTTGACGAAGACTGAATTCTTGTAGAGTGGAACTGGTTGTCCAACTGTAAAGTCCATTGGTCTCATCCAAAAGATTGCTTTTGTTGGGCATACACCTATGCATGCACCATCAGAAATACATCTTTCTGGGTAGAAAACGAATGCTTTACCTCTTTTCCAGCCTTCAACTGGTTTTACTCTAAGGACATCAGGACCAAGTGTTGTACAGATTTCTACACAGAGTGCGCATCCGATACACATTTGTTCACTTATGTCTGGAATAATTCCTACTGGCATAACAAAATTGAATCATGATTCGGTCTTAATATAATTTTCCTAGATTTATGTCACTATAACACCGTTTGAGATTTTATAACGCCGTTTAATTTTAGATCGTTCTATTTTCTGCTAATTGATCTATTTTTTTTAATTTTAGATCGTTTTGAGTTTTCTTGAGAAAATAAACACTTGATCTTGCTAATTTCATAATGTTTTTCCCTCCTGGAGATAAAATCCATTCACTATTTTCTTTCTTTCTAGCCATTCCAGTAATTACAATTGTAGAATTACTCTGTTTTCCCAATGATGAGAGTAGCATAATACACGAATTAACAAATCTTGCAGATTCTAAATCATCAAATAAATTGTAAATTCCATTAAATGAATCAATTATAATTAAAAATTCTTTATTTGATACTTTTGAAATAATTTCTGATAATTTTTGTTTCCAATTTAGTTTGTTTGGTTGAAAAATTATTAAATTTTCTTTTTTCTGAATCATTTTTGATTCAACATACCCTGAATACAACAAATCCATATCTACAAAAATAATTGGATTTTTTACAGAAATTATTAATTTATTCAAAAACTCTATTTTATGAAAAGAATTTGAACATAATACTAAACTAGGTACATTTTTTTTAAATTCATTTTGGAAATACTCCAAATTACCATCATAAGTCATCTCAGGATTTTTATCCAACACAAAAGTAGGATTTTACAGATATAATAATGAATTTAGTATCTAAAGATATTTCTAATGATTTTCCTTCATCAAATAAAGTTTATCTAAATAATGCATCTGTTTCTTTAATGCCATCTCAAAGTATTGATTCAATGAAAGATTTTTTAATTTCATATAATTCTCTGGGACCTGATTCTAAGGATTCTGAATCATTTGTAGCTGAAAAATTAGAAAATATTAGAAAAATTATTGGAAAAATTATTTGTTGTAGACCTGAAGAAGTAATTTTAACTCAAAGTACTACTGATGGAATCAATATTGTTGCAAATGGACTTTCATTTAATGATTCATCTAATATTATAATTCGTGGAATGACACATGAACACCATTCAAATTTTTATCCATGGATTAAATTAAAAAATAGAATTTCAATTCGAAATCTTCCAATTGATAAAAATGGATTTTTTAAACTAGAAGATTTAAAATCAAATATTGATAATAATACAAAATTATTAGCTATAAGTCATGCTTTGTACAACACTGGCACTATTTTACCAATTGAAAAAATTTCTAAAATTCTTAATAATGAAGTTCCCTTTTTTATTGATAGTGCACAAACAATTGGTTGTATTGGAGAACATGATGTCTCTAAACTAAATTGTGATTTTATGTCCTTTAATGGTTCTAAATGGCTATGTGGGCCAATGGGAACTGGTTTATTTTACTGCAACAAAAAATCTAGTGGATTATTAGAGCCAAAAACAATTGGTGGTGAATCTGCAATTATTGAGGCTAATGATAATTTGATTTTTAAAGATTTACCAGATAAATTTCAAACTGGGTTCAGAAATTATGTTGGAATTGTTGGATTAGAATCTTCTGTAAAGTATTTGTTAAATTTTGGTATGAAAAATATTCGTAAAAAAAATCAATATTTATCTAATCTTTTCAGAGAGGAACTAGAAAAAATTCCTAATTCTATTGTATATGGACCAGATGATCCAAATCAAAGAACTAGTATTGTATCATTTAACATTAAAGGTTTTGATTCTCAAAAAATTGTAGATAAACTTGAAAAACAAAATATTATTTTGGCTGTACGAGAAATAATGGAAACAAAGATTATTCGTGTATCGCCTCATTTTTTTAATACTGAATCAGATATGCTTAAAGTAATTGATGAAATTAAAAAATTATAGATTTTCTTGTTCTTCAATTACCATCATAGTTAATGTTGATTGAACTTTACTGATTTTTCTAATTTTATTTGTAATAATTGATCGTAATTTTTCAGCATTATCTGATGATATTTTTAAAACTATGTCATAAACTCCGTATACTCCTCTAACTTCAAATTTTACGCTTTCATCTGTAAGAATTTGTTTAATTTCAGTAATAATTGACACATCTGTACCTAAATCTGAATTTAATAATACATAAGCAGTAGGCACAATTTTATTTTTAATAAAACAGTATTTAACTTTTCATAATTTAAAAATAAATTATTTTAATTTTTTATTTTAATTTTTTAATCATATTTTTCAATATTTTTCGTAATGCTAAAAACATAGTAATTTTATCAAATGATAATATGAGTAAACCTGGTAATATTTGGAGAAAAGTTCATGGTAAAATTGCAAAAAAACCTACTAATTTTTCTTGGTTAATTGAAGAAAGATTAGCTGGTTCTGGAATTCCTACATCTTTAGACGAATTTGATTGGCTCCTAAATCAAGGAGTAAAATCTATTGTAACCATGACTGAAAATGCTTTACCCGGTGAATGGACTCAAAAAATTGATTATCTACATGTTCCAACAGCTGATTTTCATGCTCCTGATATGGAGGGAATCGATTCTGCAGTAGAATTTATTCAAAATCAAATTCAAAATAATCAATCAGTAATGGTTCATTGTGCTGCAGGATTAGGAAGAGCTGGAACAATTCTTGCATGTTATTTTATAAAATATAAAAAACTTACAGCTATTCAAGCAATTCAAAAAATTAGAGATGAAAGACCAGGTTCTATTCAATCAGATGTGCAAGAATTAGCAATTAGTTATTATGAAAAATATGTAAGAAATTAGTTTAAACAAATTCTGAAACTAATTTTCCATCAACGTTTTTAATTTTCAACGTGATATTTTCTTGAAAATGTAAAGTCAATCCACCTTCAGTATCTGGATCATCAACCTTTACCAGTTCCAACATTTTGAGTTTATCAAATTTTTCCATTCATAATCACCTATTCTGGAATTGATACGGTTTCAATTTTTCCGTCGACTGCTTTGATAAACATAAACCTGTTATCTTTAAAGATGAATGTAATTCCACCTTCTTTATCAGGTTCTTCAACTTCAAGAATTGGTTGTCCTAATAGACCATCGTATTTTGCCATTGTTAATTCAAAAATAAAGTTCCTTATATCCTAATTGATTGTAACTTCTATTTCATTAGAATTATTTTTGATATTTCCTGGTTCAGTATAATCATGTTTTTGCCATGATGAAAATACTTCAGCACCTATCTTGTGTTTACCCTTTCCTAAATCAGATGCCTTGAATACAAATTTTTCATTAAAGTCTAAGAATTCTTCTCTAACTTCTTCTTCAGAAAGTCTGATAAATGGCTCAAAGTTTTTTGCTATTTGAACCCAAATTCTTCTATCTTTCATTGGATTGACTAATTTTGGATTTCTTGTCCAGAAAATTGCAGCTTTTCGATATGAATCGATTGTTCTTCCTAACTCTTTCTTTCTAAATCCACCTGATGTCAATTTTACACCATATTTGAGTTTCATTGAAACATCATTGTTATTGTATGCTTTAGTCCAATTTGCTTCATTGAATGCATTTCTAAGACCCCCTTCAATTGAAAATTGGACATTTACCTCAATATTTTCATCTGATGAGTACTCTTCTTTGGATTTTACGAGTGTTATTTGTGAAATTTTACTTTCTGTCATTGCTACAGTTCATATGATTTATATCCGCAATAAGTGCTTTTTCTGAATACATGAATGCACAATTAATCAGTTCAGAAGCCAAAGAAATCAGTATTTCTATTACAGAAACCGATATTGGAGTATTATACATTATTCAACATGAACTTCTCAAGGCTTCAAATGTTGATTTTGCAGGCGTAATTGTTAAACATCCATTAACTAACGAGTGCTGGATGAGAATTAATTCTAGTACAAAACCATTAACTGAAGTTAAAAAATCAGCTGAATCTGCAATAAAAATGGCTGAAGAGTTCAAAGAATTATTTAATTCAAAATTAAGGTAAATTAAATTGAAATTTTGCCCCAAATGTGAGGTTAAACTAAAAAAAGGTACTTCTGGTCTTGAATGTTCAAAATGTGGTTATACTGAAGGAGAAAAGACAACACAAAAGAAAAAAACTATTACTGAAGAAGAACCAGATTTTTCACTTCTTGCATTTGAGGGAGATGAAGGTGAAGATACTAATCCTACAGTAAAGATTGATTGTGAAAAATGTGGTCATGATGAAGCAGTAGCATGGATGTTTCAAACTCGAAGTGCTGATGAACCAACAACTAGATTTTATCGTTGTCAAAAGTGTAAATACACTTGGCGTGATTACACATAAGGTTTAACTGGAACTTATAGTCAACAAAATTAAATTGACTTTTGGAGCTAAAACAAGTGGATCAGATGATCTTAAAGCTATTATCTCTGCAATATCTACGTTAGTTGAGGAAGCAACTTTTGTTGCAACAGCTGAAGGAATTACTTTTAGAGGAATGGATCCATCTCATGTTGCTCTTATTGATATATCTTGGCCAAATTCAGCATTTGAAAAATATGAATGTGATAGTGATATTAAATTTGGAGTTAGAATAGATGAATTTTCAAAACTTATCAAACGTGCAGACAAAAAAGATAGTATCGAAATTAGTATTTCTGAAGAAAATATGTTATTAGTAACAGTTGGAAAAAATAAAAAATACAAAATACGTCTTATTGAAAGTTCTGCAACTGACACACCATTACCAAAAATTCCTTATGATTCAAAAATTATTTTAACATCATCAAAATTTGATAAAATTCTTGGTGATGTACAAGTTGTATCTGATTATCTAACAATCAATACATCTGATTCTAAGGGAGATTTTTCAGGAAAAGGTGATTCTGGAGAAGTAATAATTGATCTTGATAAAGATGCGGAAGATATTGAAGAAATTTCTTCAAAAGCTGATAGTGTTGGAACTTACAGCCTAGAATATCTTAATCCTGTAGTTAAGGCAGTAGGTAGTAATGCAGGATTCATCACATGTGAATTTTCAAGCGCAAAACCACTTAGAATTGAGTTCAAAGTTGCAAATATTGGCAGAATCCACTTTTATCTTGCTCCACGCGTAGAAAGTTAAAGCATTTAAAGATTAAATAATTCAGATAGTTTAACTTGAAACTTGTTTTAAAATATGGTGGAACTTCAATATCTAATACAAAAGATATTCAATCAGTAGCTAAACATGTAATATCATTATCAAAAAAACATCAACTTGCAATAGTTTGTTCTGCAATAAGTGGAACTACTGATGATTTAATTGAAATATCTGAATCCATTAAAAAAGAAAATAAATCTAAAGCAGAACAACTTGCATCAAAAATTACCAATCGACATAAACAATTAGCAAAACAAACAATCAAAAAAAATGACATTCAAAAAAAATTATTAGTAAAATTGAATGAAGATTTTTCAGAACTTCTTGCACTTATAGATGGATTAGTTTTGTTAGGAGAAGTTACATCCAGATCTATGGATTATTTAATTTCATTTGGAGAGAGGTTATCTGGAAAATTAATTGCAGCAGCAATAAACGATTTAGGAAAAAAATCTATTTTATTAACTGGTAAAGAAGTAGGCATTGTAACTGATTCTAATTTTGGTGAATCAAAACCACTAATGGATACAACTAGATTGAGAGTTTCAAAAAGTATTGAAACATTATTTTCTAAAAAAACAATTCCAGTAATAGGTGGATTTTCTGGTGTAGATCAACATGGACATACTACAACATTTGGTAGAGGTGGTTCGGATTATTCAGCAACTATAATTGGATCCTGCATTAAAGCAGATGAAATTTGGTTAATGAGTGATGTTGATGGATTAATGACTGCAGATCCAAAAATTGTTAAGAATGCAAAATTATTGAAAGAAGTATCTTATACTGAAGCAATTGAAATGGCTTTGTTTGGAGCTAAACAAATCCATCCAAGAACATTTGAGCCTTTATTGACTAAAAAAATACCAATGAAAATTAGAAATTCATTTAGTATCAACAATGAAGGAACTTTAGTTACTTCTTCTCCTTCAACATCAGTAAAAAATACTGTAAAATGTGTTAGTAATATTCGTAAAAATGGATTAATCGATATACGAGGTGGAAGTATGATAGGAACACCCGGAACTGCAGCTAAAATATTTGCAACTTTAGCAAAAGCTGGAATTAATGTAATGATGATTTCTCAAAATCCTTCTGAATCAAGTATCACAATTGTAGTAAAAAATTCTGATCTTGATAAGGCTGTTAATGTTTTAGAAATGGATCTTTTAGGAAAAATTATTAAAAAATTAGAAGTTACTACAGGAGTTTCTATAATTGCATTAATTGGTTCTGGAATGAGAGGTACAATTGGTGTTGCGTCTAAAGTTTTTGCAGCAATTGAGAAAAACAAAGTCAATGTATCTATGATTACTCAAGGTTCATCAGAACTTAATCTTGCATTAGTCGTTAAAAATTCTGATACAAATTCAGCCGTACGTGCAATACATAATGCATTTGAACTAGACAAAATCAATTAAGACAAAATCATTTAAAGTAATAAAATCAGTCAAAAATATTGAAAAAAATTATTATTATTTTGATAATTGGAATTTTTGTCACAGGAATTATTTCTGTTTCAACTTTTTCAGATCAATATGTTGATGCTGGATCGACAAAAAAAGTTCATTTCACTCAAACAATAACATCTTCTCAAGATCCTGGATTGGGACATGAAAATCATCAATTAGCAGTAATTTTAGCACCAAATGAAGGTACTCTATATGACGGATCTATGACATTTACTTCTAGTGATTTAGTTAAAGTAGTTGTTTTACATGAAATTAATCAAAATGATGTACAAGGTCAAGATACATGGACTGTGAATGAAAATACAATTTATGGTTTATCTTTAATTGATCCAGAAAAAACATCAGGTTCTTTTGAATTTACAGGTGCAGGACTTGCATTACATTCAACAAACTCTAAAAAATTTACTACAACTGTTAGTGTTGATGGTTGGATTAGAGGACAACCTACACAAGTACTTGCACAAAAACTTGAATTAGAAAAAGATGATCCTACATTATTACTTTCAAGAGCTAATGTTCCAGCTATAATTCCAATGCATAAAGGAATTCATAATACAAATCAAATTCTTTACATAATTACTGATGCTAGTGATAAAAATTATGTAAATACTATTTCAGAAAAACAAAAATGGAATATTCAATTATCTAAATCACTTAAAGATACTCCAAAAAATAATTTTCAAAAAATTTTTATTTTTAAAAATGGAATTAAAGGAGATGGAATTTTTGGATTTCAAAATGAAATTTTTTCTAGTACACCAAAACAATCAGATTATACTCCATTAGCATCTATAATTGAAGTTACATGGAAAACAGGTCAAAAAGAAATAATTTTTGAATCTGCATTTGATATTATTGATGCAGAAAAATCTGGTAGACTCAAATTTAATGAAACAAATGTAATAGTTAATGCCCCTCAAATAAAATGGTCAGAAAGTCAGATGAAATTACGCTCTGATAAGCAAATTAGTAATGAAATGTCATTTTCTGGAGGTCAAATTACTGAAATCAATGAAGATGAACTTATTGTAACTTTTGTAGCTCATCGAAGTTGGGATTCTGAAGGAAAAACAATCTATCGAATTGTAACTGATGTTACTCCGGTAGGACCTGCAAAATTAATGGGCGTGGTACATTCTCCAATCAATTCCAATCTTGTAAATCATTCTCCAATAAATGATCTTTTTCAATTTAAAAATGGAATTAAAGGATCAGGTTATTTAGGTTTTCAACCATCAATTTCTAGTTCATCTTCTAATGAAGAAAATTATAATCCAATTTCAAAAATTTATCTCGTAGAATGGCATGATTCATCATTTGCACAAATTTTACAAACTAAATCTGATCTAAATTCATTTCAAACTGATGATTTACTCACTGTTAGTATTGCACTACCAACAAATAATGAATTTATTGTTAATTCTCCCATAGTAGATCCATTTCAATAATAATATCACTAAACGGATAAATTAGTTAAAGAAGAAATTATTTTAAAATTGACTGGTAAACTCTACATTGTTGGTGTTGGTCCTGGACATCACGATCATATGACATTTCGAGCTAAAGAAGTAATTACTGAAAGTGATACAATTGTAGGATATGAAACTTATGTGAATTTAGTTCAGGATCTAATAGGTGGCAAAACTATTCATCGTTATGCTATGACACAAGAAGTTGAAAGAGCTCACCAATGTATTGATCTTGCAAAATCAGGGAAAATTGTTTCATTAGTTTCTAGTGGAGATCCTGGAATTTATGGAATGGCTGGATTAATTTATGAAACACTTGCTGCCACTGGATGGGATCCTTCTGATGATCTTAAAGTGGAGATTATTCCTGGTGTATCAGCACTGAATTCATGTGCATCTATTGTCGGCTCACCTCTAATGACTGATTTTGCTGTTGTTAGTATGAGTGATTTAATGGTACCATGGGAAATAATTCAAAAACGTGTAAAATCAGCTGCGCAAGGTGATTTTGTACTTGTAATTTACAATCCTAAAAGTCAAAAACGAATTCATCAATTACAAGATACTCAAAAAATTCTTCTTGAACATAGGAAACCTACAACACCTGTCGCAATAATTAAAAGTGCATATAGAGAATCTGAAGCTATTGTGATGACAAATTTAGAAAATTTACTTAATTTTGATGAAGAATTAGGTATGACAAGTACTGTAATTGTTGGTAATTCATCAACATATACTTACAAGGATTTAATGATCAATCCAAGAGGATACAAATCAAAATATAATTTAAAAGAACAAACTAATCCTAATCTTAAAGTTTAGAAACTTTTCTTTATTGCTTCAGATATTTCTTCACTAAGATTTAGTTTTTCTCTAATTGGGGATATAATTTTTACAAGATAATTTCCCACTGTTTGTTTTAAATCTCCTGGATGTATTTTTCCTTTTTCAAAATCATTTTCTAAATCTTTATAATTTGAATATGATACATTACCTCCAAATTTATCAGGTCTTTCAAAATTCATTTCATTAAATTCATGGAAAATTATTGTTTCAGCAATTGCTAGTATGGGATTATTTTCTATAATTCCTTCATCACACCATGCTTTGTTAATTTTTTTCTTTATTTCGTTATCAGTATTGTGAATAAATATGCCTGAATTTGGATCTGATTTACTCATTTTATTGAGTTCACCTCCAAATTCTTCATCCCCTTGTTTTTTTAATCCTGGAAGTAATTTATGATGAACAGAAACTGGAACTTTCCATTTCATTTTAGGAAAAATTTCTCTAACTAGCATGTGTATTTTTCTTTGATCCATTCCAGCATGTGCTATATCTACATCCAAATAATGAATATCCACTGCTTGCATTGCAGGATAAAGTAATCTGGCAACATCAATTTTTTCATCACTTTCTGAACGTCCCATAATCGTTAGAGTTCTCATAGTTCTTTTCAATGACATATGTTTTGTAAATTTTACAAGATCTGACCAGTACTCTGGATTTTTTTCATACAACTCTGAACCTAAAACAATTTTTGCATCTGGACAAACTAATTTGAAAGCATCTTGATAATATTTTGAAACTTTAGAAATTGTATCCCAATCACCACCTAGTTTATCGTTGATAACTGTGTGCCAGTCTGCA
>Ga0233439_10005785_pt1 | contig 11292 bp, 11 predicted proteins | sample SI_123_September_6_FD_182713 | JGI IMG/M metagenome (GOLD analysis project Ga0233439, IMG submission 182713) | Seawater microbial communities from Saanich Inlet, British Columbia, Canada - SI_123_September2016_100_MG | ecosystem: Environmental > Aquatic > Marine > Inlet | place: Canada: British... | reverse complement strand
AAATGTCTTTAGTTTTTTTGTAGAGATCAATAAAATCCTGAAGTTGCTCCAAGTCAACCTCGCTCTTCATTAATCGCAGTGCCTTAACAGCAATACTAATCTCTTCCTTATCTAGCCAGCCATTCTCAATGTAGTTGGCCTTCATGTCCCTCTTCTGTTCCTTGTACGGCTCCATAGCATCTTCTAATGCCACTAAAGACTTTATATAGTCTGTGATCCGTTCTTCTTTTGTCTTTCCACCTTCGTCTGTCGGTGGTGTAACTACTTTTAAATTACTCATAGCTTATCTCCTTTTACTTTTCACCTTCGTGATCAAAATACATATCAGCATACTGTAAACTTAACTGACGAGGGTTTTTCTTATCAGTACTCCCTAAAGCACCATCCTTTCTATCGCTCATAGCAATTGGGTAATAGCCGTACAGATCATCTTCATTCTTTTCGAACGCCTTAAAGTGAACAACTGGATACATTACCACTTGTGCAATTTTGTCGCCCGAATGCAACACCTGTGTTTCCCTTCCCACATTGTGTAAGTTAACAAACACTTCTCCGTCATAACCAGGGTCAATGATACAAGCACCCACAAGCAAGCTTCGCTTAGAAGCATTACCTGACCGGTTCTTTACCTCCAAACAGTAACCATGTGGTATACCAAACTTGTACCCTGTTTGAAACAGCTTACTTTCACCGGGCTTTAGAACAGTCTCTTGTCTATCAGCTGGGTTAAAGAACAGATCAAGCCCAGCATCACTTGGGTTAGACCTAGTTGGGGGTACAACATCACCTCTTACTCTACAGTATTCTAGTATCATATTATTCCTCTGGAGAGTAGAAAGGAGATGGCAGTGGGATCACACTCACCCTGTCTCCCTCAATGTTAACATTGAATTTTGTCTCTTTGTATGATCTCAAATCACCATCATAGTCGATCACAACAAAGTCGTCTTCTCTCCCATCTGGGTCTCTCACAAGTTCAAACTTGATCATTTTCTTCCTCCTTATCGTTCAAAGGTAATTAACTGATCGGGAAAGTAAATCACTTCAGTGTATACACATCCCCCGTCAGTGCCAGCATCGGTGTCTAGTACACCACCATCGATAACATCCTCACACCTCTCTCTGTCGTCTGCTATACACCCTGACAATAGTCCTAGAGCTGCTGTTGTTAATATTGTTTTCTTCATATGTTTTTTTACTCCTAAAGAGCCCCCCTCCGAAAAGGGGGGCAATTAATATGTCTTTTAACTAAATTATAGTTTTACACACGAGTTGCTATCTGTGCAAGCACCGATGAGTTGCTGAGGGAAAACAACAGTATGAAGCCTAAACGGGAAGTTAAGCATGGAAAATGTTTTGTTCCACTTTCGAAGCTCTACTTCTGCATCTGCCCTCGCAGTTCGCAAAGATGCTACCTCTGGATCAAAATCTTTTCTCGCTATCTTGAGATGTATCAATACATCTTTTATGCCTTCGTCCCTTGTTCTCTCCTGAAAGGCGGTGGCCGTACCCCATTTCTTAATTAAGGTGCCAATGGCATTTTCTAAGTGAGTGCCGGCGGTATCGGTACTCATGAAAACATATTTTTTGCCACTTTCTTCAATAATTGAGTTATTCCTCCGGAGACTCTTGCCCTTTTTTGGGTTTGGGAACCCATAGTCTGTCATATCGGATGCAGTTGTGCCGGCATTCATATCGCAATAAAGATAGGTGCCATCAATTTTTTGAAATTCATCAAATATGTTTTTTCGACACTGAGTTCTTGGGTAGACCTGATAATCAAAAATCTCATCCATCACATCGGAAAGATCTTCCCAGGAGTTCACAACCAATTTGCTATCAGAAGCAGTTACTTCATCATAAACCATCTTGGCAATATCTTGCTTGCTGTATTGGTTGCTGTCAATCTGGGGATTTGCATCACGGCGCAACTTGCGAGTTAGTCTATCCTTTGTGTCTTGATCGCAAGGTTTTCCATCTTCTCTCTCTAGTTCTCCGACTAGAATGACAGGAACATGTTCAGAGTCGTAATACTCAGCATATGCCCTGCGGCGATTGTGCCCAGATAATAAGTGATATGTATATTGTGCAACACCATCCTTGTTGTTTCCCGCAAATCTCTGCTGGACAATGATCGGTGATCGTAAAGCACTCTTACCTTCTTCTCCTGACTTTTTATATACAGACTGAAGTTTCTCGATCTGTGCCTTAATAGACGACACCCTGGAGTCTTTGGTTTCCGATGCGGTGACTTGATTAATATTTATATCTTTGATTTTGAATTCTGGCTTAATATCGATGAGTGGGAGCCGATATACTTCCCCTTTTTCTTCCACGGTAAGGGCGAAAATCTGGTTATGATCCTCAGTTGGATCTAGAGGATCAGCATATCCAAGTTCAGCAATCTTCGCTCTTACTTCTTTCTGCTGGTGCTCCCTCAAGCGAACAACCTTGTCTTCCATCTCCTTATTTTTCTCTCTTCGCTCTTCCTGTTTCGAAGCATTCGTTTCCTGGTGTCTATCTTGTTTTCTTTTCTGATTCTTGCTCATATGAGTTCTCCTGTTTTTTTGTTAAGGACAGCCAGACAAATATTTCTGGCTGCCCGGTATAGATCTACCACAACGGTAGACAAATGTCAAGCTCTCTTTTAAATTATTTTCTTTCCTTTCAGCTTGCCCTCATCAATAAGCCCGGCAAGCTCTGAGACACTTCCTTTGTGGATAACCGCTTCGGGGCATGCCAGGAGTATCGCACTTAATGATGCATTAAACTGCATGCTATGATATCCTGCTGATCTTTTCTCACCAGAGCCCTTCATCTGCAATGTTATGGGGCCAAGATGCAAACCAGAGCACTCTGAAGCTTCATCTGGATACGATACTTTTACCTTCCAAACTTTTACCTCCCCTTTTACCCTCCGTTCTAACTTCCCTTTTACCTTCCAACACCCATTGAGTTTGTACTCGGGGCTCCACCCATGGTCTGCTTGCTTGAAAATGTGCTTAACATACTCATCTATGTCGAAGCTTTTGGGGCTCTCATGGCCTGTTAGCCGTTCGTGCCACTCATGGCCTGCTTGATCGAATGTTAGCTCGTCGGGTAGTTCCGTTAGCTTGTGGCCTGCTTGCTTGAAAACGGACTTAACATAATCGTCTAAGTCGAAGATTTTGGGTCTCTCATGGTTTGTTAACCATTCGTGCTTGCAAATGGACTCAACAAGCTTGTCTATGTCGAAAGCAACAATGTAATCTACTTTTCCTTTTCCGGCCACTGATGGGTTACACCATAACTGGAATTCAGCTCCCGGAAGTGTTGTAACTCCCTTTTTGATAACAGTTTTAACAGTTTCTTTCTTTACCTCGGAATCGTTGAAGTAGTCCAAAAAAGCTTCTTGGTGTTCTTGTGGTATTGAACCCCAATAAGCACGATCTCTTCTTCGCTCCCATTGGAAATCCAACAAGCCATAATCATAATGGTCGATATCAAGCCTACGATAATCATCTTCGAGGTTGCCTCCGAAAAACAGATTACAATATTCTTCTACATCTTTTGGGACTTCCTTGATTGTATTTAGTTGTGCAAGAAGGTTTCTTCTGTTGATGATCTGAATCTGAATGCCGCTTCCTGCCCTCGCCGGGTTCTTGATGCTGATACCAATTGGTGTATCCATTTTCGGACTTGATACCTCAATATCACTTTTGTTTTTCGTCCCTCTACGCGAAGAGACAGCACTTTCAACTAGTTGTTCCGCAGGTGTTGCAGTTACCTCATAAGGTGCCTCATTAATGGCTTCAGCAACTTGCTCTTCAAAAAGGTACCCTTCGTCCCGGCCTTTCTTTCCGGAAAGACTCTTTTCATTTATCATATTTTTATCTACCATAATCAATCTACCTTTTGTGGAATGTTGTCCACAATAGCCTTCGCCATTTTGGGCGGAAAGCATTCTCCTAGAACCCTTCTTAAGAAGTTCTCTGTTTCCTTTGTGTGTTGTAAGTGATCTGCCCAGTCTTCGGGCAAACCCACTATAGCACACAATTCTTTTATTGTCAACACCCTTGCATCAGAAAAAGTACCATCACCATTATCGTTGCCAGGGTGTACATTATTTTGGCTATTGATGGAGCCATTCGTCATCCCCACAGTTGGAGCTGGTTCGTCCCACTTTATTCTTCTGTATGTGGACTCAAATCCACTAACCTGTCTTGTCTCGATGGTAACTTCTTTAAACTTTACAGTTCTTGTTTTCATCTTCCGATATCTCTTTCTTTTATCCAAACTGAACTCATTCATTTGTTCATCGTCTTGCAAGAGCTTCTCGAAACCATCGTGTTTAACTTTAGGATAATAAATCTTGTTGTGGTATGCGGTATTGCCGGTTGCCGTATGCCGCATCCAATTAATATGATGTTTGTTGTGTGTCCAGTGTTCCATGGAATGCCACTTGATGTCCGATTTCTCCCCAGATTCAAGAGATGGAAGGTGCCCAATAGCTTCACGAACAGTAACCTTCTTTGCGAGTTTCTTCGGCGGCTGCCACACCGGGCACCCTTTCTTAGAGAGTAGTGTGATTAATCGGTTGCGCTTTTGAGGAGTGTCGTAGTTTGCCGCATCCAATACCTCATATTTAATTTCATAAAAACCCCCCAACTCTCTTTCGATATATGGCATAATATTCGTTGGTGTGCCTCTGTCGTCTAAAATAAATGTCTTCTTGCTTGCCATACCACGGACATTCTCAATAAGAGCATAGTCCGGCTGCAAGTCCTTGATCGCACGAACAGCTTGTTTAATCAAACTGTTCTTTTCCTGAATCTTTGGATCGTCCTTCTTAGCACGCAGGGCATGGGATGCACTCATGCCCTGGCACGGTGGAGTTGCTAGGATGAAATTAACACCGGCAACTTTACTTTTAGAAACAATTTCGCTAAAAACATCTGATTTGGTAATGTCGCCGGCAATCATTTCTGTTTTGGGGTGCATCTTAGAGTAAAATTCTGCTCGATCTTCGAGCCACTCATTAGCAACGACCACCTCTATACCGCATTGATCAAAATATGTTTCTCCAATACCAACATTAGCAAACAAAGATAAGCCCTTAAAGCCCATGTTTCCTCCAAAACCACAAGAGAATATCAATCCCCAAGTTTGAAAAATTTGTCTTAAAAAAACTTCGAACCCTTCTTTTCCAAAGAAGTCGCCAGTTTGTAGTTCCACCAGTGGGGCGCTAATTGCGGCCAGCACTCGAAGAGAGTCTCACACTTCGTTAGTCCCCCACTCAATAGTCAACTCACGGCGGGGATCGCAGGAAATAATGAGAACACCTTTCAGCCTCAGTCTCAAGGCGCGCATCGTAGGTTTAAAATATTTTCTATCCACATCGTCCATTTCGTAAACATGTTTCCACTTACCATGGCGGGCAGAGTAGTTACACCATTCTACTATATTTTCAACAAGCATCTTCACTGATTTTTGGAATTCAGGGGTTTCTTCTTCCGCACTGGGTCTCTCTTCCTTCTTTTCTTTTTCTTTCTTAATTGACTCTCGCGTCAATGATGCCAAAGACTCTTTGGTGGAGACAAATTCTTGCTTAGATTGAGAGGTGTTTTCGGCTTCCTCAAGCGGTGTGTCCTCAAGAACGATATCAAATTCCAATTCTTTCATAATGTGCTCTCCGTCATTAATTCCCGTTAAAACAACTTCATTGATGCCGACTATGGCCTCGCGATCTTCTGTCATAGTAAATAGATATCAAAAGCAGGAACAAGAAGTTAATCTCTAAATTTGGAAAATTAGTCTTAAAAAATTCTTTAAACCTCCCTTCCGTGGAAGTCGAAAAAGATATACTCTTTTATACGACACCACCTTATCTCAGTTCCAATGCATTTTCGACAACGGCCCGGCGGGCACACCTCATTGTGCTATTCTGGTCGAAGAACTTAACAACATCAAAATCTCTGTGGTCTTCTTTTATAACCTCGATAATAACACCGACAACCCGATCTCTAAAGAGAACTGAATTGTCCCCTAGCCTTTTCAAAACAACTTCTTCGCCTGTCTTTGTGTTCTTAACTGTCATCAATGCAAGCTCTTCTCCAAGAGCCACGGGTGCCAGAGTTGGTATTCCTAATCCACCTCCCATAACTGCTGCGTAAAGACAGCTTCCCCAATCCCACTTTTTAAGAAAAGCAGCCAAGGAAGAGTTCCAGTTCTTTTCCTCAATAATTATCAAATCACCAGGATTCATCTTCAGCCTCAACTTCCCTAGACGCTCTACGAAAAAAGTTCATTTTGGATGCGGGGGGCTCATATATCTATATCACAATTCGTTATGATTTGCAAGGCTTTTCCGATAACATTCCTCACAAATTAACTCTCCCTCTGAACCCCGCCACTCATACCTACCAAAACAATATTTGCTTTCACACTTAAACTTAAAGTCCACATCCACACTAAGCAAATAATAACAAAGTGATAATATTTTTCTTTTTACCTTCGACATGATCAATCCAATAGAACAAAGTTCTTTCTAATGCTTCTAGTGCTAAATCCCCACTGAGCATCATAGTCCAAAGTGGCTATGTAAGGGCGATTAATGTGAAGCTCCTGGTTTGGCTGGATTGCCCAACACTTTACTTTTGTCAAGTTGCTGTTGTCATCAATACAGTCAACTACCCAATAGTCCTTTCCTTTCTTCGTCTTCTTGACTGTTATTTTTCTGGGGATGAACCACACATTGCCTAGTTCTGGATCATATTCTGATATCGGTGGAACAAACTCTTGTTCCAGCAATGCCCTAACTCTGTGGTTCAGCACTTTACTAATTGGAAAGAACCCTGTTAGCGACACTAAGTATTCGATCTTCTCTTCTTCTGTGAAGTCTCCTTCCCCAGCAAACACATCTATGTTTTCTAAAAGCTCCTTTTCTTTTCTTGGTCTGTGTACAGCAACAGCAGTCCAAAAATGCTTCAGGCCAGTAAACCTATCATCAGCCAATTCGTTCATTGCCTGGCTTCTTATTAAGACGTCCAAAGCCTTCTTGTTGAGCTTACTGTATACAATGTTCTCATTGAAGATGAATTCCTCAACACTGTTGTATGGACGGTTGTCTATTATTTGTTCAATTGCTTTCTCGCCCAATCCCTTTATAGATGTAAGGGGCTGAATTAATGTCTTTCCGTCTTCTGATATCTCCCACACTTTACCGCTGGTATTGACATCCAGATTTTTAATCTTGAAACCAAAACTCTTTGCTAAGTTTGTTGCTTTTTCTTTTCTTGTCTCTGGTTCCTTGTCTAGAAACGCTGCCATCCATTCTGTCTCATAATAGTTTGAAAGCCAAGCACACTGGTAAGACAACACAGAATAAGAAACTGCATGAGACTTGTTGAAACCATAGCCCGAGAAGTATTCAAAGTTCGTCCAAAGGTTTTCTGCTTCTCCTCGCGAAAGATTGTTCTCCAAGCAGCCTTCCACAAACTTGATCTTTAAGTTGTCCTTGAGGCTGTCCTTGCCAGTTCCCTTTTTCGTCAAAACCTTCCTTAAAAGGTTTCCTTCATCTAGAGAAAAGTCCTTGCCAAGACGATGAGCCAACAAAGCAATCTGCTCTTGAAAGATCAAGAAGCCATGCGTCTCCTTTGTTACTTCCTCTATTACTTTGTTTTCATATACAACTTCTTCTGGGTTCTCTCTTGCCTTAATATAATCGTGTCCAACCCCAGCAGACAAAGGCCCAGGGCGATAGATACTTGTTATGGTAGAAATATCAATAATGTTTGTTGGCTTTGCATCTTCGCAAAGCTTTTGGGCACCGGACTCAGTGAACTGAAAGATGCCAGCCCACTTGCCTTTGTGGAAAACATTCTCATATACTTTTTGATCGTTGAGATCAATTTTGTTTGGATGAAGGTTTTCATCATAGTATTCTTTAACATCTTTGAATGATGGATCTTCTTTCCCATGATGCCGTTTAAGGATGTGGCGGATTGCTCCCTCCATCATCCTAAGTGTGGTTAGCCCAAGAATGTCAAACTTAATAAAGCCCATAGGCTCCAAGTGTCTAACATTTTGGCCTTCACTCCACGGTGTTTGTATTACACCGCCACTCTTAATCAATGGCATATGTTTACTAAGGTTCTCTGCCACCACGACCCCACCAGCATGCCTACTACAAGATCTAATCTGTCCGTGCAGCACATCTATGTGAGTTTCCACATAGGGGTATTTATTTAGGAAGTTCTGAAGTGTTGGGCTGAACTCTTTCACTTCTTCGAATGTAGGAATATACATTCCTGCTGCTAACCCGTGTCTTTCTTTTGCTCTTGGCTTTGCTTCATCCATCATCTTACTAGTCACGGTGTTCACTTCGGAAAAGTCAATGTTATAAAACCTTGCAATATCTTTTATAAGACTTTTGAGCTTCAGCGTGTTCCAGTTTGAAATAGGAGCAACACAATCCTCTCCCCATTCCTCCACGAGTTTTTCTTTCAGTACCATAGGATCACTAACATCATAATCAATGTCAGGATAATCAACTGCATCCTTACGGAGAAACCTAGAAAACAACAAGCCATACTTGATTGGATCTATTTGGGTTATATCCAAAGCATAAGCAACCAGTGAACCAGCAGCACTGCCCCTGCCTGGACCAGCCAATTGTATTTCTTGTGCTTTGTCAGCAATTGCTTTCATTGTCAAGAAATATTTCTCAAACCCAACATTATTAATAATGGAAAGCTCTTCTTTCAAGCGAGCTGCATACCTAGCAATCTCGCTTTCCTTTATTAAGTCATCTTCGTATTTCTTTTGAAGCCCAGTAATAGCTGCCTGTGTTAGTGCTTCGTCTGCTGTTTTGCCTTGCGGTATAACAAACCCTGGAAGCCTAACTGAATTATCTGGGTAGAACTTTTCTACCCTCTCGTGTGCTATCTTGTGAGTTCTCGTGATGGAGTCCATCACAATATCATCATCGTATTCAAACCCAAGTTCACTTGAATAACTCTTATAAGAATTCCACATCTGTTCGCCATTCTTTGGATACAATTCATACCCTACTTCTTCAACAGACTTTGGAATAAGATCAGCAGATACACCTTCCCTGTTTCCTTTGTTAAGAAAGGCAAGTCTTTTATATAGTTCTCTGTCCTTCCAAACATCGGGACGAGGATAGTGACTATCGGCTGTGCTTATCAATTCAATATTGAATTCTTTTGCTACTTGAATTATATACTCATTCAGTTCAAGCTGTTCCTTGATGGAGTTCCACTGTAGTTCAGCATACCATCTGTCTCCAAATGTTTCTTTCATCTTCCTAGAGGTTGTCCTCATTGCATTCAACAATGATTCTTTGTTTTCCTCTGGGATAGTCTTGCTCTCACTATCGTAGTGTTTCCAATAGTCTTGAGCATACACCCCGCCTAGACAAGCTGATGCTGCTATAACACCTTCGCTATGTTCAGCAAGGAGCTTATAGTCAACACGAGGGTACCGATAAAAGTTCTCTTCTGAGAAGGACTTTGAAACAAGTTTAAATAAATTGTTTAATCCTTTCTGGTTCTGTGCCAATAGAATCAGATGTGCTCTCTTCCTAAGAATATCTTTTACATTCTTCTTTGAAGCATCCTCATCTTCAATTGTGGTTCCAGAATCCTTCTCTTTCTTCATCTTCTTGGAGTTGTTCTTTACCTCTTCGTACTCTCCTCTCCACTCTTCCAGGGATGGAACAAAGTATGCCTCAATGCCATAAATTGGTTTAAAGCTTTTTCCTTCCTTCTCCATCTTCTTTGCATGTAAAACCTGAAAGGCTAGACCATTCATATTACCGTGATCTGTTAGTGCCAAAGCATCCATACCATTCTCATAGGCATAATCCATATGGTCTTGTGGGTATCCAACAGCATCAAAAGGGCTTCCTGCTGTGCTGTGTGCGTGTAGTCCGACAAAAGGTATTTTCATTTACTCTTCCTCTCTAATGTTATCCACACCAATGGGATTCCATTCTTTGTACTTTATAATCTTGGGCTTGTTTATTCTCTCTCTATCAAGAGAAGACAGATACTGACAGTAACCTTCCCAAGTTCCTATGTTGTGATACCAGGGGATCTCTAAGATCTCTCCTTCGTCCACTCTAGCACACTTGAAGACCGTTGTCAATGGGAAATGCCTCGCGGAGTACCTTTCCTCAACTGGCAATGTGTCTATGGGATATTTTCCATCTCGGAGCCGGCTGTCAGGGGCATAAGTTCCAGTCCCCTCTTTCCTTATCGTCCTTCTGAAGTTTACGAAATCATCCCCGTCAAACGTAAAAGATAAGTATTCTCCGTCCTTTACCGTCTTCCCCTTATATGACATAAAGAAATTCTTTTTATCAGAAATTATTGCTCTGTGTTTACGGATGCTAGCAACCGACAATATGCCATATGGGAATGAAACATAATACTTGTCTGGCACCACCCACTTGCTTATCTTGTTGGATAAAATGAATGCTTGTAGAGCACCATACAAAACACTCCATCCCAAACAATCTCTCCTGTCTCTATCCTTTGGGTGTATTGGAATATAATATATTGGTATTTGTTTCTTTACTTCTGATGCTCTCTTCTCAAACTTTCCTCTGCCTGCCCAAACAGGATCTTCAATCCACTCTCCGACAACATGTCTTATCAGTGGCTGCATCTCTCTGTGGCAAACAATCCATATAGTTTCACACCCTGCCATAGCACACTCATATACAGAATGTTCTATTGCTAGATAGTTCTTTCCAATCGGCATCAAAGAATCGTGCCAAGGGAAATTAAAATCTAGTGGCTGCCCAGCCACTGGAATAACTCCTGCCAAGTGAAAGGAGTGAGCATTTTGGGGGCCTTTCTCTATCATTCTTAAACCCTTAATATATTCTTAACTTTGTTGAAGTATTTGTTCTCAGATTCAAATTCTGTTTCGTCTGTTGGTACTTCGTTCTTATCAACAATATAAATGTTGTCTGGTGTTTCTTCCAGATAGAATTCAGATATGTCTATTATGTCCCTCTCTGCTGGCTCTGCCTTTACAGCATAGTATTTAAACCTTGTCTTATCATTCTGATCTCTTCCATTTCTTGCTCCTCTTATGCCAGCCTTCTTCATCATATCAATTACTTTAAATCGGATATAAGTGTCGGAGTATTCTATGGAGTCAATTTGTTTCTTGTTCATATAAGACACAGCAACTAAGTCTTTTTTATCGTGGTTGCCATCTATTCTTTCTGAGGGATAAAAGTATATCTTGTTAACAAAGGAGGATTCTGTGTCTTCTAAT
>Ga0233439_10005784_pt1 | contig 11293 bp, 10 predicted proteins | sample SI_123_September_6_FD_182713 | JGI IMG/M metagenome (GOLD analysis project Ga0233439, IMG submission 182713) | Seawater microbial communities from Saanich Inlet, British Columbia, Canada - SI_123_September2016_100_MG | ecosystem: Environmental > Aquatic > Marine > Inlet | place: Canada: British... | reverse complement strand
TATTCTGGTAGAAATGGATGACATCGTTGCACCCACCTTTGTCTACGGTGAAGAAGGAGAAGGGAGCGGAGGAAGTGGTGGGGGAGGACCAGGTAGCGGTGGAGAGAAAATCAGATTCAACGTCCCCTTTCAATACTTGATGGAAAGAGTCGCTAGATCATTGAAGCTGCCGCGTCTTGTTAAGCAAGGACATGGGAAAATAAAGGAGGTCTCTTACGAATTCAAAACCTTTGCTCCCTCAGGGACTGTTCTCGATAAGAAGCGGACATTCAAACGTGCTCTACGTACAAGTATTGGTATGGATGTTTACGCTCCCCACGAAGAACGCTATGAATTTCAATTCATGCGACGGGATCGTCGTTTCAAAGTGCCAGAGCGAGTTGAGAAACCTCGATTCAAGGCGGTAGTTTTTTTCATGGGGGATATCTCCTATTCAACATATGGGGAACGACTTCGCCTCGAAAAACGCTTGGTCAATTTCATCCAAAACTGGATTGACTACAGCTACGGTGCAAAGAACGTCGACCATCGATTCTTCGTCCACGATGCAGAAGCCTACGAGGTTCAGGCTGAACAATTTTACCAAGTCGGAAATTCTGGGGGTACGCATGCAGCTCCGGTTTACCAATTGATTCACCGGATCGCCACGAACGAATACGACCCAGCATCAACAAACTTTTACGGCTTCTATTTTGGTGATGGCGAATTGTTTGACGATGACGCCAAGGAAATAGTCAAAATTCTTGAAGAACATCTGCGCCCAATCTTTAATCGAATCGGGGTCATAGAAGTCCAGCCGGGGCGCTTAAGTCTGCTGAATCGGCAGATTGCAACACAATTTTATCGTGACTCCATCATTCGTCTTGGAGAACTAAACGATAAACTTGAAACCATTGAAGTTATCAAAACGCTTTTCGCTGAACACTGAGAACTAGGGAAGTTCAATGCGTGCAGTCCAGACAGATCCAGAAATTTATGAATTGGAACAGAGAGTAGTTCACCATGCTAAAGCATTCGGACGAACGCTGCCTGAGATGCGATTCTTTATTCTGGATAGCTTGGAGTTCATGTCTCTCCTTGAAAAATATGTCTATCCCGTAAGCCCGCTGAACATTTGGGAAGGCAAACGGATGGTAACTCGTAAGCACCGAGTTGAGACTGGACAGGAGGCGAGTATCTACTATGAGGTAGTTCAAACTGGAAATCCTTCTTACGCCTACTTGAACAGCACGAATTCACCCATGATGCAGGCCTCGGTCATGGCACATGTCGTGGGACACTGCGAATTTTCCGAACTGAATGTCCTAAAGGACTCTAATCCAGATCGTACAGAGTGGGTGATCTATCTTTCCCGCAAGGTGGATCGGGCTCGTCAGCAAATGGGTGAGATTAACTACTCCCAGTTCTGGAACGCCTGCGAATCTTTTGTTCCTCTGATTGCTCCTCATTCACAATTTAACTTGGCCAGGACAGTAGAAACAGAAACGGCCCGCCAGCAGGAGACAGATACGTATGTATCCGAAGAAAAACCTGTTCCTCGATTAACACCCTCTTTCGGTACTATTGATAGCCTGATGCGAAACGTCAGTCCAGAGACAACTTGGCAAAGAGAGATGCAGGCCAAGCAGCGTCAGGAAACCATCAGCCGCACAGGATTCAAGCTAAAGGCTCCCTGTCAGGATATCATGGGTTTTCTGTGTCGCCATGCTCCGGCAAGTCAGAGTGAGCGAGCGGTTTTAGATTACATTTACTCAGTCCATTCAACCCATGATTTCGTAATCAGAACGCAAATCATGAACGAAGGCTGGGCGATGTACTGGGAAAAGAAAATCATGACTGAGCTTTTCAAAGAACAATCAGTCAAAGGGATTATTGATTACGCTCGTGTCTTCTCAGGTGTCTGTTATCCACGGCCATATTATATGCGAAATCCTTATCATCTGGGTTTCTACCTTTGGACTCACATCGAGGAGCTTTACTGTGACGGGAAAGTAAGTTTGGATTTTCATGAGGAAACAAGCCAAGACGTCAAAGATCACTGGAAACGACCCACAACCAAGACACCGATGCAGCAGATGGAGCATCTTGTCAAAACGGTGACAGACTATGAGTTCCTCAGACGATTTTTGACTCCGGAACTGGTGCACGAATTTCACTTGAATCGATTCAGTAAACGCCAAGCACAACAACTTAGGATTCCACCTGATAGCATTGTTCAGGAGGATCGTTACAATGTCTGGATTGATCCAGAGCCGATCAAGAACGAAATGCTAAATTTCTTTACTCACTTCCATCGCCCGAGGATTTATCTGATCGATACAGATTTTCAGGATGGAGGCTTGTTGCTTTATCACCGAGACGACGGTCGTCGCCTCCGGAAAGATTGGATAAAACCCACACTAAAGAATCTGAACTTGATTTGGAAAGCCCCTGTTTATCTGATCTCTCGCAACTGGCTTTATTCCTTTTCAGCAAATCTATTCAAAGAAACCGTGGTTACGGCAGTTCGCTTTGAAAGCATTCTGGAACGAATGCGAAACTCGGAAAAACCATTCCGTATTTAGCATATGGAGTTAGCATGGCCGAATTACCGTTGAAGTTGCGCGACTTGTTGGGATATCGGCGAAAGAACACAATTCATTTCTCCGATTTTGTAAATAATCTTCTCGAAGAACCTGAAACCCATCTACATACCTCTTCCTCAATTATCTCTGCCGCAATCAAATATTTTGGACACGAAATTGTGATTCGGAGCGGTGAACCAGTCATCAGTTACAACGTTTTCAGGGATCCTTTTAGCAATGGTATCAATGCGGTATTTGGTCAGGAATACTGCATCAAGCAGGTACTGGACATCATTGAATCAGCAGACAAAGAGGTTGGGCCAAATCGGGGAATTATTCTTGTGGGTCCCCCCGCATCAGGAAAAACAAATGTTGTAGACCTGATTATTCGTGCTTTGGAGGAATACACTAAGCAGGTTTCTGCAAGGCTATATACTTTCTTTTTCCGCTTTGAAAACGAAGATGGAAGCCGCTGCGTAGAAGTACACTCTTCTTTCCATCATAATCCCCTGCTGTTATTCCCTACTTTGATGCAAAAAGCTGATGGGAATCTAAGCCGTCCCCGGCAAGAACTTTTCGATCATATCAACCAGCAACAAGAAGAACGAACACTTCTAATTCCCAGTTTTTACCAAAATGCCAATCTTGATAAAAAGACTCTCGATATTCTTGAAGAACTCCTCAGTAATCCGAAAAACAAAGGGATGAGTCTTTTTGAGGTCTTAGAAAGGTATGTTCGAGTGGAAGAGATCGAGTTTTCTGGGGCCCAAGCTCATGGAATTTCCAATATTGATGACATGCAGCACCTGCGAGTCCGTGTCAGTCCACAGGATCTCATCGCAGCAGATATGGGGATTGTCAATGAACACTTACCAGGCAAGTCCTTGAGGTATTATGAGGGGTCAATTATTGGATCTAATCGAGGGATTCTCCATATTCATGACGCCTTTGGTGTGAGTGGAGAGCGGATTCGTGAGAGTGATTATAAGCCCCTACTGATGTTACTGGGCAGCGGTAGAGTTTCAGTTGAATCCACGCAAACGGCAGTTGATAGTACAGTAATCCTGACAACCAATATTGAGGAAATGGAACTGCTGGACCACCAACTGACCTCCTCAAAGTTGCTGGACCGCATAGAGAAGGTTCCCGTCAACTATCTTTTGGATGCAAGTAGTGAAACGGACATTCTCCGTAGAGATCTGGCAAATATGCGTGAGAAGTACGACGTTGATCCAAACCTTCTGAGGATCGCCTCATACTACTCTGTGATGACAAGACTCCTGCCACCAATGCGGAAGAAGTTTCCTTCAAGTTGGAATCAAAGGAAAATTGAACTATATCTAAACATCACTCCTGAGCAAAAGCTTTTCATCTACTCAGCGTACGCTGAAGACCCTGTCAATACCATCAAAAAACTTCCGCACTGGCATCCTTTCCGAAACGAGGCCATGCGACTTGGTCTGAATCTAAACGATGAACATAGTTTCCGAGATCAGATCTCTCACCATCCTGAATCGGTTAACCTTCGAGACTCAGGGCTTTTCACTGAGGAAGATTTAAGATTAATTGACGATGAATTTATGCGGTATTTGTGGAAGGAACACTATCCCAACGAGGGGCGCAACGGGATTTCGATCAGACAGTTGCAAAATGTGATGCGAAACACGATGGCAAGTTCAGACGGACTAAAAGTTCACGTCGGCATCTTCCTAAGCCAACTGAACCGCATCATCACAGAAGGCCCAGATTTACATCATTGGTTGGAGATCGATACCCTTTACACACGCAAGCGGAAGCCCATATCAGACCGAAGTGTCGGGCGCCATGACTTGCAGGAAGGGGAGGGAGACTACGGAGACTTCCAGGGATTGGTGGGCGTAGTACGAGCCATTTACTTTCACATCATTCGCAATGAAATCACAGTTTGTACTGTGGACCGTGATCCACGGCAAATTGAGGCTGATCTGAGAAGATACCTTCAATACGCACTATTGGCTCGTGCACAAAGAAACAGAGCTTTTGCCCACGTGATGGTGCCTCGATTTACCTTCATTGATCCAAACAGCGGCATGAAAGTAGACGAGCCTGATTACAACTATATGAAGAGCATGGAGAGAGTGATGGAGCCGGAAATGGACAAAGAGTTGTTCCGGCAGATGATTGCGCAAAAGTTCTTAGATCTGCAATCTAGTGGAGAGTTAGTGCTAGAAGGAAATAGGACAATCATTAACTCAAGAAATGACAACCTGCTCAACTGCTTTGCACAAGAGTACTCCAAAGCACTCTCACATCGCAAAATTGAGGAGGAAATCAACCCGGAGGTACTGCACAATGCCTTCTTCCACAAGTTGAATGACGTAAATCACTACAATAGCATTGACCTGGGAGTTCAGAAGCTTGTCGAGACAATCATCACCAACATGCATCAACGGTTTGGCTACTCACGAAGCATTGCACTGACCACAATCGTTTATGCTTTGAGAAAAGATATTGTCAATTTTAAGAAAATCCTGAGTTGACCAATTTTTAGAAGAGTCGGCTTCCGTTGGGAACGACTCTTTCGGGTGTTGTCAAAACTACAGCTCCGTGCTCATCTGGGAAACCTGTAACCAAGCACTCTGAAATAAAAGGCCCAACCTGCTTTGGTGGAAAATTTACGATGGCAACGACTTGCCTGCCGAGTAATTCTTCTACTTGGTAATGTTTGGTGATTTGAGCACTTGAGCGCTTCACCCCTAACTCTTCTCCAAAATCAACCCAGAGTTTCCAGGCTGGTTTGCGGGCCTCTGGAAAAGGTTGCACATCAACGATGGTCCCCACCCGAAGGTCCACCTTCATAAAGTCTGTCCAAGATAGATTACTCATGTCTTCGCCAATTTATTGCCAAAAAGAATTTGCCATTCTACAGGTTTTATCTGCTTGGTATCAACTCTTCGGTATTGTTGCCCGATCTCATAGGCTCTTTTGACAGCGGGTCGGCTACCAATCAGGTTTAGGTAGTCGGCCACGTATGGAAACATTGATAAATCCTGCTTCTGCCTCTCCCAGCCGGTTGCCCATGGATAGATCGCCATATCTGCAATGGAATAGGTCCCAGCCACAAAGTCGCGACCCCTCAGCCGATTATTGAGGACACTGTAGAGACGGCTGGATTCCTGAGTATAACGTTCCTGAGCATAGGGCACTTGCTCTGGAGCATAGATGTTAAAATGATGATTCTGTCCCAACATTGGACCGAAGTGCGCAACCTGCCAAGTTAGCCACTGCTCTACCTCCCAGGCTTCTCGAATTTCTTGAGGATAAAATCTTTCCGTCTTTTGAGCGAGGTACCGCAAGATCGCACCCGATTCAAATAAGGAAAGAGGATTCTCTCCATCTTCAGGCTCAGTATCCACAATTGCGGGAATCTTGTTGTTTGGAGAAATCTTTAGGAATTCGCTATCAAATTGATCGCCTTTGAGAATATCAACCAGATGAATTCTGTAATTGAGCTTGGTTTCCTCAAGAAAGATGGTGATTTTATGCCCATTAGGCGTGGGAAAATAATAGAGTTCGATCATCTAGACTTATCCGATCACAAGAGAAGGTATATATGTAATTACTGAGAGGGCTTCTTCCACTCCCACCAAGCCTTGGTCAATAGTCCACTCAATACGAGTCCTCCACCAAGAATGCCCAACTTACCGGGTAATTCTTGTAAGAATATCCAGGCTAATAGGATACCAAAAACACTTTCCAGAAGCATGATCATGCTTGTTTCTGGTGCGCTGATATAGCGTGGACCAGATTGAATTCCAATGTAAGCCATCGGGAGACAAACTCCCCCTAACAATAACAACCAGCGTAAATTTTCCCATGGGGGCATTGTAGCACCACCGAGAAAGCCAGATCCAATACTAAGCATGAAACAGGCTGGCACAAGCACTGGTGTCACATCTAAGGGGGCCCGAGAACGTGCGCCCAAAAAATTAATTGCGGTCGCCAGCGCAGCACCAAGCGCCATCAAAAGTCCAAACGCGCTTGAACCAGATTCACCCATGGCAGCGCTATCCATAACAATTAAGGTCGATCCGACAATGCTTATCCAGATCAAAATCCAGGTCAAGCGGTTGATTTTTTCTCCCAGCACTAGCCAACTCAATAACCCCGCGATTACTGGAGTGGTATTTAGCAACAACAGGACGTGAGCTACTTTAGCATGTTGAATTGCCAGAACAAAACAAGTTGAGCTACAAATCAAACCAATCATCACGACCCATCCTGGTCGCCCAACTTGTCGAACCTGCTTCCACCAATTGAGTTGGTAACGCAAACCTGTGAATAGCGCGAGTCCGATACCTTGAAACAAGCTGCGCCAAAAGAGTTGGATTTCCAAAGGTTGATCAGCTAACCGAATTAATAGGGAGTCGGGAGAAATGAACAGAACCCCCAGTGTGACCAGCAGGAATCCCCGAATGCGATGAGGAGATTGATCAGTCAATGAGCTGTTTGCTTTCTTGTCGTAGAGACTGATTCTGAAAGGTAGAAAAGAATGACCAGCGGTTATCGTTCAAAGGTAGACCAGAACAAGGACACCCGTGTAGGAATAGAGTTGAAGCCCCAAGGGTACCTGGGCTAATTCAAAAGCTCCAAAGTAACCAATGATTGGAAAGGAACCCAGACGTTGATTTATCTGCTTGAGGTCGACATCATTTTCGCCATAGAGCGGACGCCCGCGTGCAGCGCAGTTGAAATAGATTCCAAAATCAGGTGTCTCTGGCAAAGTATCCCAGATTCGATCTAGCATAATCTCTAGATCTTCTTCTGCGGCTAATCGATTACGCAGGGCAAAGGAGACAACGTTACCCTCCTTCACCAGCTCCGGGACTTCCAAGCCTTGGGTGACTACATCGATTCCACTGAGATGCCTTATGATTGTAGACTCTCCAACAAACTGGGGCTCTTGAGGATTTAACGGAAAGCTGAGCATCAACTGTTGCGCAGCGCTTTCGATATCATTGAATCCAAGTTCCACGGCTGCCTGTACGTAAGACTCTAGCGCTGAGTGTCCATCCAATTCGATAATCTGGTTGTTTTCTACTTTTGTGATGAACATGGGTTCCCCAATCACAAGGGCTGATTGAGTCACTCCTACTTGGTAACGAAATTCTCCAATCAACGTCATTCCAGATATGCCATGCTCGACGATTTCCTCCTGTCCCAGTTGGACTGAGCGATTCCAAGCACCATCATCACAGGAACCTGCACCAAAAACTTGCGGCTGATTGCTTGTATAGCGCAGGGTATTAATGAAATTATGTGGAGTTTGCTGATAGGCATCAGGGAAGAAGAGGAAAAGGGGGTCCTCACACTTCAGCCCTTCAAGAAATTCACGAAGTTGGTGAGCCACACTAGGAGAATGCTCTCGACGCTGGCAGGTTGTTAGGGCATTGGTTCTGATTTCTGGGGTCTGGGCCAATAAGATGACAAGACCTGGTTCCCCAAAGATTTCCCCATTTTCAGAAAGTACACCACTCGCACTGCAACCGGCCCATTGGGTTCCGGGTGTATTATCAACCAGGATTTGTCGAATCTTCTCAGCATGATCCAGATGCTCTGCTGAAAAGAAGACTAGTCCCCAATCAACAAGCCCCTGAACTTTCATGCGGGCTTGTTGGAGGGCTTCTTCGACTGCCTGAACGGAGTTAGATTTACTGGAACTTCCTGTCCCGATAGCGCTCATGAACTAAAATCTCCAGTGACTTCGCCGCTCAGCAATGATTGGTTTCGAGTAGGGCCGTGTTTGAAATGGAATTATCAGTCTCGATGCTGAGGAATCTTATAGGTAAAATGTCTGTGAATCATTTTTTTTAAATCTAGTAGATCAAAGCTAACAAAAAGCTTTTTCAAAGGCCATGAATTTCATGCTCTAACCGATCTCTTCTTCAACAGAGTGGAGATCAATTCACAAGCCTCATTTTCACAAGATAAATTATGGAAAAAGTGATCAAGTCAGAAAAGGAATGGAGGGATCAACTGACCTCGGAGGAATTTTACGTTTGTCGCCAAAAAGGCACCGAGCGGGCCTTCACTGGGACTTATAATCAATATAAAAAACTTGGAATCTACGTTTGTACATGTTGCGGCCAGTCATTGTTTGATGCAAAAGATAAGTTTGATTCTGGAACAGGATGGCCGAGTTTTACTCAACCAATTCATCCAGAAGCGGTGTTAACTGAGGTGGACCGAAGTCATTTTATGGTTCGAACTGAGGTACTTTGCGCTTGTTGTGATGCTCATCTTGGTCATTTGTTCGAGGATGGCCCCGCCCCAACAGGTCTCCGCTTCTGTATGAATTCAATTTCGTTGAAACATCAACCACCTCAGTCAGATGAGACAGAATGAACCCAGATCAATATCCTGTCGTCTTGCTTCATGGTCTGGCTTGTGATCCTTACCTCTGGGAAACAACTGAAGGACATCTTCAGAGAGCTGGTTTTGAGGTACACCAACCTCTTATGCGGAATCAAGATTCCATCTCAAAAATGGCAGCGTTCGTTTTGGAGGAGGTCGAGGGAGAATTCATTCTTGGGGGACTTTCAATGGGGGGATATGTCTCTTTTGAAATTTGGAGACAGGTTCCAGAACGTGTAAAAGCCATGATTCTTTGCGATACAAAGCACCGACTAGACACTCCAGAGCGCGTAAAAGCCCGTGAACAAACAATGCGATTGGTGGAAAAGGGAAAATTTGATCAGATGGCTAGCCTTTTCCATGGGATGCTAACAGCTCCGGATTATCTAATTGATGTTCAGAAATCAGAGAAGTTGATGGGGATGATCTATCGGACTTCCCCCGAAGAATATTTAAGGCAGCAAACTGCAATTTTTAACCGCCCTGACAGTACTGAGACCTTGGCAACGATTGACTGCCCTACCCTGATTCTGTGTGGGGAGCTTGATCAAATTACTCCTCCTGCAGTTCATCAGGAAATGGCTGGCAAAATACTCAGAGCTCAACTTGAAATCATCTCAGGGGCTGGACATCTATCCACCCTTGAAGAGGGTGACAAGATAGGACCCCTAATCTGTAATTGGTTAATGGGATTAGCCGATTGATCAAATTTTTTTTAAGATTGACTGACTCTGAAAATCCAAGATCCACCAGAAAAACCAACGAAGTGCACTTTAATTTAGTTCAAATGAACCCATGAATTACAATAAACTTAGATTCCTTCACTTGCCTTCGGCTAGAGCGGAGCATGGAATTTCTTGGTGAAAATTCGATTGTTTGAATGTTGCAGAGTTTTATCAGTTGCTTGCTTAGGATTATCTTTACCCATAGGAGTCAGACATGTTGAAGCAATCGGTCATCGAACTTTACGATGAATAAACACACTCTGGTTTGCACGACGTCATTTTCTGGAAAGATTGGCCCAAGTAGCAGGGGTGAACCACAGCCGCTCTAGCTCTGCTACCTGTGTTGGAGAATAACTATGCGATGGCCTAGGTAGTAGTGGAGCAGTATGTCCGGCTGAAAAATGGAACTATTGAAACTCTGACCCCAAATGGCCCTATTCAAGCTTACGTCGCAAAACCAAAGAACACAGGAAAGCTGCCCGCTGTTTGATTCATGAGAATCGTAGTTTGAATCCGCACATGGTGGACGTTGCTCGAAGAGCAGCGGTGGAGGGTTACTTGGCCTTAGCACCTGATGCTTTCAGTCGGGGGGTAGAACGCCAAATGATCAGGATCAGGCTCTTAGCTTGATTCGGGAACTGGATAGAGGGGTTACCCAGCAGGACTACATCTCTTCAGTCAGTTTCGCCATGAATCACAGCAATAGCTCAGGAAGAGTTGGCTGCGTCAGTTCTTGTTGGGGAGGTTGAATGGCAAATCAACTGGCTATACATTCAACTGATCTTAGTTGCTCAGCTTCTTTCTACGGAGGTCAAGCCAGCGATGAGGATGTGCCAAAGATGAAAATTCCTTTAACGTTACACTATGCGGGCTTGGATGAACGAATCAATAAAGGCATTCCTGCATTCATCAATGTACTGATAGTAACCGCTGCTCCTTTCACAATGCATATGTACCCTCGGTGTCAACCACCCGTTCCATAACGACACCCATAGTGCACGTTTCAATTAGGATTCAGCAAATCTAAACTGGCAAAGAACGGTTACATTCTAGAACCACTACCTCAAGATTTAATACTTACATTGATTACCGGGCTCTAAGCCCGGTCCTCTGATCAGATCACTCTAGATATCCTCATCCATCGAACCGATTTGTTTATTAAAACCATAGTTTAACTAAATTATTGTTCAGCGAATATTATATACAATAAAGTTTTTTTCCAACGAAAAAATTACCTAAAGATCGAGAGAAGTTAGAAGAAATGTTTAAAATTATTTTGCAAGTGCGAAATAATAAAGTAAACTTACTAAACATTAGTTGAAAATTTGTTAATAATTTTTTCTACAGGAGACGATATGCTTCCTACCTATCAAGGATACAAAGAAATTGAGCTTCAACGATATTTCAAGAGTGAGTATCGAGATGACTGGGAGTTTGCAATGACCCGTTTTGTCAACGAGCGAGAAGAGAGGAAAAGTTCGTCAGTTCGTCAGTCTCTTCTAAAGGCTTGGCAAGGTCTGCTGGATTTTGCTGGTATTCACAAGCAGTACGGGATTGATCACAAGCATCCTCAAGCCGTCTAATCATCGCTCGAAGGCAGGAGGTCTCGTC
>Ga0233439_10005783_pt1 | contig 11293 bp, 17 predicted proteins | sample SI_123_September_6_FD_182713 | JGI IMG/M metagenome (GOLD analysis project Ga0233439, IMG submission 182713) | Seawater microbial communities from Saanich Inlet, British Columbia, Canada - SI_123_September2016_100_MG | ecosystem: Environmental > Aquatic > Marine > Inlet | place: Canada: British... | reverse complement strand
GTTTGATTCGTAATTACTCCATAACGTCCTTCTTCTGAAGATTCTATGATACTAAAGGAAAGTCCATCATAAATTGGGTCAATGGAACGTACATATGCCGATTCTTGAAAAATATTATTTTTTTCATTTAGTTTTTGATTCAAAGTATTAGTTGGAAAAGATTCTATGGAATAATCATAATCAAATACCCAATATGTAATTGCCCATGGTGTTTTATTGGGAATGCTGTCATATTTCAGCTAACCTGTAATCATAATGATTGTTACTATGATTCCAACAATGATGAAAATTTTCTTTTTTGACATTATCAATCATTTACATTAACGGATGTGGCAGTTGGAGATAACAATGCAGTGGGATTATCAAGACTTTTCCAAGTAAAAACTGTCAATGTATGTTGTCCTGTCTTTGCAGGAGTCCATGAAAATTCAAATTTTTTAGAATCATTTGGGGGAACAGATGCTTCAATCCATGCTAGATATTCTGTTCTTTTTTCATCGTCTGTCACTTGGAATAAAACAATAACTGGAGAATGTGGATGATCATTTATGCTTTCATCAATTTCCCAAACTCCTCCAGAAATACATCTTTCTACAGGCGTTGTTTTGTTATATCCTCCAATGTCAATGGCATCTATGGTTTTAATTTCCTGACAAGGGACAAATTTTGATAAATAATTATTCAAATTCCAAGACAAAGTATATTGTTGATTTAGATTTGCAGTGTCAATGGTATTTCCAAGTGTATCTGAAACTTTGAGATGTTGATGGCTTTGACAAGGACTGAGGCATTCTATAGCATCAATACTTTGTACTCCGACAATTCCAATTACAGAAAGTGCAATAATTGAGACTAGAATAAGAAATTTCATGAATTATTCTGCTCCTCAAATTCACAAGCAGTTACACATAAGTCATTTAATGATGAACGTTGTTTGTGAGACATACAAACTGCTTTTGCTCCAATCTCTTCACAATACAATCCATGTGAGAGATCCCTCAACTCACAATTTTGAAATTCATGATTCCATTGACCATCAATAGTATTACACCTTTCAATAAAAGATAAAATTCCCCATCCTCTCTCAATTAATTTTTCAGCTGTTGTTGGCTTGACACATGCAATATGTTCTAAATTGTTTTTTGGAAATATTGAAATGTGATCATTATTTGCACATTTTTGTAAATTTATCGGAAGACTATGATCAGAGTATTGCCTTAATGGGGATTTGATTATTCTATAATTCCAAAAATCAGGGTCATATGTAAAATAATGTGCAACACATTGATCTTTAAACTCCCAATCCACTCCCATGAAACCTCTTACAAGGATATCATCATTAGGTAATGTGGGGCTGATTTCTATTAAATCACGGGCATTACAATCATCAAAAGTTTTAACAGAATATTGAGTCATGTAATCTGTTTGAGAATAACTGTTAAATTTTAGATAAAATAATCCATTGTCTCCTACTTCAAATTGGTATAAAGAATCATGTTTTTTTACAGAAAGTAATTCAGTATCTAGATTTCCTTTAAAAAATTTGTTTACTTTAATATAATAATTTGAAAAATTATTGTTAACATCTAAAACATTTGTTTTAATTTCTATTACAGTTCCATCAAGTATCACATCTGCATAATTCCATATTTCTAACGGATTGGGATTAAAAGTTGGTTTTAATGAAGTGGAGTTTACATTAGCAAAGGATTCGTTTATTCCCATTACAGAAACTATCAAAACTAACGGAATTACTGCCCAGACTAGCCTCATAATGATATAATTTACATGAACTTCATAAAGTGTTCTACTAATTTTCAAAAATTATAAAATTACATCCATTGATCGAGATTTTGACTCTTTTTCTCCAATGCTTTTTTCAATCTATTTAATGTGGATTGAATTCTGTCTTCAGAAAAACTTCTTTCTTTCAAATATTTCATGATTCCTTCATAATCAACTTCATTGAACACAATTTCATCAACATCTGCCACCTCCGGATTTAAGAATATTTTCCGTATTTGTTGGAAATCAATTCCTGATAACTGTTCTTGTATTTGTGGAATGTCCTCCAATCTTGAATGCTTTTTAATTAATTTCATTGCAGTTTTTGGACCAATTCTCTCAAACCCATTTGGATTAAAATCAGTACCAATTAAAATACCCACATCGATTAATTCTTCTCTTGTTAATCCAATTGCATCAAGTGTTTTTTGAGTTTCAATAATTTCTGGCAATACATCGATGTACGTATTTCTGTTAGGAATTTTTCTTCTTCCGCTACTTGTAAAATTTCTTACTAGTCTTTTTGCTCCACATAATATGGAATCATAATCTTGACTGGCCGATGCATATGCTTGTCCGGTGTTTGTCAGATGAGCTGCAGTTGCTTCTCCTTCAGATGGTGCTTCAATGTATGGGATGCCAAAAAATGTGAGAAATTCTTTTGATTCTTTTACCATTCCGTCTCGCATACTGGTTGTTTGCTGTGCAAATTTCCTTGCATCTTCCATGTTTCCTTCTGCAACTGCTTTTTCATATTTTACCGTGGCGTCTCTTTTGATTTGTTTTCTACGCTCAATTTCTGCAGTTTTTAGTGATGGTGGCTTTCCGTCAAAAACGTATACTGGTTGAATTCCTAATGACAGAAAATTTACATTTCTATACAATAACCCACTTAGATGGCTGGTAACCCTCCCTTCAGAATCCGTTAATTGTAATCCATCTGGCCCTCTAATACTTGCCAAAAATTGGTAAATTGCATTGTATGCATCTATTGCGATTACTCTGTTTGAAAATGCCTCAAGGGTGGTTTTCTCTCTTACTACCAAGTCCTTTAGGTTTAATCCCATAGAATTTGTTGAGTCTATGAGGTATTTTGTGTTTATCCTTTAACTTTGATCGATGTTTTTGTTGTGATTTTTGAAATCGATTTTAATATACAGATAATCTCATGATAATTATTGTCACATGACTTACCTTTACATCTGAAAGACAAACTTTTTGAAATAAAATATGATTCTGATGAAACTATTTCCAAAATTGTTTCTTATTTCCCATTTAATGAATTAGAAAAAGAAGAAATTGTTTCTATTTTGGATGATGATGCTTTTGATGGGTTTCACTCTATTTTTTCAAATACTGTAAGTGATGAGAAATGGAATAAAACAAAGGATCAAATCAAAAAGAAATTCAATGATGAATTATTTGATATTGATAATGTTTGATCTTTACAGTCTTTTCTGATTTGCTTTATTATGGAGTTATTCTGAGAGTAGATGCCGAGATAGCCAAGTAGTACGGCGGCCGTCTCGAAAACGGCTACGCGCAAGCGTGCGGGGGTTCGAATCCCTCTCTCGGCGTTTTATCAAATTTGTAATAGAATTCTAAATTGATTTTGATAATGTATTGGATTATCTGTTCAAAATGTTTAAACTGACATAATTACTCAAAATTATATGGCTGGAGAAACTGAATCAAAAATACAAGATTCTAATCTTTCTACTGCTGAATTAATTTCTCATTTTCGAGAAAAATGTAAAATTTGTGGACATCATAGGATTATGCATAATGAACTATAGGTGCATGTGAAGGTGTAATGAACAAACCATGTACATCTGGCTGTGATCTGTTTGAAGCAGAATAAATAATATTTTTTAATTCTTTAATAGGATATTTTTTGTAATCTCTTTATGGATTCAGAAAAAGAAAGAGAGAAAATTTATCCGTTAGGATACGAACCTCAAGAAACACCTGATGTGGTGGATGACAATGTTCGAAATAATCTACTTGATTTTATCTTAAAATCTGGACCTACCGAAATTGTAGACACTGACTTGTTTGCTGTAATGGCAAAAAGACGCTCTACAAGAAAATTTTCAGATAAACCTGTTGAAACTACAAAAATTGACAAAATAATTGCAGCCGCGGATACTGCTCCGACTGCGGGTAATTTTCAAGGGTTTGAAATATTTTATGTTAAAGGCCCTGAAAAGAAAAAACTTCTAGTTGAGGCATGTAACAAACAACCATACGTTGATGCACCTGTGGTTCTTGTTTTCTGTAAAAACCCTTCTAGGGTAAAGCTTGATTTCCCTGATTATATTTTGAAAAAATTTGCCATTCAAGATGCTACTTTAGCTGCTGGATATTCCCAACTTGCAGCACAGGCTTTGGGGTTGAGTTCAATTTGGATAGGGATGTTTGATGAACAAAAAGTGATGGATATCATAGAAACTGATCTTGTCCCTTCATCTGTCTTGTGTATTGGATATCCAGAACAAACTAAATTCCCAAAACCTCGAAGAAATCTCAAAGATTTGGTACATGTAACTTGGTAAGATTTGCTTAAAATTCTCCATCTTTAAATAATCATAGTTTATTGTTTAGTTCATGACTGATGCATATGTGATGCTAAATTGTGAACTTGGTGCTGAAACTACAATTATAGAACAGCTCAAAGAACTTGAACAAGTAGTTGATGTCTTTGAAACCATTGGAACGCATGATATGATGGTAAAATTACAAGCAGAAAATTTTGAAAAAATCCGAGAGATTGTTTCATGGAATATTCAAAAACTAAAAAACGTACGTGCTACTTCTACTCTAATCAAAAAAGATAATTAAGAATAGGACCTTAGCAGTTCTAATGGTTGATGATAAAAATGAAATCGAGAAATTAATTGATAATATGATTTCTAGTGGAGATGAATTAGTTGATAATCTCAAATCTATATTGCCTAATTCCTTGTCTGAATCAATGGTGATGTTTCATGAATCAAATGTTACAAATCTCAAAAAGATCAAAGAATTTTTGAATAAATAGTCCTAGTAGTACTGAGCCTGATGATTGCTACTATATCTTTTTTAATCATTATTTGAGTTTCATGTCATGGGCAGATCAAGAACTATTTCCATCACTGTGGAAAAGAAAATAGGGGATGCATTTGATGCGATTTTGAATATCCCTCCAAAGATGATGCCTGATGCAAAAATTAATGATTCTGGTTGGTGGTCATTTACTGGACCTTATGGAAAATCAAAGCTAAAATTTAATGAAAATAAATCGCTTGGAATTTTGGACCACCAATACGTTGACGAGGAATCAAAATGGAATGTGCCAATGAGAGTTGTTTCAAACGGTGATGTTTCTGAAGTTGTAATCACTTTAAACAAACCTGATGAAATTACTGATGAGCGATTTGATCAAAGAATGAAAGAACTTGGCGAGATGTTCAATTCAATGAAAAACATCATAGAGTCTGAGTCTTAGAATTTGGTCATTAGTTCAGCCTGAACAAGTACAAATCATTCTTCAAACTTAAATGTAAATTTTGTAATATAGAATAGAGAAAAAATGCCATATGAAGAAGTATATTTCCAGAAAATGGAAGATGAAAAATCAGAGAAACTAAAGTCTAAAAAACAGGATTAATCTTTGTCTGGATTGTTAGAATTGTCATTTTGATTGTTTCCAGGTCCTACCATGTCTTCAGGTTTAACTTTGTTATCCCAGTCCCCTCTAATCCCTTTAATTAGAGAAATGATTCCAACTACAATGAATCCTAAAACTAGTCCAAAGAAAACGGTCTGATCAAATATCTTAAATGAACAATTGATTTCTGCTGGAGGGGCGTCATCAGAATACTCGAAACATGTTCCAAATTCATTTGATTCTAGAGTGGCAGCTTGAAAATTATGGCCAAATCCACCTAGGATGAGAAATCCTACAAAAACTAAGACAATACCTGCAATGATGAATCTCATGTCACTCATATTTTTTTTCTGATTTATCGTATTTACATTTTGACCTTGAGATATACTGGTGTTATTTTTCAAGTGATGCTTTGAGATTTTCAAGTGATGCTTCATAAAATGCTGCCATAAACACTATGAAATCTAAAAATTCTTTTTCAGACATTCTCTCGCTATTGAGATATGATTTCCATGTCAACTCTACAAGATATTTGGATTTTGGTTTAATTGAAATTGTTGCTACGTATGCTCTTAATGGTAAGCCTTCAGTGGCGATATATGTGAAATATTCTCCTTTTTTCCATGCAACTACATGTTCTTCAATTTGATTCCCATCCTCAAATGTAATCAATCTAATGGCTCCTACGTCTGTTTTCTTCTTTGATAGGTATACTGTTTTTTTAACATCCACAACCCATGTGGGCAATCCTATAATGTTGCTAATTTTTCTCCAAACTCTGTCTTTTGATGCTTTAATCTTGATTGTTTTTTTAACAGTTCCAGTGTGAAATGACTTTTTTACCATGCTCCTATCATGAAATTGCTGAATTTTAAATTTTAGTTGAACAACCATTTTTAATCCCCTGAAGAGAAAGATATCAATGGTCTTTGGATGGGGGAAAAAGAAACAAGAAGAAACGCCTATTGAAGAAATTCCCCAAAACAAGGAAATTTCACTTGCAGATGTTCCTAAAATCCTATCTGATCTTAGTGCTTTGAGAAAATCTCAAACTTTATCTGAAATAAATAATTTGAGAAACAAAACTGCTCCTCTAATTGATGAATTAATGAAAATAGGAAATGTTCTTGAGAAAGACGATCTCAATATGGATGATGTAGACAAACATCTTGCAATCATAGTGGTTAGAGGTAAAAAGCAAGTTATTGATATGATCAAAAAAGATGTTGTTTCATTACCAAAAATATCTACTTATGAGGATGCTGAAAAATTAAATTCTGTATTAAATCTTATTCTTAAAAAAGTGGGCGATGTCTTGGGACGCCAAACTAGAGTAATCCATATTTTTGCGAAAAAATATGCGGGGCAATTAAAAGATAATCTTGCACTCATGAATTCTAATCATTCTGAAATTAGTGATTTATTGAAAAATTATGGCTCTACAAAGTCTCTTTCTGAAGAAACACTTGATACCATTAACCAAATTAAAAACTTGACCGAGTTACGTAAAAAACAATCTAAAAAAATTGATGATATTAAAAAAAATACAATTACAATTAATGAAAAAATATTTTTACTTCAAAACAATATTGATGAGATAAAGTCCTCTGATGATTATAAAAAATATCAAAATTTAAAAAATACTTTAGATGAATACGTTAATGAAAAATCAAAAATCAAAAATCAAATTAACACACAATTTACAAAAATTTCTCGCCCTCTAAGTAGATATGAATATGCTTCATCATTGGATAAGGATCAAAAAAGTATTTTATCCAATTTAGTGTCTGAGCCATTTGATGTGTTGACTACTGCAAATAAGGATTCTATTATCACTATACTTGAAAATATTCGAAAAGGAATTTCCTCTGGTTCTATTTCTGTAAAGGATGTTGAGAAAACATCTTCCCAGATAACTGAAACAGAAGAGTCATTGGATGGATTTGTACACCAAGTTTCAGAATACCATAAAAAACACCAAGAGATTCAAAAAGATCTAAATTCTCTAATGCCTAAAGAATTGATTTCTTTGGAAAATGATCTTGCCAAAAATAATTCCACATTGGATGAATCCCAACTAAAATCTGAAACTTTTCAAGGTGAAATTAATGAGATTGATACTAAAATTCCTGAATTAGTCTCTGAAATTGAGCAAAAACTAAGAGAATTTTCTAATACTCGATACACTATTTTGACATCTTAAAATTAAATTAGTTCTAAACTGGATACTTGGTGTGTTATTTAAAAAGAAAAAATTTGAACGTAAAGTTCTATTGAAAAAAGAAGTTCTTGATAGCATCTTGTCATTTTGTCAAATGAAACATCCCAATGAAGGAATTTTAATTTTAAAAGGAAAATCAAAAAATGGTGAAATCAAAATAGATGGATTAGTAATTCCACCATTTAGTGAAACTGGGCCTACCTTTGCAGGATTCCCACATTCGTTCTTACCTTTTGATATGAGTTATGTGGGAATGATACATTCTCACCCCAGTGGTTCTGCAGAACCTTCTGTGACCGATTTACATAATTTCTTTGGATTAGTTTCAATGATTGTCAAGTCTCCATATGATGATGATTCAATTTTTGCATGGGATAGTAATGGAAATGCCATTCCACTTTCTATTGAATAATTTTACAAAAAATCTGCTTACCAGCCTGAAGAAAATTGAAGAAACTTTATATCCGTTTTAAAGATACTTTTATTGAATTGAATCCTCAACTTAAACGATATTATCTTTTCCTAGGTGCTTCTTTGGTATTTAGTATTGGTTTGCAAATTGGTCTTGGTTACCTTGGTGTTCCATGGTATATCAGCATAGGTGCAGTAATGGCAATTTTTATTTTACTACCTATGATTATGAGAAGAAGACAAATGAGTAATGCCGGCAATTACGGTGGAGATTCAGGATCTGGCAGTGGCGGATTCTTTGGTTCCCAAGGTGGTTCTGGTGGAATTCGATATGTTTGTCTTGTTTGTAACAACAAACACAAAGGTGGTACTTGTCCACGATGTGGTTCCAAGATGCAAAAAGCTGACTTTTAATTGATAAAAAATGGTATTAGAAGAATTAAGAAAAAAAGTTCTATATCAAAACTCTATTGAAATATGGATTGGAATAAGTAAAGAAAAAAAAATAAACTGGGTTGACACTGATAATTATCAAAAATTCATAGCATTCCTTCTAAAAAATAACCAAAAAATGAAACAAATGTCAATTTGCTTTGATGAATCCGATAAGGCTTCTGAAGGTGGTCACAGCAAAAAAGTATTTGCTAACAATTTAGCCGCAATCAATAATGAAAATTCTGCATGCTATTCAATAAAATTGAATGATGGTGCTATTGAACTAATTAGAAAATTTGATCTCTAATTTCATTATCTTTTCAATTTTGGGTTTACTATTGCATCAAGTGCATTTCCAATAAACACAAAAGATAATCCTGTAATTGCAATCATTACTCCTGGTGGCAGTATCCACCACCACAATCCTCTAGCTGCTGCCCCAAACGTATTGGCATCATGTAATATTTGTCCCCATGTGGGAAATGATGGATCTCCCAATCCTAGAAAACTTAATCCTGCTTCAGTTGTAATTGCTGCTGGAACTGAAATTGCAATACTTGCAAAAGCATATGGCAATAATTGTGGAACAATATGTTTTAGGACAATTTTAGAGTCTTTTTGGCCCATCATGTTTGCAGCGTCTACATAGCCTCGGGTTTTGATTTGAAGGGACATACTTCTTGCCACTTTAGCAATGCCTACCCATCCAAAAATCATCAAAAATCCTACCATGACAAAAATACTATTACTAATTGTAACTGAGAGAATAATCAAAAATGGAAGTGCCGGTAAGGCATAAATCACATCGTTAAATCTCATCATGGTTTCATCTGTTTTCTTACCTTTGTATCCTGCATATACGCCATAAAGCAAACCTGACACAACTGATGCTATTGAAACTACTAATCCAATAAACAATGCAAGAGGTGTTCCCCACAGAAGTCCGATTGCTAAATCTCGTCGTAACTCATCAGTACCCATTATTCCAAATGCTTTTCCACCGATGATTAATTTTGATTCATGAATTTGGGTTTCAGAATTCACTCCATACATATCAATAGTAAAAATATAATTTCCTTTCAATGGCTCATTTGTATCGATTTTAGAAAAAACAATATTTTCTACAGATAGTCTTTCAAATACAAACTCAAATTTTTCTGATTGTAAAAACAGGTTTTTCTTTATAGAATTGTCTGTAGAGAAAATTCTTTCACTGTGTATTGTTTTTTCATCTGAATGTGGAAGTGATGTTGATATCAAATCCAGTTTAATCCCATCTGGCCTAATTACTGACATTTGTACAAGTGGCGAACCCAAATACTCTGAGGAGAATTCATAGATGAAATCATTAGGAAAATCGTCATAATCAAAATTTAATCCAAAATAATGTGATGTGAGATTTATTTCATCAACTGATATTGTTTTAATATTTGGATTTTCCAAAATTTTATGTTCTGGAATTTTTTCAGTCATGAAAATATTTACCCATATTGGAATTGCTACTTTGGGATTTGAAATCCAATTCCCTGGATTGTTCCATTCTTGAAATGTTTCAACAGGAATGCTGATTATTGCTATGACTGAGGTCATGACTAGAATTGAAAGAATTGATATTCCTACAATTCCCATCTTGCTTTTCATGAATTCTTGCTTTATTTCATGAGGTGTGATGTTGCTCATTGTCCAGTCCTCACTCTAGGATCAAAGTAGCCATAAAGTAAATCTGCAATGAATATACTGATTAGGAAAAATACTGTTAGAAGATATGTTGCACCAATGATGACCGGCAAGTCCATTACAGTAATTGCTTCAAAGTATAATCTTCCCATTCCTGGCCAATCAAAAACAGCTTCTGTGATTATTGCTCCTCCCAAAGACCCTGACAAACTAAGTGCTAGAATTGTAACAATTGGCGGTGCTGCATTTTTGAGTGCATGTGTATAGATAATTTTCTTTTGTTTAACCCCAATAGTTTTTTTTGCCATGATGAAATCCTCTTGCATAATCCCTACCATGAAATTTCTTACCAAATATGCCCATGAACCAAACCCAATCATTACAATTGTGATTAATGGTAATGCCATGTGGTATAGTAAAGAGAAAAAATATGCCGGATCTGATGATGGAATGTCTGGTGTTGCTCTTGCTGGAAATATTTGCCATGTAAATGCAAATAGAAAGATCATCAACATTCCTATCCACCATACGGGAAAACTAGAACTGATTATTGCAAAACTTGAAGTGATTCTATCAATTAATGAGCCAACTTTACTGCTAGAAAAAGAACCAAGAAATATTCCTATAATTGATATGATTATGGTTGCAGTTGTAAATAACAACACCGTTCTGGGGAGTTTCTCAAAGAGAATATCTTTTACATCTGAAGACCCTTCATCACTAGTTAGAAATGTTGCATTTCCAAAATCTAATAGCATTATTTTGTACATTGTTACCCCGATCCTTTGAGGTGAATACCACGGTTCATCCAGCCCTAAAATCTGTATTCTTTGATCAATTTGATTTTGAATAAATCCTTCAAATTCATCTACTGACGAAAAACTCTCAGCAATGGCTGGATTCTCTGTTATTTCAGATCTCACTTGAAAAACTATTCCTTGTTTTAGAATGACGTCCATATTGGAGCCTACTAGTGCAATTGTGATCAATAATGTAATCATTAAAACTCCGAACATCGTAGCCATCCTTGTGGCGATGTATTTTTTCATGCCCAATAATCTGAAGATGACAATTTAGTTTATAACAATAGATATTTTTTCCCACAGTTTATTACT
>Ga0233439_10005778_pt1 | contig 11303 bp, 8 predicted proteins | sample SI_123_September_6_FD_182713 | JGI IMG/M metagenome (GOLD analysis project Ga0233439, IMG submission 182713) | Seawater microbial communities from Saanich Inlet, British Columbia, Canada - SI_123_September2016_100_MG | ecosystem: Environmental > Aquatic > Marine > Inlet | place: Canada: British... | reverse complement strand
TTTAGTATCGGTTTTCTTGAAATAGAGATGCCGTCTCGGATACACAATAGTCCCTTAGTGTAGTGGTCCATCATGTGGGGTTCTGGATCCCACGACCCTGGTTCGAATCCGGGAGGGACTACCAATCGCCTCGTTCCCCGACGAGTTGAGTTCGTGGACCAGCGAGTCATCATCCTCTATCCAGCAAGACGGGTGGATGCCACCTCCATGTCCGTCGGACCAGAAACCGACACGCTCCAGTTGGTCGGAAAGTTCGCATATCCTGGCGTCCAAGTCGTCGCGCTCCTCTAGTAGCGCCTCAAGTTGTGCGTGTCCCCTCTCCCGAGCGGTCTTTCGGAGGTCAGTCTTGAGGTCGTCCGAGTAGTAGGCCCTGAACGCGGAATCCGTAGAGTCATGAGTTAGAAACGCGGATACCTCTTCTATCGAACCCCCGTTTTGGTTTATCCATCTCGCCCAGACCTTCCTGAGCTCATGGACCCGGTAGTAGCCTCCAGGGGTTGTTGGCCCGAGTCCAGCGAGCATCATAGAGCCCTTGACAAGCCTGTTGAGGGTCGATGCTGAGATAGTTCCCCGCCCCATCCTGTCCTCGCACTCGGAGAACAGGAAGACCGCATCGGGGCGCTCTGTCTTGCAGTGCTGGACGTAAGGATCGACCCTGGCCATCACCCAGTGGGGAAGGCTCGTCTTGATTGGCTGGGTGTAGGTCTTCATCTTCATAATCTCGCGAGTCACGCTGTCCGACTGTATCTCTGATATTCTGGTCCTGCGGATTTCGTTAGCACGCCCTCCCTGAGAGAGGGCTAGCCATACGTAGGTCCTGAGTGCGAGGAGGTGCTCCCGGCTCGTCCTCTGCAACCTGGCCATGGAGCACCCCGGGCTTGACACGGAGACGATGTTCGGGGCGGAGTCCGGTTCAATGACCCACTTGTCAATCAGTTTGAGCCATTTTCCAAGCTCCTCGTCGGTTATCCCCCGATGCGGTTGCTCGGGGACCTTGAGCTTCTTACGATATCTCCTGATGTCCTTCTTCACGTCGATTACAATCCTTTCCTCAACGCCAGCATAGTGGAGTATGTTAGAATAAAGTTGGAGGAAGTAGGTGTTCAAGGTGGTCGGCGCCAAGTCGGTGCTCCCTAGGAATTCCTCGAACCATCGGATGAAGTCGGGATACACGGAGTCTACTCGCAGGTCGTCGGGAGTGTATCTGCTCAATACTGGTCTGAACTTGTTCAGTGCCCTCTGGATATTCTGCGGCTGGCTGTCGTTCTTCCTGTGAGCTCTCCGGGGGTTGTCTAACCAGGCTTGTGCCAGTTCTGCAATCGTGGCCGAACCCTGGTCCATGTCTCCCTGTATCCACTCTCTTCTGGCGATCGAACTGCTGGCGTATGATTCGGTTGGGTTCCTCATATTCCAAGGTAATCGACGTATGTCATTTCAACTTTTAGGTAGGATTCTCGATTTAATGAAAGTGAATCTAGGGTTCGAATCGTAATGGAGGACGCCCCAGCGTCCACCATTTAGAGCCCATAGTAGAATTCTAGTTTAATTCCATAGTAGGACTTAAATTATTGAGTTGAGAATGTCTTCAAATGATGTCCACAGTACCCAATGATAATTTTCGGATAGTCTTCCTTGTCCTTGCCAAAAGTAGTACCTTCTTCTTTCTTAAAGTCCCTATACCATTTCCCATCAAGATTTGACCATAATGGAATATCCCAATGACCGTGTTTCATATAACAAATATTAATCCTAAAAATTGACGTTGGTTTAATATGCCATGTCATTTCAACACCCATTTCTCCTTTTTCAGGGAAAATAACGGGGAAAATTCTCCTATCATTACCTGAATAATTTTTGATATTAGCAATAGTAACAGGAGATTCATTAGAATATTTACCTGGAAAAATATTTGACATTTCTTTATTGAAGTCTAAGTTATTAAAATCCATATCGTTGGATTTGAAAAAATGATCATTCAGTTTTTGAAAAGATTCTTGGATTTTCTGAATGTCGTCTGAACTATACCTACCAGTATTATCAGCATTTTTCGCCGAACGCAGAGCTTGTGAGGAGAAAATAATCTTTGGATATCTGTTAGATGAATCTCGAACTAAGTCAAAAATACTTGAATACTCAATTTCATGAGGGAGGAAATCTTCATTTTCATCCAAAGCTATCTTAATTTTTTCTTGGATTTCACTCATAGATAAATTCTTTTCTATGGCTTTTGCTTCTATTTCATCTCGGAAATGCTTAATTTCATAGAATTGTGATTTGTATTTTTGATATTTTTCCCTAAAACCATCTCTTTGAGTAGTTAGTTTTTGGTTTTCCCTTTGAATGACAGAAATTTCATTATTTGCCTCCAGTATTTTAGTACTCATCGTCCTAACTTTAGAAATTAATTCTTTATTTTTTTCTTCAACTGAATTGTTTTCGTTGATAATTTCTTCAATTTTATTCTGTTCTTTTTCCAAATCTATCTTTCGTATGTTTTCAGATATAGCATCCGATACCATGTTCGAAATATGGCTACGCATATTCATGGAACGCGTTCTCCTCAAAACCTCATTGAGGATATCATTTGATGTTCTGATAAAATCATGATTGAACGCTATCTTAGTGATTTTGCTCACTTTGTTAGAACTTGACAATTCTCTACCTTCTAAACCTGGGCTGAAGATAATTGCACAGTCTTCATCCGTCTTAATAAATGATTGAAAATTATCTCTATAACTCTCTCCTCTTAAAATCCATAATTCGCCGAATCCAGTAATTTTATTTTTAAGGTCGTTCAGAATTTGTTCGTTAAGATGTTCCCCCTCAAAAATTTCTGGTATTACAACCAAAGGCAATCTTCTTTTCTGGTCATAAATATTTTCTTCAACAACTTCAAAATTTTGATTTATTATCTCATAAGAATTTTTAATTTTATAATCTTTGATTTCGCAATCATATTTTGTAACAATCTCGTTAATCAACTTTGGAGGATAGATATCTATCTCTTCCCAATCTCTACTGTCTTCATCTGTAGGGGTCTCTTGTAAAATAGAGAACTCAACTACATCATCAACTCTCTTAATATGGATATGATGGATAAAGGTGTCATCCTTGTCTTTAATATCTCCTTTCTGTTTCAATGTAAATCTCAAATCTCGAAACTCACAGAAATGGTCAGGTAAATCTATCCAATCTAAAGGGGCATCGATAACTCTGTCTTGAACTACTAAATGAGGTAATGATTTTGAATTTGGCCACGTTCTATCCATACCAGATTTCCATTTACTAAACTTTGGTGAATTAGAAAAACAAGGCCTGGTTTTGACCCACTGATAGCAAATCTCGCCTATCTCGTCAACTAGGTCTTGATTAGAAGGATCGTCAATTTTCCTCGATATAGCGAATCTGTTGTAGAAGAGCCACATGGCGAACAAACTGTAACAAAAATTGTTTGTAATTAAATCATTTGATGAAGTTGTTAACAAAATCAGAGCATTGGCTCTCCGCATTCGGGACAAGGAAGGCCTGGTAACCAAGCACCAGGCATATGTCCACAATTAGTACATATTGAGGTGATATCGTCTCCAAACATGAAATTGCGTATACGAGAACATATCTAAATATATCTAAACTAGAAATATGTTCTTGGCTATGATTTCTATTCTATACGCAGACCCCAGCGTCCACCATTTAGAGTACATACATACTGCTTAATGTCTATGGCCTATTTAGTCATGAAAATTAATACTTCGTTGACCTTCACTCTACCATGTCCTTCACAACTAATATTTCTGCTAACTTGAATAGGTCTGATTTCAATTCTACACCCTGCATCAAGCGCCGCTTTGCCATAGATTTCTCTAACCGTTGGTTCACCCAAAGCATCGTGATTGGATGCAATTACTCTAGCCCCTTTAGCAGCCAATTGTGCAGATTTTCTCGCTAATTGAATCTGGTCTTGCCGTGAAAAACCGTCTGTGAAGTAAGTAGTGAATATGGTCCCGTTGATTTCCAAGGGCATATATGGAGGATCAAGATAGACAAGATCTCCAGAGCGGACATGACGAAATGTATCTTCCCACGCCAATGATGAAAGTGATGCTGAAATCAAATGCTGTTGGCAAGTACGGAGAATCGGTTCTTGACAGATATTTGTTGGAGAATCATAATCTCCTTCTGGGACATTAAATTCACCATTCCTATTCATTCTCCATAATCCATTATAGCATGTTTTGTTCAAGAATATTGTGAGGGCTGCTAATTCAATTTCTTGGTCAGTCGTTAAGCAAGATATTTCCTTTGATAGTGAATTCAATTTCTTACGCTTTACGTAATACATTCTAGTCTCTCTAACTTCCTTGGTCTGACCTCGAGGGTTCCGTTCTTGTTGGGAGTAATTCGCCTGTAATTCCTCCAACATATACAGTAATTTTTCCAACTTTGATTTATCCGAAACTACTTTCATAGAGTTGACCAAAATTCCATTAATATCGTTGAGATTAGACTTCTTTCTAGTTTGAATTAGTCCATTACTTCTGAGTCCGAAGAACATTGAGCCACTACCTAAAAATGGCTCATGATATCTAAATCCCGAACACACATTCCAATCGACTGTAAGGGGCCTCTCTTGGAGAATATTTGTCAATTCTTCAACAACACGATGCTTACCTCCAGCCCACTTCAGGAAGGGTTTGGAATAGGACACAATACACATTACAGACACGTGTTGTATGAACTTTTCCTATGGTCAAAGTCAATTAGAACGACAGGTTCTGCAGTGAGACTGCGGAATCTGTTTTCCCCCTACTTTACGAAAACCAAATTTCTCATTGATTTCATCTAAACCTTTGGCATGTAAGCCGCATTTAGGGCAAGAGCACCAAATTTCATATGGCATATGAAAACCAACGAATACTCCTAATTATCAACTTATTGATCCGAACAAATAAATGATCCATTACAATGGGATGATTATTATGGCACGAGAAGAACTTGAATTCGACTTAACTCCATCACCAGAATTAATGACTGCTGCTGGAATCGGTTCTAACTTTATGGGATTGGGGTTCGCACTTGGAGAAATAATCGCCAATAGCCTTGACTGGTCAATGCTATCAAAGCAAGAAGCAAAAACAATTTCAGAGGATGCCTCCCTGCACGAAGAAGGACAACAATTCCTAACCGCGTTAGAGAATGAATATGGATCTCTTGGTGCGATAATCAGTGAAAAACCACCACAAATTTCGATAGAAGTTAGAGATGGTAAAATAATAATCACAGACCAAGGAGTGGGGATGAATCATGAAGAGCTTGAAATCGCCTTGAAATTGAAGATGGCCTCAGATAGAATTCGAGCACCATTGCGTATGAGAAAAGGACAATTTGGGATGGGGTTGAAAAGTGCAAGTAAGTCACTTGGGACAACATTAGAAATTCATTCACGTTCAATAAAAAGTCCTGGTGAAACCATTGTTTTTATGCACAAAGATGAACAAATGCAGGATAGAACAAATTGGACAGATTTCAAAGGATATCGAACTACAGAAAAGGAGGCTAGTTCCCCTCTGGGTTCACAAGAACATGGTACGTCAATCATCATTTCCTCCTTGACTCGAAAATTATCCAATGATGATGTTCTTGATGCTCGAGAGGAACTGTGTGAGATTTTCCATTATGCCATTGAATCACTTAATTCAACTATCTCTGTAAATGGGAAACTTTTGGTCGAATCCATACCCGAAATGAACTCAGATGTGTTGCAATTGAATTTGAATGACCGCGAACTGTTTGTTCGAGAGGACCTAGGCGGCGGTAGGAGAGGTGAACTAATTCAGATACGTGGATGGGCCGGTGTGATGAAAAAGACCATGAGTGGAGATCTCAAGTACGGTTTCCACACCTTCAGAAAGAATCAACTCATCGAAATGAATCACAATGCAGGTTACAGAGCAAACCCTTCTGGTCTTTGGCCATATCCCGCCCCTCATGCAGAATTGGCAAGGCTTTTTGGCCATATACACCTAGATATGGTCCCGCCAAATTTCCATAAGAAAGGCTGGAATAGCGACTCACCTGCTTGGGCAGAAGTTGTCGAAGTCCTAAAGCCAGTACTGGAACCTCTAGTAAAATTAGCGCGAGATACAACAAAAGATGTCAAGAAGAGCAAAGATTTACTCGGCGCGTATACTCGTTACGCGAAAACAGGAGAATGGAAACTACCGAAGAGGAAAACTCAACCATCGGGTGGAAAAGGAGGAAAGGTTTTAGAGCCAAAAGAAACACCTCCAGAACCAACAACACCATTCAACCTAAATGGGAATAATTATGATTTTCTCACTCCGATTAGCGGAGTTGGTTATGATGAAAATACACCTCCTTGGACCTATATTGTTGATCATTCGTCACATGAAATTCAAATCACAGTGCATATCGAACACCCTGTTTTTACCTACGCTAAGAAAGGGGGAGAGAAGATTTTAACAAAGATCGCACAAATCGATGTCTTTTGCCAAATGATGCAAGACAAGGGGCACAGTATCGCTGAAGTACAGATAAAACGAGAAAATCTCTACAAAGAATCTTTTGGGGGTAAAAAATGACACAAGCAAAAGAACTAGAAATAATAAAGATGCCAGAATCTGACACCCCTCTGGAACCAATTATCGAGTGGTATAACGTTGCCAGAGAGCGAGCAAATGCACCATCTTATCAAATTGAAGCACATTATTTTGGAATAAGTTTACCTCGTTTAAGAAACATCATTGATGTTAACCAATTTGATAATACACAGATTGAGCTATTGGATAAGCATAACATTGAGTTGAATCTTGCTGCAGGAATAGCTCAAAAAAGAGAATATTGGGATAAAATGTTGACCGACGATTATCTTGCAAATTTGGTAAAATCATCGCATAGGTTAACAGAACTTTATCTTACACAAAAAGGTGATTTGGTTGATATTGAGGACATTATGCAGGTACTTATCAAGGAAGGTTATTGTAGTAAAGTTTACCAATCTAGGTTGAGTAAGAAAGGTCGCCCAAATCGAAAAAATCAAGCCCAAAGATTTGAGGCAATGTTGCAAGATATATTGCGAAAAATTGCTCGTGGAACCGTCCCAAGTGTAAAACAAACTCAAGTGGTTTTTCAAGCCATCAATCAAGAGCGAGATACTGCCGAGTTCAAACAACATTGGACATCTGCAAGTCTGAAAATTAGTTGCCCGAAGTCCGTGGAATTGATAGAAAATTGGGATGGGAATTGAAGAAAATATGAAGTGTTCTCATGCCATCTAAAATTCCTCGAGCAGTAAGTGGTTATGGACAGGAAATCTTTGAGAAAATTCACAAACCACTACTTGCCTCAAGTACAAATTTCGACAGAGTATCAAGCTTCTTTGGACCCAATAGCTTGGCGATGGCCATTTCAGAAATTGCTTTAATCTGGAAAAGTGGAGGCAATATTCGCTTGATTTTGTCACCTGCCGATACATCCGAAATACATCAGGCCCTGGAAAATATCATTGATGATGATGAAAGAAAAGTCTCCACTGTCGGAGAGAGCATCGAGATTGCTATTCGCAATCTTAAAGCCGACAATCCTGAGATCGTTACCGCCCTTGAAGAGATGTTGATCAGCAATCTACTACAAGTAGCTGTTGTAGTTCCGAGAGAAGGGAACGGATTGTTTCATTCTAAATTTTCAATATATCATATTAGAGCCGATTCAGAGATTAGTCAAAATATCGATTCTGGGATCAGCAAATACGTTGCTGTTCATGGTTCGTTCAACGAATCAGAGTCGGGTTACTCGCGCAATATTGAAGACGCATCGACTCACCGCTCATGGAACTCTAGTGAATATGATGTTGCCCGAGTATTCAAACTAAGATTTGATGAATTGTGGAATGATTTTGCACCTGATACTATCTCAATCCCAATTACAAACATTTTGAGAGATGCTCTTGATATAACTGAGGGAGAAATATCCTCAAGAGAGATTCAAAATCAGACTATCGGTACATATCTACGCCGAATTTCAAATATTCCTTCATCCATAGGTTTTGATGAATCAATATGGTTAATGCCTCATCAAATTTCAGTTGTAAATTCTGCAATGAGTTACACACCGGTTCGCTCAATGCTATGTGATGAGGTCGGTTTAGGAAAAACTATTCAAGCAGGTGCAATCATGTCTCGCTTAATCTCTGAGAAATTATGTCAAAGAGTTCTCATAATAGCGCCTGCTGCTACATTAACTCAATGGGCTATAGAAATTTCGAGTAAATTCGGTATTCCAGTTTCATTATACCGAAATCGATTTCGTGAACGATACCTTATGGGTCAACTCATTGATGAGCAATGGTTGAACTCACCAAATGAAGACCCGAAACAATTAGTTGATAGAAATCAGGTTTCGATTATTTCATCACAGTGGTTTAGAATGAGAGAAAATGGTTATGTTAAAGAACTAGCAGAATATTTTGAGATGATGATCTTAGATGAGGCCCATCATGCAAGACTGGATAATTGGAAAAAACGTGAGGGGACAAAATTACATAAAACAATTAAGTATATTTCTCTTTACATCGAGAATGTTTTGTTACTAACCGCGACACCTTTTCAAACAGGGGAGAGCGATTATCTGAGTCTTTTGGATATTCTGCAAACTGTCAAAGAACATGATGAAGAAGATTTGCGAATAGGAGCAGGTGTAGTCTCAGGAAAATTACCTTGGAATCGCTCACAGCAGGCCGAATTAGTACGTTCAATTACAAGAAGATTAGAACTGGTAAAACCACATATTTCTACAAAAATGTATGATACATTGGTGAATGCTGACAAACCTTTGGGACTCGGAAAACTATCGAAAATAATCGAAGAATTCGAAATAGATGAAAATCTGCTTTTCAAAACTCTTCCAACAACATTGTCTACATTTAGGAATACTCGCAATATGCTGCGCGAGATAGGAATGGGATTCCCAGATGTCATTTTTGAGGCTATCGCAGTTGAACCAAAGGAGTACGAAGAAGTACTCAATAAGTCGGAAAATTTTATAATGAAATATCTGGGAGGAAAAGAATTTTCTTCTGGACTTACTCGAAGTTTGTATTATCAACGTGCTATTTCATCTATTGCTGCCTTGCATTCAACATTATCAAATCGTAGTGATAATATCTTAATTACTGAAATTGAAAAAGCGGATTATGAACTTGATTTAGAAAGAATGCCGCCTACCTCAGCCATCGAAATTGAAAGAATAGAGTTGTTACTCGATGAACTAGAGGAAGTAATGGAAAAATATCCCGACCCAAAATTAGCGGAGTTGGAAAAATTAATCGAAAAAATGGTTGGAGAACAAAGAAGAACTCTGATTTTCTCAAGATATACCGCAACCACATCAACAATCGAAAGTGAACTCTGGAACAAATTTCCTAATATCTCAATAGGAAGATATGATGGACAACATATTAGGATCAGGAAAGCGGGCCAATCTTCTTCCGAAGATGTCACTAAAGACATTCTTATTAATCGCCTGATGAATGATGAAATTGATGTCATTGTTTGCTCCGATGCTGCCTCGGAAGGTTTGAATTTACAGTCTGCTTCTGCTTTGATAAATGTAGATGTCCCTTGGAATCCTGCTAGAGTAATGCAACGAATTGGTCGTATCGACCGACTAGGCCAGTTATCATCATCTGTAATGATTTACAATTTAGTTTACTTTGGTTCTATAGAAGAACGAATGTATAGAGTATTGGATAACCGACAAACGGAAGCTATTCGCTATCTTGGAGAACACCCTGAAATGTTGCAAACACCAGAATCACGTGAAATGTATCAGGTATTCGGAGTACCAATTAGGGAAAGAGTAGATGCGAGACAATCAGAAATTCGAGGTAGTGTGACATTAGAGCCTTTACTCAGGGCTTGTGAACACCAAGAATCATATCTAAGTTTGTGGGTAAAATCAATAATAGACCAGAATCCTCAATTGAATTTAGATGGAAACCCAGCATCTAAATTATTTGCTATGAGAAATAATACAATCCTCAATTCAAATTTGAAATTACATTCAGGAATTAATGGAGAAATCGGATATGCTATTTGCGAAAATGGTGTTCGTCATGCACTGTTAGTTAAATTAAAAGCAAGTTTTATCCCCCTTACACCATCAATTTTATTGATTCCAGAACATGAAAGTGAGTTAATGAGTTACACACTTGAGGAAGCAGTTGAAATCTACTCTCATGAATTCTCGGCAATTCAATCACACCAGCGCTCTCCAGGACTGATGTCAGAAAGATTTCCTAAAACAAGAAAGCAACATCCAGAATACATTTTTGAAAAATCTTAAAAATCGCTAATGCAATAATGATTATTGACGCCCCAGCGTCCACCGTCAAAGCTCACCATCTTCGTTATCATCCCAATATTCTTCTTTCCAATCTATCTCAGAATCAAGTGCACCCTTCATTCCGCATTTACTGCATTTTATCTTAATCAATACATGAGTATACTCTATCTCTAAAATATCCCATAAGCTAAACTCGTTATTCCATTCATGTTTACATGTTGTCATAGAACTTTAGTTAATCATTGACAGTTATTGAAGACACCTATTAGAATCACTTTGATCGATTGATAACCCTATCTTTCTGCTTGAAGCAAAGGGTAGCGAATACGCTGTATTACAGTACAACGGTTACTATAGTCAAATCTGAACCATTGGGTTTGCCATAATGTCCCATTAGTTATTCCAAATAAGCAAAGGGGGGCGCTATAGTTTCAGTATTCCTTAGAAAATACTATGTTGGTTCAGAACTAGTACTCTGCGAACTTCTTTTCAGTTTTCTTGTTGTAGTTCTTCAACTGCCACATCAAATGCGTTATATCAGGCTCTCCTTTAGCACTAGGAAACAGACCTCTTTGCCCTTTCTGTGGTGATTCATCATCTATTGTATCTACATCTAGGTTAGCATGTACTATGCTCCATATCAACCTCAATGCCTCCTTCTCAAATGCCTCCTTGTTGTTTGTCAGATGCTCTATGGATGGTGCGTGTGGTGGCCCTGAATGCCTCCTAATTATCAAGTCCAAGTCCACTATGACGCTGTAAAGGTCAGCGTGCACTTTGTCTGATGTGAATACAAACGTGTTCATCGTATCGATATTATTTTCTTTCCTTTTTACCATATTTTCATTATATATTCACGGCTTATTAATATTACTATTTTGTATTAATATTGAGGAAAGGGCCCCCCTATAGTGCATATTACATCATAGGGTAGCCTATGAAAG
>Ga0233439_10005765_pt1 | contig 11320 bp, 9 predicted proteins | sample SI_123_September_6_FD_182713 | JGI IMG/M metagenome (GOLD analysis project Ga0233439, IMG submission 182713) | Seawater microbial communities from Saanich Inlet, British Columbia, Canada - SI_123_September2016_100_MG | ecosystem: Environmental > Aquatic > Marine > Inlet | place: Canada: British... | reverse complement strand
CCAGTTGCGCATATATCTTAAGTCTTCAATTGAAATTTTATCTTTTGTTGCAAGCTGTTTTGCACGCTTCCAACCCGTTTCTGTTGCTCCTTTAAAGCCTACTTTTTTCATTTCAAATGCTTTCTTTGCCCAATTTTTAACATCTGCTGGTACAGATACCATGGTACTGAAATTGGGTCATTTAACTTTGATTATATTTTTTCTTTTTCTTTACTATAATGCAATACGGAGGTGGTCAATGTTCGCTTTGTGGTAGCGATGGTACTACCAAGGCTTCATGTCCTTTGAACCCTGATGCAAAAAAGCCTAATTCAGAGAAGCATCCCAATGCTGCTGAAAGAGTTGAAAAGGTCCCTTTATTTACTATGCAACAGTTTCGAACTCATGGAACGCGGCTGCTTGAGACCTTGAACAAAACTCAAATCAAAAAGATTATTGAAGATGCTAACAGCGCTTACTATAACAACGTTGCTTTTATGACCGATGAAGAATTTGACGTAATAAAAGAGTACTTCGAAAGAAAGTACCCTTCTGTGAACTTGGGTGTTGGTGCAAGACTTGCAAAGGTTACACACAACAAGGTTGTTTTGCCTTACTTTATGGGCTCTATGAACAAACTGAAGCCTGATACTGGAGCCATTGAGCGTTGGAAAAACATTTATGGAGGACCGTATGTACTGAGTACCAAGATGGACGGTGTAAGCGGTCTGTTTGTTATGAAGGATGGAGTAAAGAAGCTTTATACGCGTGGTGATGGTACTGTTGGACAAGACATAAGTCATTTTATACCACATTTGAAATTACCGACCATTGGAAACAATATGGCTATTCGTGGTGAATTTATCATCAAAAAGAACGTACCCTTGAAAGGTCCTGCTCGAAACTACGTGTCTGGATTGATGAACCGTCTTACGTTTAACCCTGCTGATTACTCTATTGTAGACTTTGTATGTTATGAAGTTATTAAGCCAGTAATGAGACCATCTGAACAGTTTGAATACTTACGCAGGAATGCACCTTATGTGGTAAAAAATAAGCTGGTACAAAGCATTGACAACTCTTTGTTATCAGACTTGTTGCTCGATTGGAGGTCTAATTATGACTATGAAATCGATGGAATTATTGTGACAAGCAATAACATTTACGAGCGTAAAAGAGGTAACCCTGAACATTCTTTTGCATTTAAAATGGTGTTGAGTGACCAAATTGTTGAAGCTAAGGTGCTTGATGTGGAATGGTCTGCTTCCAAGCACGGACTTTTGAAACCACGTGTACGCATTGAAGACGTATACATAGGAGGTGTCCGAATTAGCTATGCTACTGGGTTCAATGCTAAGTTCATAATGGATAATAGGATTGGTGTTGGTGCTGTGGTCAAGCTTATCCGAAGTGGTGATGTTATACCTCATATTATGAGCGTAGTAAAGCCTGCTGCTGCACCTATTATGCCTGATGGAAACTACACATGGACATCGACTGGTGTTGACATAATGCTTGTTGGAATGCAGCAAGATGAAACCGTACAGCAAAAGCGTGTTATTGATTTTTTCAAAAAGTTGAAAGTAAAGGGCGCTGGTCCTGCTGTTGTAGCAAAAATCCATCAAGCTGGTTTTATGAGCGTTGCTGAAGTAGCAACTATGAGCTTAAATGATTACAATGCTATCTTTGGAGGCAGCTCAAAGACTGGGAAAAAGCTGTACGAAAGCGTACGTGAAGCGTTAAGTGGAGCATCGTTGGCTGAAATCATCAATGCATCTAACGTGCTCGACAAAGGCTTTGGATTAACGCGTTTGGAAATGATTTTTGAAGAATACCCACGTATTCTTAGCTCTTCTTCGGTGCGAGAAAAATTAATCGGATTGCCTGGATTTTCTTCCAAGCTGGCAGATGCTTTTGTTTCTAAGATTGGTGAAATGAATGGGTTTTTGGTAGCCATTGGAAGACGGGGTTCTTCAGGCCAAAATGTACAGCGAGTGCAGAGAGCTCAAGCCGTTCAACGAGTGCAGAGAGCTCAAGCCGTTCAACGAGTGCAGAGAGCTCAAGCCGTTCAAAAGGTACAACAAAAACAATTCCAAGAATTGGCAAATATGGTCCAGTCTATGAGCATACCAAAAGACCTTGTTGGTATGAATATCCTTTTTACAGGTATTCGAAATGATGAAGTGGAAAAAATGTTAAAAGCAAGAGGTGCTAAAATAGCTGCTACGTTTACTAATGCTGTTACTCACTTGGTATCTAAGGATGTCAATGCGGATACTGGTAAGGCTAAGAAGGCTCGTGAAAAAGGAATTCCCATTTTAACAATGGAACAAATAAAAACTTATATATAACCTGCAGACTTCGATTTTGTATCCATAATAAGCTTGGTTTTAATCGTTTCTGACGTCTTGTAAATTGGTATCTGTGTATGTACTCTAACGGTTAAATACACGGAACAATCCTTTTTATCTTCCTGGTGTTCAATCAACGAGAGAAGGGTAGTAAGACAATGGTGTTCGTCACCATTTCCAATTTTAACATCATTCATATGCGTGATTATATCGTTTACTTTAAGTGTCTTTTTCAAGTTACTATTCTTGTAAATGGAAGTGATTTTTATACCATTTATTATTTCATAACCCGTGTCTACAATGTCTGAAAAGGTTACTTGTTCATACTTAATACCGAGCTGATATTTTTTAATTGGTACAATTTTTTCAGAGTTTTCAAGGTACTGAGTATGCATCTTTTTGACGCTATTTAAAATTATAGAGCTGTTTATGCATATGTTGCTAATACTGTTTTGAGACGTGCTTATACCTGCTATCATTCCAATGACCTGAGAACCAATATTAAATACTGGTTGACCAGCACTCATGGTTTCCATCTTAATGTTCAGAAGCATTGTTTCCGGATAATTTGAGCTCGGTTGATAGTGTGTATGCGTAATTATGCCAGTAGAAAACGGAACAATATTTTCATTGTTAATTTTGTTTAACGTGAAAACGTGCTCACCAACGTTACAGTTATTTCCTCTTCCCCACTTAGTATAGTGTAAATATTCTTTATGCTTTATAAATTTTAAAAGAGCAATGCTGTTATAGTTGTCTACACCAACACATATACACTCATATGTTTTATTTTCACTTGATATGTGCACGATAATACGTGTTATATTATCATGAGTATACTTTTTATTTAAAGGAACAATACACGATAAAGAAGTAACAATATATTCATCAGGATGCGTAATAAAGAACCCTGAACCATATAGCGTTTCTTCTCCAACATACGAAATTAGCTGTACAACACTGTGTCTGTTAAGATGGAAATTATCGCTATAAAATTGAAGAATATTGATATTATTTTGAACTGGCTGTACTTCAGTAACAGTAAGTGAAATATTACTTACAATATCCGATACAGTGTCAATAGCATCATGACTTGATTGTCTTCGCGGTATTTGTAACTGCAAACTTTCATCTTCTTCCAAATTTATTTCAGCTACTGGTGTATCTGGTTGTTTTTGTGACTTTCGTGTTCTCAATGTATCCGAAACAGTGTTTTGGATAACTGTTTTACTTGCAGATCTAAATCTTCCTCGCTGTGGCATATATTCTTAAAAAACATTTTAAACAGTGTGTGTAATTTTTTTTTATAATTCTATGGTATAGGGTATAAGGTAACAAGATGAATATTCACCAGATGACAAGTTTGCGCCAAGACCCAAGTGTCGTAATGGTAGATGAGTATCAGAGCATGCAACCAGCATCATATATGCTTACGGACTACTATCAAGACCGCTGGTGTGATTCTCGTCAAGACTATGCAAATAGAATTGGTCAGCAACCTATGCTGTTTTACAAGCCATATGAAAACTCTTGCGTAGTGTCCGATAGCACGAAACTCCGTAATGGAAAAATGACAAATAAGCGTTATATTAATCAGCTTACAGCTCGTCCTTTTGTTGGTCCAGCCACTCAAGTACCAGGCAGAAACGACTCCTCAAAGAACACTGATTTGAGCTCGCAGTTACGTCATGGTATTGCTACTACTACTTACAAGCCTATTGAAAAGACTTCTGGTATTTCCATTGACCGATTTGATTGTCTTCCAGAATATGGTAATCCTCAACGCATTGAGCATGTTCTTGAGCCTTGGGTACGTGGTGGTGAACATACTCGTGATGCTATCCGTCGTCAAGACTATGCTACCAGAATTAAGAGCAAGCTCGTCAAAGCATAAAAATATTTAAATAATTAACAGTGTATTAGTTACAAAAAGAAATAAGTAAATCAATAAATCAATACCAACAAACATCGCATACTGTGCACATATATCCTTGTACAAGGTCACTATTTTTTGAATAGGAAATAACCAACGGAGCTTCTGTTGTATTTTTTGAAGGACAATCTTCATTTTTACACTCATACATACGTGTACGCATAAGTGTTCTGTCATATTTTGTATTTAGTTTTATTGGATACTCGTTTGTTATTTTTGATTCTACATAAACGGTATTTATCGTGTTATTATTTCTAATTGGAATGTTTCCTAAGCACGAGCAACACTCTAGAAACGTTTTATCTTCTTCGTATTTAAACGTCATAAGGTTTTTGCATTTTTCACAAAAAAATACAACCATTCTTTGCAGTTATACAAAGAATAATCATTTTTTATTTTAAGCTTAAGAATAATCACGCCATGAATTATTACAACCTTTTGTTTTGCATTTTATAGTAATAGTAAAACCTTCGTCTGCACTTCTTGTTTGCGAAATGTAGTATATGCATTGACGTTGCTTGCATTTACCACACTGATATACGTCTGTTGTTTCTTCCGTAGCATTCATAATTTCATCTGCTATTTTAGCCATATGTTCCTCGTATGGTTTCCATTTTTCAGGCTTTAACTTGGAAGGGTCTATGGATACTTGGTCGTGGGTTGTAGGAACAGTAACATTGCTTCTTATGTAGCTATCTTTATCTAAATTTTGAAGCAGGAAAATAGTGTGGTGTGTATAAATATTTAAAAAATCTGAACTCGTAAAATCTGCTGGTTTTTTATATTCTTTTTGAGAAATTTGAAATATTTCTTTTTCATAAGCAGTAATAATATCTTCGTCGTTTATGTGACTGCGTAGCTGCGTAATAACGTTTGAACGAATGGTGTTTTCAACTATTTTTGTTTCTTCTTTCTTGGGTACATCAAAACGACGTTTTGTAAGTACTAGTTTTTTCTTCGCTGTACTCATTATGACGCTATACAAAGAGTAATCATTTTTTATGAAATATACTTGAACGCTTCACAAATAGAATCAACATGACGTTGTATTATTTTTTCCATTCCTTTTTGTCTACGTACATTACTGGTAAATGCTGGAACCTCTTCACCATAAAGGTATTTATGCGTGCAAAGTACTATAAAATTTTTAGTATTATTATCCAGTTCAAAAGACTGTTCTTCAAGCGGTTCTTCGGGTTCTTCTTCAGATTCTTCAAGCGGTTCTTCGGGTTCTTCTTCAGGTTCTTCGAGCTGTTCTTGGGGTTCTTCGGGTTCTTGGGGTTCTTCGAGCTGTTCTTCAGGTTCTTCAGGTTCTTCTTCAGGTTCTTCCTCTGTCATTGCAGGCATTGTAAAATCCATTTTTCGTGGAAGTATTACTGTTTGTTTTAAGCCTTGTTCTTCATATTCTTCGTTGTCTTCAAGCACAATATTAAGTATTGTGCCTTTTGATAACTCATCGTCCGATACACTACCAACAGGGCTTCTTGGTGACAAAGGTGTGTTGTATTTCACCATTATACCATTAGCATAAGTGTTTTAAAAATAAATTTTTACGCATTTAAATGCTGTATATCACTGTTATTTTTATTTCGCTGCGCTATGAGAAGAAGGTCTTCATAGAACACTGTAGTATGCTCATGCAGTAAATCACAAAAGGTTGCTACCATAATACCAATAGACGAGTTTATATCAGAATACTTATTATACTTTCGTAACAGCATATCTGCAGTCTTTTTAATCGTTATGTCATTTATATCTGGATTATGCTCTGATTTTTCCCAGTTTAATCCATAGATTTCGAACAGTTCCCTTAAATCCATATCTTCTGAAATTGGCTCATTAAACAGTGATGGTTTTGTAACAATAATCAAATAAGGCTTGGATTCCCGTAATGATGGTTTTTGATGACAGCACACGTATTCAATACATAATTTTTTTAAAATATGCTGCTTGTACAAGTCAATGTCTATACAATGGCAAATTATAGTGTAAAAGTAGTCGTTATCAAACACATAAGCATCAGTATAATTGTAGTTCTCGTTCACCAGCCCTTGAATACATTTGAGTGGTTTTAACTGTTCGTACTCGTTTAAATCAAGTATCTTTTTAAGAGAATTTGACGCTATAAATTCTTCAGAAATTAATTCCATTTACGACTATTTTATATTTTATTTTCACAGTCGGAACGAACAAAAAATGTAGATGGATATTATACAAGATGTCTCTTGAAGAAGAAATAAAAAATGATTTTGTTATGGAAGAAAATAGCGTCATAGAAGCGTTACAAAGTATGAATTTTACTAGCAATGAACTCAATGGCTATGACCTCATTGATTTTAGTTTACTAGACGATGGTTATTCTGAAATACCTGAGGAAAACAAGTTTATTATGGAAGAACAAGCTGTAGAAAATGCAGCACAAGAATCAATCTATGAAAGCACTGTTCCATTTGAGGAAATGAAGAAGAGTGACATATTTTTACATGGTGAAATAATAGAAGCTCTTAGTACTGTCTATGGTAGTAAGCGTCTTATACATCAAGTAGCCGACGGTTTTTACGACCTTGAAGCTAATCACAATGGTCTTGTTACACTATGGTCTATAGAGGAAACAAGACGTAAAAACGTAGCTGTAAATTCTCAAAAGAAAATAGTAAACTCATTACTTGGAACTCATAACACAAAGAGCGCTATTGAAGGTGCATCTTGTCCCCAAAATTTTATTCCTATTTTGAATGTATCAAAAAGAGTATTCGAGAAGTATGCAGGTAGTAGCGAAGGAACACACGTTTCAACAGACTCGGTATTTCCGTTATTTACCATGTATGAGAATTACGGTACATTGCGCGAGCATTTAAAAAATGGAGAAGACAACGCATATAAGACTGTTGATACGTATGGAACAAATGGAGCACCCGTTAGTTTTTCTGATAACAGAATATTTAACAGTATGCTTTTCGATACAGATGTTATGCTGGTAAACTCATACGAAGCGTATCAAATGTTCGAAGACCATACTATGAACAGTCACAGGGTTTCTAATATTATAAACAGATTGATTTATGAACCATCTAGCTCTAGAAATAGTGTTGTTTTTGATAAAGATGTTGTACTCGAAGCAGAAAAGAAAAATGTTGTAGGGTTTGTTCAAAAGCTCGGTAATAAAAAATACACCAATGTTTATAATTTAAACATACGAGAGCTCGATAATGTAGTCATAGATACAAATCATAAAGGTTCTAATGCATATATGTTTTCGGATGTTGTTGATATTGAAACGTATGGAAAGTTGTTGGATTTTATAGTGCCATCAATCAATGATTTGTTACAAAATAACACGATACTAACTCTTGAGAAATTCAACAAAAAAATAAAACAATATGACTATAGTCTTTCAAATATTTCGGTATCATCTTTTGATGACCTTAGAAATAAATTGTCACAAGCTCTTAATAAAGAGTATAAAAATAAATTTTCAAAATTAAAATACACTAAGCTAGCAAACAAGTTTTTAATACCAAACTATGAACAAACAATATTGTTTAATAATGAAAGACTTGAATTTTTACAGCGTTATTATGGTGATTACAAGCAAGAATTTAAAACTTCAGATAACTCATTAATGCGCCTTGCATGGTTTTTGTCTCGGAGTGACAACGGTATGCTGCTCATAGATATAAATTCAGAAAAAGCTAGACGCGAAGTTAACTCATTAAACATTCGTGAAAAACAGAAATTGTATGCTATTTATTCCAAGTACTTCATTTTCCAAAAGCAGAGTATTCGAGATAAAATAATGCTGTCTACAACAGATGAAGTACAACAAAAAGAACTGTTTAAGAAGTATGTTGTATCTCATGGTACTATTTCGAAGATGTCGCATAGTGTAGTCGATGGACAAGGTGGGTTTATATGCTGTACACACACGTATGACTTATTGTTGGATAACATTGATAACGAAGGACTTCTTATTAACTATGGTTTACATTATCGAGGCGGATATATGTGTAAATACTGTGGTGAACATATTCATACTGACTACGATGAAGGGCCTTCATTCGATGACGATGGTAACGTTATCGTGTCTCATGGTCAAATCGAAGTAGATGAAACCGATGATAGCGAAAAAATAAATATTGACGACGATACTAGCGAGTTTATAAAGGTTATGATGAATGCTCTTGTTACAGTAGCTAGTTTGAAATATAAAGAAATGAACATAAAAAAGAACAATTTGTTGAAAATTTTTCTAAAAAATATGAAATTACATACAGCTGTTAAACCAGAATTAAATAATGTTTTTTCTTATGATACTGTTAAGAACGAGCTAAATTCAGAAAAAAATAACATTGTTCGTGCTCTAGAAAAGAAAGTAGGAAAAGGAAAGTTAAACATTGAAAAAATTCGAACCGAAATAAACAACACGTATATTATGAGTATGGTATGCTATAAAGTAGCTGTGTTTGTTTCTGTTTTTATGTTGCAGCTACAGCTAAATAATCCACAATTGTTTGGAGAAAATGAATCTTATATTAAGTCTTTTTCCAACATGATTAAGCAGCAAATTATGCTTGATACGATTGCAAAATACGTGTCAGATAACATATATGAAAAATTCCAAGGAGACTACAACTATACTGACCTTATTTTGAAGAAAAATATTGTGCCAGTTGGCCCTTTTTCAAGTGCTTCAAGAATGACTAAAAATTTCACTGTACTCGAAAACGTAATGGAAGATAATTACAAAAAGTTACTAAAGTCAGAAGCAGTTGATATAATCCTTGCAAAACATAGCTTGAAAAATAGTAATGTAACAGTTATGCAAAAGGATGTAAACCATTATGGGTCTGTCCAGGTACCACAAACATCCATTTCTGAAAAACAAGACCATTACAACGTTAAAATATTAGCTTCTAATTATGCTAAGACGGTAAATAAAGCATATAAAGAGTTTGTACAAGAACCATCCATAACTGATTATACTGCTGCTCTTCGTCTTTCTGTTGATATAAGCAGCAAGCTCGATAATAACGAGCCAAGAAAAGAATTTAAAGAAACCAAGTTCCAGAATGGTGTCAATAAAGAACTAATGCTATTGGTCGACGGCATTGATAAATATAAAAAGTTTTTGGATAAAAAGAGCTCTAGTTATAAGAATACATTTGTCAAAAATATCAGAAATGACGTAGTACCGTTTAATGTCAATCCACAGCTTAAGAGCAAGGGAGTTTTAAAGCCGTTTCCTATAGCTCGAAAGTTAGCTGTTAAAAAACCTGTTAATGAAAATGCAGAATGCCCTGGAGGCAAAACCATATTGGAAAATATAAGTGTTGTTGTCGATTATATTTCTAAAAATATGGTGTTTGATAGCTCGGAAGTTAAAGAATATCAGTTTGTAAAATACTGGTATAATAATGAGGTTTTCAACATGGATGAGTTCACAAAGTTATATTCCATGGACGTGATAAATATATCTTCCAAGAAAATTTCCGAACTGGAAAATGAAATACTGTTCTCAGATTCAATGAAAAATCGAAAATACTCTAACTATTACTTGAAGAACCAATATCAAGGAATAGACAACACGATAAGAAACGCTATGAATTCGTTTTTGCAAAATTATTTAAGGCAGACAATCGGCTTATATTCAAAGGAGCCTTCAGTACCAGAAAACGACGATGAAGAAACTAGATTTGCTATGGAAGACCTTGGTTTTAAGAGGTACGAAGTACTTCAAGCAATGCAGGACGAATCATTACAGTGCTTGATGATGCGTGAAATGGCACATAATACCAGTGTTATGTCTGAAGCTGGACTACAGTTTAAATATTCACTACTACTCTTAAAGATTAGTTATGAAATAATGCTGAATATAAAAACAAGAAACACCACAACACTGGAGTCAGAAGCACTTCATTACGAATCTAAGCGTAAGCAATACGTAAATATGAAAAACGCAAAAGAGCGTAATAATGTGGATGAAAATGCCATTGGAATCATGGAAGGCACTGAAGACGTAGAAGAAGTGGAAGGCATGGAAGGCATGGAAGGCATCGGAGAACAACAAGAAGGAACAGACGACATACCTGTTGATATTATAGAAGACAGTGATGGAAACTATGCGTCTATGTAAACAAAAAAGATTAACTATCTATTATATACTAACAGAAGGATGAGTGGTGATAAAAATGGCGGTCAACTAGTCTCACAGTTAATGCAGGAAATAAATTCCGGTACAGGAAATGAAACACCATATAACGACCAAGACTATTACCCACAAGAACATCAACAAGGCTTGCAAGGCTTGCAAGGTTCTCAAGACTTGCAAGGTCCTCAAGGTTCTCAAGACTTGCAGGGTCCTCAAGGTTCTCAGGGTCCTGGTTCTCAACAACAACCAAATTTTAACCCTAACTCCATGGTTCCTCCTCCTCGTGAAGACGATGTAGAAGAATACGATGATATTGAAGAACCAGATTCGGACGACGATGTTGACGTCAGTGATGACGACTACTACAAAGACAACAACCTTACTGAAGCTCTATCCCAATACGGTGGAGAATACACCTCTTTTATTATGGACTTGTTGAAAAACAGCGTGATTATTTTTATTGGCTACATTATTTTTTCACATCCATTAATGCATAAATATATTATGCAGTTTGCTGCTATGGTTCCTGGACTGCAGGGATTTTTAGAAATTCCTACGTATTACTTAGTAGTTAACGGATTATTATTTGTAATATTTTACTTTGTTGTCAGCTATTTTATTTAAATTATTCTATCCTATATTATAGTGCTAGAATGGACAAACAAATTATCGAATTTATTTTGCAATGTAATCTTAATAAGTCTTTGGAATACAAATGGTACTGCAGAAACATTGACCCAAAGAATATAAAAAATAAAGAATTAAGAGCTATGGTAAAGCGTTCTTCGCTGTCTTCTTTTGACTACTACAACAAGCATGTGGATGCTATCATTAATGACAAAAGCCTTGCTATCGTGTGTGATATTTGCAAATGCCAGAATACAGCTCTTACAACAACGTGTGTTGACC
>Ga0233439_10005763_pt1 | contig 11321 bp, 8 predicted proteins | sample SI_123_September_6_FD_182713 | JGI IMG/M metagenome (GOLD analysis project Ga0233439, IMG submission 182713) | Seawater microbial communities from Saanich Inlet, British Columbia, Canada - SI_123_September2016_100_MG | ecosystem: Environmental > Aquatic > Marine > Inlet | place: Canada: British... | reverse complement strand
TAACCTCAACGAAAAAGGGGAATATTCGACTTCGAGAATCGAATCACAATCCTAGCAGAGCCCAATTGGCCAGACAACGAAAAAGTTGTGAATATTTCAGACTTAGAATAGTCGGTACTTTTTATACGCTTCTTGCGGGTCCATACCGTTCAATATCATCGTGCGGAGCTCGCTTTCAGTCGACATGATTTCCTCAGTCTTATCGAGAACTTTCTCGATCATCGACTGGGGAATCACCACAACGCCATCGATATCGGCCAAAATCCAGTCTCCCGTCGTTATCTCGACATCGCCAATGACGATTGGTTCAGCCATCGATTCGACAGCCCACTTCCCTACTACGTCTTTAGGCGTGTAGTACCGGAAATACACTGGCCATCCGAGTTTCTTGATGAAATCGGAATCTCGATTTCCACCATCGACGACATACCCAAGCACGCCGCGATGATTCAGGGTTTCGGCCGAGAGCTCTCCCATGTGAGCAATCGTGGAGTCGTTTGGCTGGCAAACAAGCACTGAACCACCAGGTGCTTTACTCAGCAATCCGGTCCAGCTCATCAATGAGCCGTCGTCGGAAAGATTCTCGTCGATTCGACCGCTGCAAGTCCAAATCGGACCAGCCAGAGTCTGCGTGTCGTCTAGTGGGCGAATGTCATGCGGAAGCACGCAGTCGGGGTGCCCCATCTCTCGCATAACGTCGTAAACAGCGCCCGTGTAGCAATCGCTCAGTCGCTCTGTGATGCTCTTCGCCAACTCGAATCCCCTTCATTTCTTGGTTATGCCGCTTAGAATACGGCGATTCGATCGATTCCGTCACCAGCCAATGGAGTGTCAACGTGAAGATTGCCTCAATAGAAACGATTCAGATAGAAGAATTTCCGGCAATAATCTGGGTTCAGGTGAAAACTGATTCAGGTCATGTGGGGCTAGGCGAAACGTTCTTTGGGCCTCGAGCCGTCGCTGGCTGTGTTCACGAGATGTTCGCCCCAATGCTTATCGGCAAAGACCCTCTAGCGATCGAGCGGCACTGGCGTGACATGTTCGATATGGCGAACGCATACGGTTATGCCGGCGCTGAGGCACGAGCAATATCAGCTATAGATATCGCTTTATGGGACATTGCGGGTCAAGTCGCAGGGCAACCGATCTACAACATGCTGGGTGGTGCCTGTCGAGACAAAGTTCGTACCTACAACACGACCGGCCAGTACGGCGACAATAAAGATATGGAGATGGCGATTGTCGATGCTGGCACGTTAGCTAAAAGCCTCGTAGACGACGGTATAACCGCCATGAAGTGGGCATTCACCGATCAGTTCGCCGATATCAACCGCGGCACTCATATCTCTAATGAGGATATGAAGCTTTTAATAAAACCTGTTGAAGATATTCGAGCCGCCGTTGGTGACCAGCTTGAAGTCGCCAATGACGGCCACGGCCGATGGAATTTGAACTCAGCCATCAAGATCGGCAAGGCAATGGATCATCTTGACATGATGTGGCAGGAAGAGCTAATTCAGCCCACCAACGTTGAAAGTCACCTACGTTTGGCTGACGAGATTGAAGCACCAATTTGCGTATCTGAACGACTAATTAGCAAGTATCAATTCAGGGAATATCTTCGGGCTGGAGCAGCCGAAGTCGTGATGCCCGATCTTATTTGGACCGGCGGAATTACCGAAACCAAAAAGATTTGCACTATGGCGGAAGCCGAACAACGCCCTGTAGCTCCCCACGACATGACTGGCCCCGTGAACGTATTCGCTTGCGCACACATCTCGATGAACGCACCAAACGTATTCCTCATGGAATCTTGCCGAGCTTTCTATGGAAAAGGCGGTTGGTACGAAAAGGTGCTTGAGACCAACATCAAAGTTGTCGACGGCTACATGCTCGCTCCTGAGGGTCCCGGTCTTGGTACTCGACTGCGAAGAGACGTATTCGATCGCTCGGACATAACAATCGAAGTAACCGACGAACCTGGCAACCACTTCCACTGGGGTGGTCACGAATCACCAGTCTTTGAAGTCGTGGGAGATCGCGGTGAACGTCGTGTGCAATATCGAGAATCGTGGACTGGTGTAGACCCAGATATGGTTTCTCAGCAAAAAACACGTTAATCTCTGTGAACGCACTAAGCTGCGAACGAGATTATGAAACGATTTACAGTCACAACCGAACTCCCCGCATCGCCTCAGGTAGTTTTCAATGCGTGGCTGGATAGCGACCGGCATTCGGCGATGACGCAATCTCCAGCAACCGCTTCAACTGAAATCGCAGGAATTTTTACAGCCCACGATGGCTACATCAACGGAATCAATCTTGAGATTGACGATGGCCAGCGAATATTGCAGACGTGGCGAACTAGCGAATTCGATGACACTGATCCAGATTCATCGATAGAAATCGTGCTTAAAGAAATACCGACTGGCACCCTGCTCACTTTGACTCACTGGAATATTCCAAAGGATCAAGCTGAGAGTTACCAGTCGGGATGGCAAGATCATTACTTCGCACCGATGCTGGAATATTTCTCCAGCAACGGCTAAAACGGGCTACTCGTTTGGCGATCCGGCCTTAGCAGCAACTTCCATGTCGATCGACCGGTCTCGAGGCTGAACTGGCGACATGACGATCTGTTCGATCACAGTACGTCCCGGCAACGTAGCGCACAGCAATATTGCAGCAGCTACGTCCTCAGGCATCATCATGGTTGCCCTTGCTTCTGCATCTGGATTATGAGGACGGCCATTAAGAATCGGCGTATCGACTTCAGCAGGTAGAACGGTGCACGCACGAATTCCCTTAGCGTTCAGTTCAGCGTTGATTCCGCGCATCAAATTGAACGATGCTGCCTTTGCAGCAGAATAAGCAGCACCACCGAGAAGTCCCGGTTGCAGAGCTGCCATCGATGAAGTTGTGATTACAGTTCCAACGCCACGTTCAACCATCGAGCCAACAACAGATTGCGTGAGTCGATACACGCCTTCGACGTTGACCTTGAACACGCTTTCCCATTCTTCGACACCAACGTATTGGATCGAACGAACACGTGAGCTGTGACCGGCGTTGTTGACTAGAACGTCAACCTGGCCAAATTCAGATAGAACCCACTCACCGAGCGCCGCAGCAGCGTTGCTGTCTTCCATATCGACTGACTTCGCTACTGCCGAACCGCCCTTGGCTTCGATCAGTGCGACCACCTCGTTGAGTGGCTCGATGCGTCGACCAGTGATAACGAGCTTGGCACCCTCGTCGGCGAACATCAGTGCCGCTTCACGGCCAATACCCGTGCCTGCACCGGTGATGATTGCTACTTGTCCGTCGAGATGTCCCATAGTTCAGTTATTCCAGTCCCTAGTCATTATCAATTTACGAGCAGTTGCGGAAGTTTACTTCCAGTTCGACCAATTTTGTTGTTCGTCGTTAATGATCGTTTCAGCGAGTTCACGCCCCATTTTGATCGAGTAGTTAGTACCTCGATCTTCAGGATAAATTTGAGTTGTGTTCGCCAGATACAGCTTCTTCACCGGAGTACGGTGATCGGGAATCGCCTTCGAATAGTTCGTACCAATAATTGGCTGAGCAGCGCTGAGAGCGTTGTAGTGAACTTTCTTGATCCACGAACGATCGAAATCAGGGTTGAACTTGCTCAGATGAGGAAGGTACAAATCGAGAAGTTCATCTTCCGACATTTTGTACACATCGTCAGTTCGATCGAGGTAGTTCGTCAGATAGAGAATATTCTTCCCGTTGTACCACTCTTTGGGCAGCATGTTTGTATGCTCGATCAGGCCAAGGAACGGAACATCTGAATCAGCAATGTTCATCCAGTAGAAGCTCGTCAGCGGCTGTGTAAGTTCAAGAACTACGACTACGGCAGCGAGATAGTGAACATCGGTGAGGCGTTTCTTGTAATCGTCTGGAAGGTCAACCATATCTGGGAATGAAAACGATGGAACTGTCGACAATACAGTGTCGAATTCTTCTCGTATCTGCTCGCCAGAAGGTGATTTAGCTACGAGCGCCTTTGCGACGCCATCGACGACTTCAACCTTTTCGACCGGAGTCGAGATATGAATTTCGCCATCATTCGCTTCGATAGCGGCTTTTAGCTTGTCGAGGATCGTGTCAAAGCTGCCATCGGGGTAACCGAGCATCTCGCGACCGCGGATTCCCTGCCGAGAGGCGAATCGTGTTTGGATTTTCGACCAGAACCACGGCATTCCGATTTGATCGAAATAACGGCCGAACTTGCCCTTGAGCAACGGTGCCCAAACCTTCTCGTAGGCCTTACCTCCGAGACGTTCTCGCAACCAGTAATCGGCTGTCTCGTTCTCGAGGTTGCGCCAATCCTTGATTCGCCCAACCTTAAGTGCAAATAAGCCAAGTTTGATTCGATCTAAGAACGGGATTGCGCCGAAGCGAAGTAGATCAAGAGCAGTAGTGGTCTTGTAAACCTTGCCTGATGTGTATGTACCCACTCGGGATGGATACCACTTCATGGCGTCGCCGATACCCAGATCGTCCATCAGATCGAGAATAGCTTTGTCATTGGTGAAGAGGTGGTGATAGCCACGCTCCAATGGACTTCCGCCAACCGGGATAGTTGAAGCCTGGCCGCCTATGAAATGAGCAGCTTCGTAAACAACAACTTTGTGACCCTTTTTAGAAAGATCATAAGCCGCGGCGAGTCCCGCTATTCCTGCACCAATAATTCCGATCTTCATGCTGACGAACTATCTCCTGCCCCGGCTATCGATTGATCGTTTGCTTTCGCACCCTTCATCAATCCCGAAAGTGAATTTCCATCCAATATTAGAATGATTCCACCGACTACCGTTGGCGGAACCCAGAGCGCTACGTGGACTGTTAGCGCATACGCTGCAGCAACTTCCTGGCCGACGCCAAGCGCCACGAGTGCTGCTGCACCAAAGAAATCGAACGGCCCCCAACTGCCAGCCGTTGAAGGAAGTACACCGGCAAGGTTTGCAGCCGATGTGAATACCAATATAGCTGCGATGAATTCCATCTGAGAATCGAATATAGGGCGAAGGTCAAAGCCGATGGCGATGAGGTAGTACATCACAGCCTCGGCAGCCCATACAGGCAACGACCAAGCAAATACTTTGGCAAGGTCGACTGGCGAGCTAACAACGGTTAGTCCTTCGAGCAATCGTTCAGCAATTCCCAATAGACGGGTGCGAAGATTTTTGCCGACCATGAACATCATCCGGTCGAGCCAGCCAAGGACGGTATTCGTACTAGCGGTAGAAATTACCAGCACGACCGAGAACACTCCAACGAACGGAAGCAACGCCACGAGAGCCAGTACAGTCGCTCCTCCAGGGATGTCGGAAGAGATATCGCCAACCGCACGCTCTACGCCAACGGTTCCCATCAGTCCGGCAGCTGCGAAGAAGAACAGTAGAGCGAGGACATCTGTGGCTCGTTCCACGGCGACAGTTCCAAAAGCTGCAGGAGCTGAGCATGATTCTCGAAGGCTCAGGTAGTACGACCTAACAACTTCACCGATTCTGACCGGAATCAAGTTGTTTGCCATGTAGCCGACCACAACTACGGAGTAGATGCTCTTCTGCGGCTTTCCAATGAGGGGTCGTAGTAAGAATTTCCAGCGTGCCGAACGGAACCAAACGGCGATGAAATAGAAAACTAGCGACGGAGCTACGTACGCGTAATTGGCGTTTGCGAGCACATCACCGATGGTGTCGAAATCGACAAACAGTACGACGAATACTGCAAGGAATGCAGCACTACCAATCGCACCTAGCCAAAAGGCCTTGTTGCCAAAAAACATGTGAAGTTATCGATGTCCTTGCAAAACGGAACGCATGAACGTTCTACTTTGCGGGAGAAAGCGGTATCAGGTCTGAAAAATAAACGTACGAATCGATCGTGCCCAAGGGGTTCGATAATTCACGGTAGAGGAAATAGTCTACCGTTCCAGCCCATCGATCACGATCCTTCAGCGTGTCAATCACAGTACCAACTGTTACATCTCGGTATCGCTCAGGGAACCACCAACGGTGAACCAGTTTGCGTCCCTCGGAAAATCCGTCAGGCATTGTCGTGATCGCTTTAGCGTTGTTGTTCTCATTGATGACAGCGATAACCCTCTCTTCGCCGACTTCGATTTCATCGCTGGTGTGGTCTCTAAACGAGACCTCGTTATAGCGTCTCAAGTACCACTGCCACGGCCACGAATAGGCGTCACGAATATCGATAGCAACTTTGATGTCGTATCTATCACCGGTCAGTTCAGCGGCTCGTTCGATCTCTTCGACAAGATTATGAATATCAGGAGCGGTCTGGGTGTAGACGAGCATCTCTTTCGGAACGTCACCGTTCTCAAATGATGCGACCCAGCCGGCACGGAAAGTGAATCCGAACATGATCACCACGGTTATCAGTCCAACGATGCCGAGGGCCTGTGAACGCCCGATTTTGCTTCCTAGAACCTGAAGCCCCAGTAATAGAATTCCAAGAATCGCCAGAATCGCCCAAGCAGAGGCGAACTGTCGTGTGCCCTCGCCAAGATCGTGCATGGCGATCTTCCAAATCATGATGAAGAAAACAGGCACGCCGATAATCGCGAGCCCAGCCTTGTTCCTCCAAGCCTTCTTCCAATCGATCGACATGACGATGTCGTTGATTGTGTACGCAGCGAGGATGATCGCCGGAAGAACCACGTTCACAAGTAGCCACGGCATCTTTTCGCCGGCCTCTGTGTAGGCGATGAACGTACCAATCGTCCAGAAGAACAGGAATTTATTGAATTTTGAAATCTTTAGCGTGAACGGAAGAGCAATGAATGAGCCGAACACAACAATCAATGCGAGTTGCCCAACGTAGGTCAGCACATCGTGTTCTGAGCCTTTTATCAATCCGCGTTCGAAGCTAATCGAACTATCGGCAAGTATCGCCATTCCAATGCCAGCGAGCAGCAAGAGTAACCACGGTTTCAAACCTGATTTGAAGCTGTAGTAGAGCCCCGCAGAAAGTGCGACTACAAACGGCAGAAACTCGTAGATAGCTCCGATAGTGAAGTAGTAATACCAAGGTTGATTACCACGAGCGACGTCCTGCTGAGCCAGCCAGTAGCCAAGCGATTGCCACGCACCACTGCCTATACCTGCAGGGTTCGATCCAAAGTTCGCAAATACCATTGCGAACACTCCAGCAAACACGGCGAACGCCAGTAGGAACACTTTTCTGTTCCAGTACCAGCCAATCGCCAATGATGCCGCTAAGAACGCTGCGCTTACTGCTATAGCAACGTTCCAGCCTGCACCAACCGGGCTACCGGTAGCGACTCCCGGAGTGCCGTCTTCAGCGGCAAGTGTTACGCCGAGCATGTTTTGGAATATTGCGATACCAGCTGCCAAGAGTGGCAGGGTCATCGTCGCGAGCAGCACTAAGAATGAGGCTTCAGGAGTGAACTCATCGAGAGTGCGTCGAGCGTAGAGCCAATCTCGAATTTCTCGCCAAACCTGAGTGAACAGAAATGCGCCTAATAGAGCAATAACGATGTACTGGGTTTCTTTCGTTGTGAATCCCAACGCAACCAATGCTGCCGCCAAGTACAGCCATCGATTTTTTCGTTCGTCGATGTATCGCCACATCACTCCAACAAGAGCGAGTGTGAACACAGCCATAAATATGTCATTACGAGCGAATCGGCTGTAGTAGAGCATCGAAGGCGAGAACGCGAGCAATACTGCGGCTATCAGTGCTCCGAATTGACCTATACGAGGTTTCAGTAGGAGTGGAACTAAAACCAGACCGACACCGAACAATGCCATCGGAAGCCGAAGTGCGTAATCGCTGTCACCAACTAGAAAGAAAGATGTCGCTACCGAATAGAACAGGAACATTCCGTGCATCAACGGGTTGTGGTCATATCCACCGCCGTTGAACAGTTGATAGGCGAAGTACCCATGCAAACTTTCGTCGTGGTGCACTGCCCGTCCGCCAAGATCGTACAAACGCATTGCTAGTGCCACGAGAACTAACGCGGTGTAAATCGAAAATTCGATTCGGAACGGTACCGAGAATCCTTTTTTAGGATCTGAATCGTCTTTGCGAACTTCGGTAGTGCTCGGTCGAGAAACCTCGACATTCGCTGCGTCGCCTGTAACCCAAGCACCATCAATCCAACGTCCAGCAGCAGACGTCGAGGGCGCTATCGAATCGGTATATGGATTATCTGTGGTCAAGTATTAGTTATCGATGCTGAACACGGTGTACTTCCCGTGCTCGATTATGCGGTCACCAAGCGTATCGAACATTGCGAGGTCAATGTTGCCGTAGGTTGACCTTTCCCGTGGTCCGACGACCACCATCGTGAGCCCATATTTGCTAGTTAATCGCTTCAATTCAGCACTATCTTCAGTTGTATAAATATCTCGCACATCATTTTCACGGTCGGCAAACAATTCATCACTGCCATGCCACTGGGTTTCATGGAACACCCATCCGATAACCGCAGGAACACCTGAGGCTTCGGATATCCGAGCGAAATCGGTATAACTACCGCCCACAGCTTCGACCAACACGTCATCTTTCGTGGCAACGGCGTTGATATCAGAAATTACATTCAACTCGTCTGAATCACTGCGTTCGAGGAAGCTCAAGCTATTTAGTTCGGGGCCTAATCCCGATGCCGTGGTCTTTGAAACTGCCGCAGCGACCGGGAAATAGATCGAACTTATAACTACTACGGCGAGAAGCCCGAGAGCGGTTCTACTGAGTAGCAACATTCGGCCTTTGAGCAACGAATGATGCCGCTGCCAGACGATTGCTCCGTAGCCAGCGACGACCGAGAGCACGATCCATGCTTGGTAGTAGAACTTGAAAACGGTGTTCATTCGGTTGCCAAACAGATCGTGCACAAAGAACAATTCTGCGGCAAAGATCAGGTATATCGCTAGCGTTCCTAGTATCAATACGAACTGAGCACCATCGTCGGCTCCACGTCGAGCTCGGGTTAGCACAACCGCTATTCCGATGGTCGAAACCGTTGCTAGCAATCCTGTAGTGGGAATCCTAGTGAATATATCGAGTATTTGAGATTTTTCGTTGAATGCGAGATGAGTTACAACCCAGATCGCCCATGGCACCAACGTAAGAATCAATGCTGTGATCCAGGCGGGGCGCCAAATCAGATGACGTTCCGACTGTGGAATCTGGTTGTCGTCTCTGAAATATCTGACTACTACACAGACGTATCGATTCGTTAAGAAAACCAAAGTTGGCACTGCGAGTCCCAACAGCAGAATCCAGATCGATATCAGGTGAATTGGACGAGTTCCGTATTTCACAGGAGCCAACGGTGGCCATTGAACCTGGCTTTCAGCTGTTCCGAAGTAGAACGGCGAAAAGACCAATATGCCTACAATCCACAATACTGCCAGAGGAAGTCCGGCTCGCAGTAACGATCTAAATCCGGTCTGACGAGTCGATATCCAACCAGCAATCACGAGACCACTCGATAGCAGCAGCAGTAATCCAACGTCCCAGAAATTAATGAATCCTGAAGCACCTATCACGACTGCCACGATGATCGCTGCGGGTATGTTCCTGCGTAGCGCCGAAAATGAAATTGATCGATTCGCAATAAATAACGCGACGAGAACAGTTATCCCGGTGAGCACGAACGGAATCGACATCAGGTGCGGATGGAAATCTCCCAGCAGGATGCTGAAGAACGGGTATTCCTGAATGGTGAAATCGAGCTCGTCACCAAACTCACCGAACGAATTGGTGATCCGTGAACTCTTCCACCACCACCAGAAATCATCAGGACGCCACGTGACGATCTCGTCGATACGATCGTAGTCACTGCCTCGATACCAATTGAGGAGCCAAAGTGGAGCCGCTTTGGTTATATCCAGAATCGTCCACAAACCTGAGAGATTCGATGTAATCAGTAGGAGGATCGCCGACGCCACACCAGCTAGTAGTGATGTTTTCGTCCGAACACCATCACGCCGCGCCAAAGTAACAACAAACGATGCTGCAATCGAAGCGGCCAACCCTGCGACAAGGGCGATACCAACGTTGAAGGCAACAGCCGGAACGGTGCCAGCCATTGCGTTCACACCGCCGTATATCCAGTAGCCGAAGTAGTAATAGGCGATCGGTTCGCCAGCCAGCCAGAGATCCTGCGGTGGAGCATGCTCTGCGCCTGTTACGGCGGTGAGCATCATCAAATCCATCGGCTTCTCAGTGCCTGAGGCTGCAGGATCGAACGCACGCATCGACAGGAACATCACGAAGAACAATATGAAGATCAGTTCGATCGTGAGGATTATTCGCCATCGACGCACGAACGTGCGCTTTAGTAGCTGATAGTCAGTCCGCAGTATCCAAATACTCGCAACCGCTAGCAGAGCGAGTGCTACCCACCATGTGATCGGCGAATTGGGAACCAGCTGGGTGTACGAAGCCAGCCAGACGACAGTTGCTATCAGCAACATGCCTATCGGTTTAGATATCGCCCATCCACGATCGGCAAGAACTGGGAATGCACGAGCAACAATCGGGAACGCGACGAGTCCAATGAGCTCGACCGTTAGTAGTGTTGCGATTGCTTGCAGCATTGGTGTTCGATAGCGCTGACGTTCGGTTACCCCGTCCTAGGAGGTTGGTTCAGGAAGCAGAGCGTCGGCGAATGCCTCGGCGTCGAATGCTGACATATCAGCTGATTTCTCTCCGGTTCCGATGAACCAGATCGGCAGACCGAGTTCACCTGCAATGGCCAGAGCAACTCCGCCCTTTGCAGTTCCGTCGAGCTTCGTTAGGAATACTCCGTTGCAATCTACCGCTTCGGTAAACGACTTAGCCTGCATCAGGCCGTTTTGACCAGTAGTTCCGTCGATCACCAACAAGATTCGTTCGGTGAAGCCAGTTCCGTTCTTTTCTACGATTCCACGGACTTTACGGAGCTCTTCCATCAAGTTGTGAGTCGTGTGAAGTCGTCCAGCGGTGTCGATAATCAAAAGATCGACATCACGTGCACGGGCCGCGTTCAGCGCATCAAACGCCACAGCTCCGGGGTCACTTCCGGCCTGCTGCGAGATAACAGGAACGCCAAGACGTTCGCCCCATATGTTGATCTGTTCGATAGCACCGGCGCGGAACGTGTCGGCTGCTGCGAGCATCACGTTTTGGCCTTCAGATTTCGCTACATCCACCAGCTTTGCGATCGACGTTGTCTTTCCAGCACCGTTCACACCCACTACAAGTAGAACTACAGGTTCGTTATCGGGAATCGCATCGAAATCAGATGAATCTGTAAG
>Ga0233439_10005754_pt1 | contig 11331 bp, 8 predicted proteins | sample SI_123_September_6_FD_182713 | JGI IMG/M metagenome (GOLD analysis project Ga0233439, IMG submission 182713) | Seawater microbial communities from Saanich Inlet, British Columbia, Canada - SI_123_September2016_100_MG | ecosystem: Environmental > Aquatic > Marine > Inlet | place: Canada: British... | reverse complement strand
TGTAAGAAAACTAAAAGGCTTTGTTGATTCTAAAAAACAACCAGCAGGATTAGATTTAGCTAAAATGTTTGGTAATATCCTCATGAAGAGATCATTTGATTCAGTTGGCTCATGGCACGTCAAGGGATTATTCCTTGGTATGATGCACTTTCAAGACAAATACAATGAAGATTTAGAAAGATTACAAAGATGTGATATTCATTACGTTACTCCAGACCTTAGAATAGTTCCATTTTGTGCATTTAATGTAATTCCAGAATGGTACCGAGATAGAATTCAAAAGAAATACTCTATCACTGTAGAGGAATGGGAAGAGCGTGAAGGTGTAAAACTTGAAGATGGTCTATATCGAGGCCTTATGAGACGTGGAGCAGGTGATGAACTTGCTGCTGGCTGTGCAAAGAGTCAGATGTTCCATGATGCTTCTCAAGCAACAATGTAGAAGAATTTTTTATTCAAAAGAGTAATAATGCTTTAATTCATTATTTGATTGTTGAATTCTCATACTAGTTTATTTCAAATTAGCAGTTTTAATTTTAAAATAAATCATTTATTTGTAATTGGGATACTGGTTTTAGCATTTTCATTATCTTTTCTAATTAGATCTCAACCTGCCGAATATGGATTTGAATTAAATGAGTTTGATCCATTTTTCAATTTTCGTGCAACTGAGTATATTGTAGAAAATGGATTCTCTGAATATTTTCAATGGAATGATGATAAAAGTTGGTACACTAAAGGTGGACGGGATGTTTCGGCTACTTCCCAAGTAATGCTTCATAGTACAGCAGCTATAACTTATCAAATATTTGGAGGAAATTCATCCCTATATGATTTTACAATACTATTTCCAGCAATAATTGGTTCGTTAACTGTAGTTGTTATTTTTGCATTGGTAAGATTATTTGCAGGAACTACTGCAGGTCTTATTGCATCTTTACTATTTGCAGTATCTCTTCCAATTGTTATTAGAGGTTCTATTGGTTGGTTTAAATCTGAACCATTAGGAATTTTTTATGGTCTTTTAGGAGTATATTTATTTTTAAGTGCAATAAATTCTAAAAATAAAAAAATTATAATTTCAAAAATTATTTTTGGAGGAATGATATTGGGTTTTGGAATGTCGTCTTGGGGAGGAAGCCAATTTTTTATAATTCCTATAGGATTATTTATTTTGACATTACCATTTGTTAGAAAAGATCATAAATTTTTACTATGGAGTGTTCCACTATTTGTAATAACATTCATTTTAATTTCAAGCATGTTTGAAAGACCTGGACCAAATTTTGTATATTCTTTAGGTGGTCTTTCATTACTAATTCCAACTATATTTTTAGTAAGTAGTATATTTATTCAGAAAATTAGTAAGGATGAAACTAAAATAAGAAATAGTTTATTTTTACTACTTTCTATTATTATAATTGGATCATTTTTAATAATAATAAATGAAGAATCAAATGTTTTACCATTACCCAGTTTTAGATATCTAAATGCAATTAATCCATTTTTAACAACTACTGATCCTTTAGTTGATTCAGTTGCAGAACATGCTACTCCTACCATGGCACAATCTTTTCTTTTTCATTCTATTTTGATGATCTTTTCTGGACTTGGTGTTTGGTTCATTTTGTCAAAAAAATCATTTCAATCTAAAATTATTATTAAAAATGACATGAAAACATTTGTTTTAATTATTGGAATAACTGGAATTTATGTTAGTTCTGCATTTATTAGATTAGAAGTATTTGCATCCATATCGTTAATTATTTTAGCTTCAATTGGATTATCTGTTCTAAGTAAAGAAATTTTTAAAATTAATTTTTCAAGTAAGAGATCTTACATATTAAAAATTTCATACATTGTATTAATTTTCACATTGTTTATCATTCCACTTGTTTTCCCTGCTAATGCTAATTGGATTAGTGGTGTAGATGTTCCTCCAACAATACTTACTGGAGCAACAAATCATCCGCCTAGTAATGATTGGCTAGAAGCTCTTGAATGGATAAAACTTAACACTCCTGAAAATTCTGTTATTGCATCATGGTGGGACTATGGATATTGGATTCAAACTCTAGCTGAAAGAGCAACATTATCTGATAATTCTACAGTTCATACTTCCGTGATTCAAGAAATTGCTCGTATGTTCCTTAGTACCCCTAATGATGGTTGGAATATGCTTCAAAAAATGAATGCTGATTATATTGTTGTGTTTATTGCTGGTGAGAGGTTAGATGCACAATATGGTGATGAACAAGTATACTATCTAGCTCATGGTGGAGATGAATCTAAAATACCGTGGTTTATTCGCATAGCTGAATTACCTGAAGAAAAATATTTGGAACCTAATTCTTTTACTGGTACTAATTATTTTTGGAATGAAACATTGTTAGGTAAAATGATTCCATTTAAAACAGTGACACATTATAACCTTGCACTTCAGAAAGAAACTAGTATTTTCCAACCTGGATCTGTTCCATTTAGTACTCAAGAAATTAAATATGATGGTAACGGTCCATTGAAATTGGTTTACGCATCTCCAAGTTTCTATGATGAAAAACCTGGACCTATGACTGGTGTATTTGTTTATGAAATTAACAAAGACTACATTCCCATTAACAATCCATAAATTATTTAAAATTATGATTTAACTATTTAATACAGACATTTTTTAATCCAAGACCTTAAAAAGCATACAATTATTTTTGTTTTGTGAAAATCCTTATTGGATCTCCAACATCTACTGGAATTGGTGGAACCGCTAGACATGTTCAAGAATTAACCCATTTTCTGAAATCACAAGGTTATCAAGTAGACATCATTTCATCTAATAATACGTTCACTATTCCAATAAAAAAATTAAAAAACCCTAGCTTTATGATTTCTGCATTTGTAAAAAGTATGTTTAAAAAAAATTTTGATATAATTCATGCACAAGGATCAGTGGCAGCATTTGCATTAAAAAATGCTAAAGGAAAAAAAGTTTTATCTTTACATGGAATTCATCACAAACAAATAAAATTATTGCATGGAAAGACTGCTGGATATTTAGCTGAAAAATATGAGAAATTTGCTTTGGAGTGGGCAGATGTAATTACTGTGTCATCTAAAGAAATGATGGATTACTATAAAGAAAAAGGATATGATGTAGAGTTTATTCCCAATGCTCTTGATATTGAAAATTTGCCTCAAGGAGAAGACAGGAGATATGATAAACAAATAATCTATGCAGCAAGATTATCTAAAGAAAAAGGTATTTTTGATGTTTTACAAATGTCTAAAAAATTACCCAAAGACATTCATCTTATAATTTTGGGTGATGGGCCTGAAAAAAATAAAGTTGAGGTAATTTCCTCAACAAATCCAAATGTTCATTATTTAGGTTCAAAAGCAAAAGAAGAGACAATTCCTCTCATCAGAGGATCCGATCTTTTGATTCAACCTTCTTTGATGGAAGGCGGAATAAGTTATACTTTGTTAGAATCTGTGGCTTGTCATACGCCAGTGATCTGTACAACGGCAGGTCATGGAAAGGAATTTTTCAAACATTTAGAAAATTCATTTCTAATAGAACCCAAAAATCATTCACAACTTTTGAATGCAATTGAAGAATTATTTTTAAATGAAGAAAAAAGAAAAAAATTATCTGAATCTGCATTCAATTCAATAAAAATATTTGGTTGGAAAAATATTGGTCAAAAATATCTAGATTTGTATGAATCATTAATATCCTGATAAATTAAAATTTAAAGATGGAAAAGAGTGAAATAATATTGATTGAACGATTTGGAAAAGAAGAATTACAGGCAATTACAAAAACATTCAAAAATGCTTCATATTTGTCTGGTTTTTCAAATAAATATCTAGGCGGTGAAGAAATTCAAAAATTTGAAAAAGAATTTGCAAAATTTCATGGATGTAAATATGGAATTTCAGTAAATTCTGGAACTTCAGCATTATTTGTTTCATTGAAAGCATCTAAAATTAGCAATAAATCTAATGTTTCTGTACCATGTTTAACATTCACATCTACTACTTCACAGGTTTTAGCAACTGGTGGAAAGCCTAATTTCATGGATATTGATAAGAATTCATATTGTATGAATCATGATTTTTCAAAAAAATCTATTACACATGCAATTCCTGTTCATCTCTTAGGACATCCATGTAAATTAGATATGATAAAACAAATGAAAGAAAATAAAATTTTTGTGATCGAAGATTGCGCTCAATCAACTGGAGCAAAAACTCAAGGTAAATCGGTTGGTTCTTTAGGAGATTGCGGGATTTTTAGTTTCCAGGAAACTAAACATATTACAACTATGGGTGAGGGTGGTATGATTATAACTAATAATGAAGAATTTGCAAAAAAATGCCAAATGATTCGAAATCATGGTGAATACTACAAAAATGACTCTAATGTGGGATATAATTTTCGATTAACTGAAATGCAAGCATCATTTGGAAGAATACAATTAAAAAAATTACCAAAACTACTCAAAACATTTAAAAAAAATGCCAAATTAATTTTTAAAAATTTACCTTCACAAATAATTCCACCAGAAATTCCAAAAAATATGGAACATTCTTTTTTCATTTTAGGTTGTAAATTTGATAATGCTTCATCACAAAATTCTAGAGATGAATTTTTAAATAAATTAACTAATAATCGCAAAAAATTTCTTAATGGTGAATCTAAATCAGATATTAAAGGAATTAATTTTAGACCTGGGAAAATTATAGGTCCAGGTTATTCTTCAGTCCAATATGATATCCCTTTGTATAAAAAATTTAAACCTAAAAAGAGATGCAATGTAGGAGAAAATTTTGTTAAAGAGAGTATTTTTCTTGATATTCATAGATGGAGATCTATATCTGAAATAAAAGAAGAATTACAAATTTTACAAAATACTATTTAAGTAAAAATTATTATTTATTTTAATAATAAAAAAATTAATGAGGATATAATTACTCCCAATGAAATCAAAATTATAGTTAGATCTTTTTTATTAGAGTTTTTTATTATTCTTTGTATTCCAAAAAGAGAAATTATTGTTAATAATGGATAAATAAAATAGAAGTATCTGGTATCTTGAAGAGGCATAGAATAGGCATAAAATGCAGGAATCGCCATTGATATCCCAGTTATTATAACAAATTTTTTCTCAAAATTTGTTTCTTTAAATAAATAGAATATTCCAATAGGGAAAAATAATATAAAAATTGGGATTAAATTCCACATAAAATATTTTGGAAAATTTTCTAATCCTCTTAGTATAAACACACTAGCTGATTGACCGTCTGTTTGCTGTGGATCTTGAATGACAATTTCTGAAATACCTACAATTCGTCCAAACACCCCATCTCTTTCTTGAATTTGATTTTGGTATGTAATCATTGGCATTAAAATTAGGAAAAATAATACTATGGCTGGAATATATTTTGGTAAATTAATTTTCTTTTTTTCTTTAAAAAACAATAAAATTATAAATGCTATAAAAACAAAAATTCCTTCTGATCGTACTAAAGTTGCAAAACTTACTAACGCAAATGATATGTATGTATTTTTTATAGAATATTTTAGAAAATAAACAAATGATATAGTTAATATTAAAATATATAATGGATCTGTAATTCCTAGTATTGAATTTTGTATTAAACGAGGTTCAAAAGTAAAAATTATTATGCCTAAAATAATTAAATTAAAATTAAATTTTTTTTTTAATAAATAATAAAGTGGAATAATAGTAGATACTGATATTATAATTGAAAGTATTTTTTGTAATTGCATTAAGTAATTTGTTTCATTTTGTTGAAAAATTGTAAAGAAAAATGAAAGGAAAATTGACCATCCATTATTTGCTAAAGTATGTGTCTCTGGTAATTGACCTAATTTTGAAATTTCAATTGCATAATGAAAATATGATAAAGCATCAAAAGATAATGGAATTTCAAATGATACATATGATAAGCGTAATAGTAATGAACTTACCCCAATAATTATTAAAATTAAAATTTTCTTATTACTATTAATATCATAATTATTTTTAAAAATATTTGAAAATATCCTTTTTAATCCTATCATATTTTGAGTTCATTGATTAAACCTATTTTTTAGAATAAAAGCTAATCCATTAAACAAAAATAATTCACTTTTTTTCATTGATTTCTTCTTTATTTTTTGTAAAATATTTGTTAGATATTATCAAAAAACCACACTGACCAATTTCTGCAAATACTAACGCAAATGCTATCCCTGCAATTCCAAAATATTCCCCTAGAATAAAAATAGATGGAATTTGTATACCTAGGTAAATTCCTACTCCTATAATGACGAGTTTACTTTGTAAAATTCCTAATAATTTTGAAATAATCATTACACTGATGGTTCTTGGAATTACAGCTATGCTGATTATTTGAACTATGATTATTGCATCTAAAAATTCTGGGAAAAAATATGGAATAATATGTGGCATAAGAATAATGCCTATGATTGATAAAATTACTGAAACTACAACAGTAATTTTCTTTAATTTGATTCTACTATTTCCAATTGAATCTTGTGGCAATGTATATTGCATTACAATACTTGGAATCAAAGTTAACAATGAAAGGAATTGAATTCCTAAATGATAATTTCCTAGTAAAGCAAAACCAAAAATTGGGCCTATAATTAATTTATCAGTATATCCACTAAATGCTCTTGTAATGTCCATTCCATAACTGTTTATCATAAACCCATATCTTTTTTTTAGAATTTTAAAATTTAGTTTTGAATATTTTATTTTCTTAATTGTTGGAATTGAAAAGATCAAAAATGATAATGCAAATCCAAGAATAACTCCATTTATACCAAATAAATGATAAAATCCTATTGCAAAACTTACCAATAAAATTTTTTGAATTATGAAATATTTTGCATATTTTTTATACTGTAACTGACCCAGTAAGTCAGAAATTATCAGATTGAAAAAAACATATCCTATTACATATATGCTCAATGATGGATTTTCAAAAATAATTATTAATGAAATAGCGGTAACAACGCTTGAGCAAATTGCAATTAAAGATATAGATGTAAAAATGTCAATTTTTTTCGCTGTATAGACAGTAATTGTTTTTGATGCGCCAACAATTGACAATACTGATGCAACTCCTGCAATTGAAATTAAATAACTTAATTCCCCATAACTTTCAGTTCCTAATAGTGAGGCAAGATAAAACCAAAATATTGCCGAAATTCCTGAGCCTATGATATTTGCAATTCCAATTATAGATAAATCTTCAAATTTTTCAAATAATTTTCTGAATTTATTCATTTTAATTCCTTTGACAATGTACTAATTATGTTCGTTTTTCTCTAACAACATTAACAACAGAATATAGAATGACAGCTGTCATCATCAATATGGTTGATAGAATAATTGAACTTACTCCAATTAGAGCAATGTTTGTAATTACCTGTCTTGTTTCTCCGAATGTTTGTATTGTCCATACAGTAAAAAATAATCCAATTCCCAAGAAAATGATTCCTGGAATTCCATAAAATTTTAGGGGGTGATCAATTGAAATAAACTTCAGTGTACTCATTACTACAGATAATCCGTGAGAAACAGGATTGTGTGTAGATGTATCTCCTTCATATAGAATTTTAATTGGAACTTCAACAATTTTGAAATTTTCTTTACTTGACTTTATCAAAATTTCTGTTGATACCCCCATCCCATATTCTGATGGATTAATTTTTTCTAATGCTTTTCTGTTATATGCTCGAAATCCACTTTGTGAATCCGATAATTTAGTGTTTAATGATGAATTTGTTAGAGATGTAATCACTTTAATTCCTATTTTACGGTACTCTGGAACATTTTCATCATCTTTATCTAAGAATCTAGATCCAATCACAATGTCTGCTTCATTATTTACAATTGGTTTCATTACTGTTTCAATGTCTTGAATTCTATGTTGACCATCTGCATCAAAAGTAACTAAAATATCTGCATTGATTTCTCTTGCTTTTTCAAATATTGATTTTATCGCTGCACCATATCCTAGATTTTTTTTATGGTTTACAACATTTACACCTAATTTTTCTGAAATTTTTCCAGTAAGATCTGAAGAACCATCATTGCAAACAATTATTGAATCACTGATTTCTTGTAATTTCAAAATTACACTTGCAATATTTGCTTCTTCATTATATGCGGGAATTCCTATTACTAGTTTCATTTTAAAATCTTCATTAATTCTTGGTTATTAAATTTAATAGTGATTTAGCCCCTTTTTTTTAACAATATTTTCAAATACTTGTAAAAATCCCTCTGTCATTTTATCCGAATTCAATTTTTCAGTTACTTCGATAAATGCATTTTTTTCAAGATTTTTTCTAAACTCTGGCTCGTCAAATAATTTTTCCATTACTTTTGTTAATTCCTTATAATTTTCAGATTCCACTAAAAGACCTGTTTTGTTATGCGAAATAACAAAAGGTATTCCTGAAATGTTAGAACTAATGACCGTTTTTTTACAAGCAAATCCTTCTAATGGTGTTAGTGGTGATAATTCCCATCTAGATGGTAACACTAAAAATTCACATGCATGATAAGCAGAAATTACATCTTCTCTTGATGGATTTACTACAACAATAGTTTTTTCTTTTAAGTTGAATTCTTTAATCATTTTCATCATTTTTGTATAATATCCAAAATCAGAACCTAAAATAACTAATTTTATATTTGAATATTTTTTATTTTCACTTAATTCTTTAAATGATTTCAATAAAATATCTATTCCCTTCACTAAACTAAATCTCCCAACAAAAAGGATAATTTTTTCAGGACACGAATATTTGTTTTTAAAATTTAATTTATTTGATTGCAACTTATTCAAGTCTATTCCATTTTTGATTATTTGAATTTTATCAGTTTTACAAATATTTAGAAAGTCTTTTTTTTCATATTCATTTGCTGCAATTATAACATCTGCTTGATTCATAATAAATTTCAGCATAGGATTTTGAATTTTATAAAAGATTTTTTTTATTGTTTTTGTCTTTTGAATTTCTGGGTGTGTTGTTAATCCTCCATAATCACTTACTGTTAAAGGAATTTTGTTAAATTTTGATATGATGGCAGCAGTAAAAGCTTGAAAAGATCTTATCCCTATAATATGTATTACATTTGGATTATCTTTTTTTAATTGAAAAAAGATATTTGGATTGATAAAATACATGTAAATTTTCAAAAACACGTGACTACGTTTTATCTTAAAACCATCAATCATTTCTTCTGTAGGTAATTTTTTATCAAAATTCATTTTTTTTTCAGTAAAATTTAGATCAGTTGTATAAATTGTTATTTCATGGTTTTTTTCAGCTATTTTTTTTGCTAAATTTACTGCTACCATCAAAATTCCTCCAAATGGAGTTGCAGGTAAGGATGCAGGACAAGTAATAGCTATTTTCATTAATTTCTATTGAAAATTTTACATTTAATATACCTGAATTAAAAATTACTACAAATACAATGATATTTTTGAGAATCTCTTTTTCCTAGTCATGATAGTAATAGTTATGTAGATTCTTGTAGTCATAACTAAAATTGGAAAATATTTTACTTACAGGTGGTTTTGGATTTACTGGTTCTCATTTAATTAATCATTTACAAAAAATGAATTTTCAGATTATTGTATTTTCAAATAGAAATATAGTTAATCCGATAATTTTAGATAAATCCAACATAATTTTTGAATCCGGTGACATTCGAGATTCTAATAGATTTCATGAAGTAATGAAAAAATACAGACCATCATATGTTATCCATTTAGCAGCTCTAACAGGAATTACAAAATGCCAAAATGATCCATTTACTGCATTTTTAACAAATGTTTATGGAACATATGATGTGATAAAAGGTTGTATTGAAACAAATTCATATTTAATTTTTATTTCTTCTAGAGAGGTATATGGTGAAACTAATAATATTGAATCTTCTGAAGATGACAATAAGATCCCTAACAATATTTACGGTATGACAAAATTAGAAGCTGAAAATTTAATTTTATGGGCAAATAAAAAATATAATTTAAATTATACAATTTTGAGACCAACAAATTTGTATGGGCATGGTGGTGACACATATGGTGCACAAATTCTTATAAAAAAAATTCTAGAAGAAAAAGATGTTGAAATATTAGGTGGTAAACAAAGAATGAATTTTATTTTTGTTGGCGATGTAATTGATTCCATTATTAAAGTAATTAATAACGATCAATCAAAGAATGAAATTTTTAATGTTGGTTCCAATGATACATTATCTATTCTGGAATTTATTGAATTAGTTACTAAACTGACAAATAAGAAACCTCTATTGAAATTTTTACCCATGAGAAATGGAGAAACAAAAAATTTTCATGTTTCTATAGAAAAAATTCAAAAGAAATTAAATTGGAAACCTTCTACTCAAATTAAGGATGGATTACTAAAAACAATAAATTGGTATAAAAATTCTTAAAATATTATATTTTTAAAGCAGAAATATATCCATAGTTTTGATTTTCAATTTTTATCTCATTAATTTTAAATCCAGATTCTACTAATTTCTTTTTTAATTTGTTAAATCCTTTATGATATTCTATCTGAATATGAGAAAATTTTTGTAAAGTGGATGCTGAAGCAGTTAAAATTGCTTCATATTCACATTCTTCACAATCCATTTTCAAAATCCCGTTTTCAATATTATATTCATCTGTAATTGTTTCCAGTGAATATATCGGTACTTTGATTCCCACTTCAAAATTTTTTAATTTTGAACGCATTGAGCTTTCATAATTGGGGTCAACAGTAATTGTCTTATTAATTGATCCAGCTCCTCCTAAGATGATTGTAATTTTTTTATCAAGTTTATTTTTTAATATATTTTTTTTAGCTAAATCAAAATTTTTTGGATATGGTTCTATTGCAATAACTTTTGATGCACCTTTTAGTGCAAAATATATTGATGTATCTCCAATTGATGCACCAATATCAACTATTATTTTATTTTTTACTGGAAGGAATTTGTATGTTGGATTTTGATCAAATGTAAAAATTGCATCTATGTTTCTCATTATCCCAAAAATATGAATTTCTTTATTATCGAATTCCTTAATTATTAATTCATCTTCATTTTCTAAATATTTTAGATTAGTATTTGATTCTAATAATGATAGTAAGGCGCCATGATCAATTGATTTAATATTCACATTTTTTCCATTTTTTAAAATTCCATTAATTGGAAATTTATTATTTCTAATTTTATTTACAACTTCAAAATAATTTTTAAATGTATGTTT